>ENA-OYWY01000072-OYWY01000072.1-human-gut-metagenome-genome-assembly--contig:-NODE-72-length-37543-cov-7.406797_pt1 | contig 37543 bp, 38 predicted proteins | sample MGYA00244213_ERZ653413 | MGnify/ENA primary metagenome ERZ653413 (study PRJEB26926, sample SAMN06165171) | human gut metagenome | biome: ENVO:00009003; feature: ENVO:2100002; material: ENVO:00002003...
TTCGTCGGCAGCGTCAGATGTGTATAAGAGACAGGCCTATATTGATAAGTAAATATTCCAAAATACCATTCTCTTTTCTTGTCAGTGAAACCGGCTCTCCCTTTGCATATGCCTCGCGTTTAATCGTATCAAACTTTATTTCTCCGCATTTAAGACATATATCATTCTGTACAAATTTCCTTCTTGTCAGGCTTCTGATACGTGCCTCAAGCTCCTGAAGATGGAATGGTTTTTCCATGTAATCATTTGCTCCTGCATCCAGTCCCTCTACCTTATCAGCAATCTGACCTCTTGCAGATAATATCAAAATCTTAGTTTCATCATTGTATTTTCTAAGCTCCTTAAGAAGCTCCATGCCATCCATCCCCGGCAGATTCAGATCCAAAACTATCAGATCATAATTCTCCGACAGTATACATTCAAGAGCCTCTTTCCCATCATAACAGGTATCCACCTCGTAACCAGCAGCATACAGACTCTTTGCAACCATATCACATATTTGTTTCTCATCCTCAACAATTAATAATCTCAAAATTTTCTCCTGCTTCTTAACAATAATTTTACACCCTATATTGTATAATACCAAAGTCAGCTGGTCAACAATACAACAAAAAAGGAGCAACATTATGTTGAAATACCAAAAAACATGTCAAATCATTCTGCTTATCCTTGGTGTATCCATGATAAGCTATGGTGCAGTCAGAGGTGAGGCGGCTACAGTGCTTGGTAAAGCAATAAAACTATGTCTGGAGTGTGTCGGAATTGGATAAGAAAAAGAAATTACTATCAAAAAAGCTGGCAAAAATACGTGGATGGATACAGGCCGCAGCAACGCTGCTGACCAATATTCATATTCCGAATTTATTTAAGGGTAAAATATATCAGGGCAATGCAAAAACAGTATGCGTACCCGGATTAAACTGCTACTCCTGCCCTGCCGCTACAGGAGCCTGTCCCATAGGGGCATTTCAGGCAGTCGTCGGATCATCCAAATTTAAGTTTTCATACTACATAACCGGATTTTTTATTTTACTCGGTGTAACTCTCGGCAGATTTATATGTGGTTTTTTGTGCCCATTTGGATGGTTTCAGGATTTACTTCACAAAATACCCGGAAAGAAATTATCCACAGCCAAATTAAAGCCTCTTAGGTACCTAAAATATGTCATTCTTATTGTTTTCGTTATACTTCTTCCGATGCTTGTAACGAACTCTATAGGAATGGGAGACCCGTTCTTCTGCAAATATATCTGTCCTCAGGGTGTTTTAGAGGGTGCTATACCGTTATCTATTGGAAATGCTGCTATCCGTTCTGCGCTGGGAAAGCTTTTTTCATTCAAGTGTATGATTTTAATTGCAGTGATTGTACTAAGTATCTTATTTTACAGGCCCTTCTGTAAATGGATTTGTCCGCTTGGAGCAATCTACTCATTATTTAATAAGGTCAGCCTGCTCAAAATCACCGTTGATAGCAGCAAATGTGTCGGATGCGGTCAATGCTCAAAGGCATGTAAGATGGATGTGGATGTGTGTAAGACACCGGATCACCCCGAGTGCATACGCTGCGGTGCCTGCATAAAGGCCTGTCCGAAGGACGCCATCTGCTACCGGTTTATGGGAAAATCATGTCAAAAAAATGACAACAGATAACTATTAAACATTTTACTATTATTTTTAAAGGAGAAATTACTCATGAAAAACAAATTATCATTTATTTCTATTTTTACACTCTGCATAGCATTATCACTTACAGCATGCGGCGTAAAGCAAGCTTCCACAACAGATTCTAAGAACACTCAGACTGAAGCCGGCTCAGAAGCATCCGGCAAATCAGATTCCAGGCTTGATGATTTATATCAGCAGGAAAATCAGCTTTTTGCAGATCACACTGATGTGTGGAACAAGGCATTTGGCATGATGAACAAAAGTGACGCCGATCCAAACGGAAATTATGCTGATTATCTTGCCGGTACCGTAGAATCAAACAAGGATTCATTCACAGACGATGAGCTTAAAACACTTAATGAGGATATTGAAACCATACGAAAAATCGAGGAACAGATAGCAGAGCTTGAAAACAAAAATACATCATCAGACGATAACAAGAAGGACCGCTCTAAAGCCTCATCTGTATTCAGTAATTTTTCCGGTGAGGATTTTGATGGCAATAAGGTTGATGACAGCCTGTTTTCCGGTAATGCAGTAACAGTCGTCAATTTCTGGTTTACCGGCTGCAAACCATGTGTCGCTGAATTATCCAAGCTTAACGAATTAAATGATGCTATCAAATCAATGGGCGGAGAAGTTGTTGGCATCAACACTGAGACCTTCGATGGCAATAAAACAGCTATCAAAGAGGCAACCTCTGTTCTTGAAAGCCAGGGTGTCAAATATCGTAATCTGTCAATTGACTCCTCTAGCGCTGCCGGTAAATATGCCTCAGAAATCATGGCATTTCCAACAACTATACTTGTTGACAGAAATGGCAATATTGTAGGCGAACCAATGCTCGGCGGAATTGATAACAAGGACAACTATGATGCCCTTATGAAGCAGATTCAGTCTGTAATTGATGCAGACAGCACAAATAAATAGAGGTCTGCATATTGCCCTGAAATAGCCCCCATTTTCTGACTTTCTGCACACAAAAAGACGCACGAGGAAACCAGTATCATAAATACTGTTCGTTTCCCCTGCGTCTCTGGTGCTTCCATCTTACGATGTGCCCTTATATCTCTTCATTAAAAATAATACTATTCCTGTAAACAAACATAACAATGCTATCAACAAAATCCCCAGTAATGGGAATTTACTTAAACTCAATAATGGAATGTTCTATCATTTTTGTAATTTATTTCTATACTCGCTTGGTGTCAATCTATATTTTTCTTTAAAAACACGATTAAAGGTTCTAAGACTTCCAAAACCACTGTCCATCGAGATTTCTGTCAGGGTATCATCTGTAGTTTCAATTCTCTGACAGGCATACCCCAGACGCGCCTCATTCACATATTGATTAAAACTGCTATGGAATGTCTTTGAAAATAATCTTGATAATGAAAATTTGCTCACGCCAAGGTCATGTGCCATTCCATCAAGTGATATACTCTTATTAAAATTGGCAGAAATATATGATACGGTACGGTATATTATATCATCGCTGCCAATTTTGCTCTTTTCCACCAATTTCATCATCGGAATACATCTTGCAAGTATAATCTGCAAATAAGCTTGAACAACCCATATATCATTCTGCCCGGTATCTATTATGGATTCCACTGCTCTGTACACTTCATCCGGAATAACATCACTTTTTACAACAGGATATTGTGGAGCATTATTCCGCAGTACATTTTCAAATCTACCAAAAATCATTTGTGGAGCATTAATAAAAACCGCCTCATTGACTTCTGATGAAAACACCTGATAATGATGTATAACATCAGGAAATACTACTCCTATATCACCTGTTTCCATGTGATACAGCTCCTGTCCTACACCAAGCTCTAATGTTCCTTTCGTAACACATACAATTTCCATTGCATTATGCAGATGTGGTGGCTGGTGCCGTGGCTTCCGCTTTACTGCAATAATCTCTTCATTTGTGTTTTCATACGTTAAATGCACTCAGATCATCTCTCCCATATTATACGATAATTATTCAATTCCTTTTTCTCTTCTAAGCTTTTCATTTGCAGCTTCTACATTCATCTTTGAAAGAAGAATTGTAATAAGAATCTCAAATACAAATGGTAACCATAAATACATTACCTGAAGCATAGTAATTGCAGATGCCGGCTGAGTCGCATTTGTACCTACATAACCACTGATTTCAAGCAGCCATCCTACAATAGCTGTTCCAATTCCACCACCAATTTTGATTCCAAGTGATGTGCATGAATACATAGTTCCATCTACTCTCTTTCCCTGAGTCAGGTAAGTATACTCAGAGCACTCGGCAATTACTGCATTCATGTCTCCCTGCCAAGGTCCCTGTCCTAATGCTGCAACTGCAGTAAACAGCATCATCAGTGGAACGCTTCCCATGTATCCTGCTACAATCACAAGTGCTCTTGCTATCGTAGCCAGAATATATCCACGTTTATTAAGCTTATACATTCCTTTCCACTTTCCAACAAGAGTTGGTGTGAAAATAAGTGCTATTATAAGAGGAATATTTACAGCCCATGCAAATACACCAAACAGATTTTTATTCTTAAGAACCCATGTACAATAATAAATACCTGCACCAATCATAGCACTGTATAACTGCTGCAAAATATAAGTTCCACAAATCATCATATAGTACTTATTCTTAACAAGCAGCTTAAATGCCTGAACAAGACCATACTTCTTTTCTTCATCGTTCTCTATTCCGGAGTTAAGCTCCTCTTCCGGAAGCTCCTTAACCGACAATCCTGAAATCGTATTTACTACAAGGCCTATCAAAGCATAAATAATAGCTACGACTCTCCATGCAGCAGCACCTCCACCGCATACATCAACAAATGCAACTGTTATAGACTGAATTATCAGACTGGTTGAAAAGGCAAAAATAAAACGGTAAGAGCCCATCTGTACACGCTCTTTGCTGTTCTTTGTTACCAGCGAAGTAAGTGCAGAATATGCAATATTATTTGCTGTATAAAATACACCATTCAATAATGTATATGCTATAAAGAACCATGCATACTGAGCAGTCCTGCCCCAGCTTGTAGGAATTGCAAAAACTGCTACAAGTGTCAAAGCACAACCTATATAGCCATAAATCATCCATGGCCTTGCTTTTCCAAGCTTTGTATGTGTTTTATCAATAAGTGAACCAAAGAAAACATCTGTAAAACCATCAAATAATTTAGATGCTGCGATTAATGTTCCAACGATTCCTGATGCAAGTCCTATAGTATCTGTAAGATATACCATAACAAAGGATGTCAGGAATGCATATACTACATTTCCTGCAATATCACCGGAACCATAACCAATTTTGTTGTACCACTTTAAGTACGTCTTTTCTTCCATGAGAAACCTCCAATTTTCAACTTATTTTTTCTCTAACAGCTATACCAATTTTAAATACTTGTGCAATTTTTGTCTATAAACATAATAGGCTGTAATATGCACAAAATGATACTTTTCAAACACTACAGTTTCACAGCTATTTGACTCAATTCCATTTGAAACGTAATCAATACACAATATCATGCTCTAAACATTTTGTCCATAAATGCAAATAGACAAAGCATGCATAAAATGCTACAATACAAGCGGAGGTGTATAATGTATATTAACACGGGATATTTGAATCATTCACATAAAGATTTTAAAGATAAAAGCCGCCCTCTGATTGTAGGAAGCTGCGGAACCTATCGCCTGTCACAGCATCCTAAGATGCCTACATACAGGCCCAGAGGAAGACTGGATTACCAGATTATATACATATCATCCGGTCTTGTTCATTTCCACTTTGACAATCCTGAAAATGAGACAATCATTCCAGCAGGACATATAGTGTTATTTCGCCCAAAAGAGCTTCAAAAATATGAATTTTATGGTAAGGATAAGACTCAGATATATTGGCTTCACTTTACCGGAAGCGACGTAAAAAACACTTTAAGAAAATACGGATTTACAGACAATAAAAGAGTCTTTAATGTTGGAACGTCTCTTGAATATGAACAGGTTTTCAAAAGGATTATTACAGAGCTTCAAAGATGTCAGGACAATTATGAGGAAATGCTCATGCTTTTGCTACGACACCTTTTGATTATATTTAACCGTAAAATAACAACTGAGCATGTAATCAGAAATGAATTCCTTGACAGCCAGATGGATACAGCAATTACATATTTCAATACAAACTACAACCGCGCTATTAACGTGGAGGAATATGCTTCATCAATTGGTATGAGCATAAGCTGGTTTATCAGGAGCTTTCGGAAATATACCGGTAATACACCAATACAATTTCTCACATCACTAAGGATGACAAACGCACAGGTGCTGCTTGAAACAACGTCCTACTCTATAAATGAGATTGCAGGCATAGTAGGATACAATAATCCACTATACTTCAGCCGGTTATTTCATAAACAAAAAGGATGTTCTCCTTCTGAATACAGAGCCAGAAATACATGATATAAAAAACAAAAGCAGGGGCAAATGCTCCTGCTTTATCTGGCTTAAGTCAAAAACCAAAACCACTTCTACCAAAATCATATTGTTCCATCAGCAATATTATAATGCCAATTTTTTCCCTATACTTATCTTTTTAATGAATGACTAACAGATTGTAAAAGAATAATCCTTATCAGTCTCCGCACTGATACGATAATCCTCTTCCACATCAGTTCCCCAGCTGTCGATACCTCCAACACCTCTTACTGCGCCATATATGCATAAAACAGTTCTTCTTGCCGGTGGCAGTTCTTCATGGTGAAGAGCGTTTTCAATCTCAGATGCGGTATAAGGCAGACAAGAAAATGCAAATTTTTCATCATTCTTTTCAATGCGCAGTGTCTGTGACGAGCTATCTGTCCTGCTGTTATCAAGAGCCGTATGTCTTGTAATTTCAAGCCACTCTGTATCCATTCTCATACCACATTCCTGCGGAACAAGATATTGTGTAAGACTCAGATCACCTATCTCATAGACGCCTTCTTGTGCACCTGCTTTTCTGTCAGGATATGTTTCCCCGGAGAGTCCCTTATATAAATATTTGTCAGCCAATGTTGGCATAATAAATCTCATTCCAAATACAGGAAATTCAGGGAGCCCCTGTACTCCATTATAATGTACATCCACGCGAATCTTTCCGGACGCATCAACGCTATAGCTCACAAGAACAGTTGTCGCCGGAGTTGTTATGGTCTCGTATGTATATTTTACAATAATTTCATCAGCATAAACATCACCGCCATAGCTGTTATTATCAGGTGCATATGGGTTTTGCTCCTTGCCATCCATGATCACCTGTATTCCCTTACAGTCAATAAACATATCTGCCGAAAGCCAGCTTCCGCTTTTAATATGGAACTTGCTTCCCCTGTCATTATCTGTCAACGCTCTCCAGAAAGTAGGCTTTGGGCAACGATACAGCCACTCATATCCATTTTTAACGATAGATTCCAGTCCACCCTGTGCATAAGAGAAAATATAATCAAAGCCTTCACCATGTACACCTAATGTATAGTCACCATAGACCACTCTTAATTTATCTGTATAAGCCATAGTAATACCTCACTTCCTGCATTGCCGGTTTTTCTTTCCTGTCAGCAAATACAATTCCATTTGCTGAGAATTCATAGTCTGCCGGTTTATCATCAAAATCTCCGCCATAGCGTAAAACATCTTTTCCTGTAACGGAATCTTTTACCATAATTGCCTGGTCAATAAAATCCCATATAAATCCGCCATGATACATATCGTATTTGTCAATCAGCTTCATATAAGAGCCAAGTCCACCCATTGAATTTCCCATATCATGCATGAATTCGCATAAAATATACGGTTTTTTCGGACTGTTATTCAAGTATTCCTCTACATCTTCCGGTTTTGCATACATTCTGGTCTCAAAATCAGAAATAGTATCCTCATATGCCCTATTATAATAAGAGCTTTCATAATGAACTAATCTTCCATCCTTCTTTTCGGCAAAATAAACGTTCATTGCCTCAATGTCGTCTCCTGCATAGGATTCATTTCCTAATGACCAGAAAAGGATGGATGTATGGTTTTTAAAAGTTTCGAAATTGTTTTTTGCACGCTCAAGCACTGCATCTCTCCACTGTGGAATAGATCCAGGTACATTGCATGACGGTTCGATTGCTCCAAGTTTTTGGAATGAGCCATGGCTCTCCAGATTTGTTTCTGCCATCACATAAATACCTGCATCGTCGCACATATAGTACCATGGTATCTGGTCAGGATAGTGACAGGTACGCACAGAATTAATATTGTTTCTTAACATACATGATATATCTGCCTTCATGTCTTCTATACCAATACATCTTCCGGTTCTTGCATTCCACTCATGACGGTTTACTCCCGTGATAATAAGACGTTTTCCATTCAAATAGACTACTTTATCTATAATCTCTATTCTTCTGAAACCGATATCATAAGGAATTACCTCGGCCAGTGAACCATCCTCTGCTTTAAGCTCAATATAAGCATGGTATAAATATGGATTATGATTATCCCACAGCCTGACACTTTCCAAGTCAACACAAATCGTGCCTTCCAAATGGTCGTTTTCTTTATTTAACTGTAATGACTTCTCAACTAATATATTTTCTTCTCTGTCTTTTAAAATAAAGCCAGCAGTTACATTCTGACTGTCAGTAGCAGATACCTTCATGCTGACAGATACGCTTCCGCTTTCATTATCTTGATTTAACACAGGTTTGAACCATACATCCTCCAGATGAACATCCGGAATTGCCTTCAAAGTAACATTTCTGAAAATTCCAAAAAATCTGAAAAAGTCCTGATCCTCTAAAAATGCCGCCGTGCTCATCTTATGTACCTGCACTGCCAGAACATTTCCCTTTTCCTTAACATATGGTGTCAGATCAAACTCAGAAGGTGTGAAGCTGTCCTCTGCATAACCTATAAACTGACCATTAAGCCACAGATACATAGCTTCTTCTACACCTTCGAAGCAGATATATATTCTTTTTCCACACATGTTCTTATCCAAATCAAAGTATTTGATATAAGAGCCTACCGGATTGTACTGTGCTTCTGAGAACATTCCTTCTTCTGCTCCGGTTGCCTCCATACTATATGCTCCTCTGTGGTACTCTTTTCCTTCCCATGGATACATAGTGTTGATGTAACGTATTTTATCATATCCAGCCAGTTCAATATGTCCGGGAACCATAATTTTATCGAATCCTGATGCATCAAATGTTTCCTTATAAAAATCAACAGGTCTTTCCATCACATTTTTGCTGTAAGCAAACTCCCATTGACCATTTAATGACTGTAATAATGGATTTTTTTCTTTTTTCATGTCTGAATAATCCAGATAATAGCAATGATCACTATGTGGTTCCAATTGATTTACCTTAAACACTTCCGGATTATCAAGCCATTTCATATCAGCGTTCATATTTTTCCTCACTTTCCAATTATTAATATATAAAACCGAGAACAATAACTGCTTTGTTATATCTAAGATATAACAAAACCATTGCAAAGAGCAATGTAATAAATTGTACAAATCATGCACTAAATGATACTGTTATAATTATTATGAAATGAGGGTCAAAATTTTCTCCTGCTTCTTTCAGTCTGTAATTGATGCAGACAGCACAAATTAATAGAGGTCTACATATAAAAAGCTCCCGTGCATTGCACAGAGAGCTTTTTAGTCCGGTTAGTATAGACATATATTAATACGCGAATTATATGATGAAACTTGCTTTCCCTTTTTTTCAAATCTTTGGATTCTTGTAATAACCTGATATTCCATCTGCAGCTTGTCCGATGAACAAGAGTATACATAAGGTTCAAAACCGGTATATTCATCATCCCCTTGCGTATAATTATTCCCATAATAAAAATTCTCTATTATATTTGTCTCAAAGGAAGAATCTATTTTTGATTCAGACTCTTTTGGCTCACCCATAGAATAATCACTGCCATATGTCTTTGCATATAAATCTCTCATCACTGCAGCCTGTGCCTTAGGGCTATCCACATCTGCACAATAATATGTAATATAAAACGGTACTCCAAGCACCGCATCAACAGCAGCCAGCATTCTCGTATCTTCAAATGATATTATAAATATCCACGCCGATAATTCCTTGCTTATATCCGATGTTACAAAATAATCTGATATTGTGTTGTCAAAGCTATCATCCAAAGTAACTGCTGCACCATATTGCCAAGGAGCTGCTTCATATGTCTGTTCTGTTTCGCTGTCTGTATCCTTTGAATAGTTACTTTCAAGGCTTTGGAGCATAACTATATCGTCTTCACCGAGCATCTGCATAATACCTGACTGCTTCTGCAGCTCACAGGCACCCTTCAGAAAAGTCTGAATAGCCGTATAAGCCTGTCCCACCGGAATCTCAGTATCCAACGGTTCCCTTTTCTCACTATATTTCCCATTCCACAGCTCATTTACATTGTCCTGCATCAGAGACATCATCTTTGTAAGCCTCTCTTCAGCTGAAATAGAGTGGCTGTAGGGGCTTATATCTGCGTTGCTTATCGTAGTACTCGTTTTGGCAATTTTTGCTGCTTTAAGTGAAATCAGATAATTCGGTATCATATTTCCCGCACATACAACTGCCATAATAATGCATATACACACTATTCCCTTGATTTTATCCGGTTTTTTATCAATACATTTGCGCACTGATAAATGCTTACTTCTCATCCAATGCCTCCGCTTTCATGTCAAAATACACCTTGGTTCCTTTACCTGACTCACTCTCATAATGGATTTTTGTATCATGCAGCTTAGCAATCCTTGATACAAGTGCAAGCCCAAGCCCTGCTCCATGCTCACTTCTTGATCGTGACTTGTCAACCATATAAAAAGCCTCTGTAATGCGCTCTATATCTTCAGGCGGTATTCCTCTTCCATTGTCCGAAACTGCAATACGATAAATACTGTGCGAAATAAGTCTGCCTGATACATCTACCTTGCTGCCTCCTGATTTCACTGCATTGTCTATCAGATTAAGAAGCATGGTCTTAAACAGATCATATTCCAGCCACACCCATGCCTCATCCGCACTGTACACAATCTCTGTATTATGCTTTCTTGCCGCTTCATGTGCGGTTTCCACACAATCTGCTATAATCTCAGATATTCTTGTCTCTTCAAGCCTGAAATCATTTTTATCAAGAGTGATAAGCTCCAGCAGCTTAAATGATAATGCTTCAAGCCTCATGCCCTCATTCAGTATGACTCCGGCAGCACTGTGCACCTCATCCTCGGACATTTTTTTCTGATACAGGGTATCGGCATATCCGATAATTGATGTCATTGGGGTTTTGAGCTCATGTGCGAAGTTTGCAGTAAAATCCTCCTGCTTCTTTGCCGCCATCTCAAGTTCATAAACTTTGCTTTCAAGGTTTTTCGCAAGCTCGTTGAAAGCCCTCGCAAGCTCACCTATTTCATCCTTTGTCTTTACATCACTTCTTGCTGTGTAATCACCATCTGCAAATTTTTTGGTGGTGGCTGTTAATCCGGCAAGAGGCTTTGTAATCATCCAAGAAAGTATCAATATGACCATCATACCAACAGCAAGTATAACAATGTAGTACATGCTGCATCTATACCTAAGCTCCTTTGACTCATCGAAAACCGGTGTAATATCACTTTCCGTTATCAGAATATACCTGTTATCATTCAGTTTAAAGCTGCTTTTGACATGGATATATCTGCTGCTTTGCTTTTCACCGGTATCTTTAGCATTCTCTTTTGACACTATATTGTATGTAAGCGTACCATCCTTTACCTTTATATCCTTTTGCTCATAATTACATGAATTGGCATATATCCTTTTTCCATCATCATCAGCAAGATACATTCCTCCTTCATCTCCAACAATGGATTTTGCCGACTGCGACATCATATCTGTAAGCTCCTTATCCACATCCTCACTCTTCATATTAAGTATGACAGTTTCAATCGAGTATTTTATCATCTGATGCTGTGAAAGTGCACTGTCCTGCTCCCTTTTCACTGCATGCTCCAGTGAATATGATAGAGTCACATATTCTATCATTCCAAGGGCAACAGCCAGTATCACTGTCATTCCAAGAAACATTTTATAGAAAAATTTCATCCGCGAACCTCCAGACGATAGCCAATCCTGAAAACTGTGACAATCTTTTCATTCCAGTCAAGCTTTTTCCTTAGTCTTTGTACATGTGAGTCCAGTGTCCTTGTCTCCCCGGTATACTCCTCCTGCCATACAAGTTCATAAAGCCTGCGCCTGCTGAGTGCAACATTCTTATTCTTCATAAGCTCATACAGCAGATCAAATTCCTTTACTGTGAGCTCTACCTGCTCACCTGCCTTTGTCACTGTACGTGATTTAGGATCTATAGCTACATCCTCTATTTCCAGACGCTCTGCCATGCGCTGAGTGCGCCTTAATACGGTTTCCACTCTCGCAAGCAGCTCCCCTATCTGAAATGGTTTGCATATGTAATCATCCGCGCCCATACGAAGCCCGCGTATCCTTTCATCCACCTGTCCCATAGCAGATATTATTATGACCGGAGTATCCCCAATTCTCCTGACATAGTCAAGCAATTCATAACCATTTATCTCAGGAAGCATAATATCAAGCAGCAGCAGATCATATCTGTTCTGCTCAATTTTGTCCGCCCCTTCCTTGCCATCAAACGCTCTTTCGCATTGATATCCCTCTGCCTTCAGGGTGTTGCATATTAAATTATTTATGTCGTTGTCATCTTCCACTATGAGAATACTGGTCATAAGCTGCTCCTCTTCTATGATTATGATAGAATTATTATAGCATAAAGATGTGTCATAGTTGTAAAAACACCCTATTATTTAACTCAATAATAGGATGTTTTACCGGAACTTATACAAATATATTCTCACACATACATACTCCAGACAGCTCTAATCTGAGATGATATATTTTTGAATAACCACCTTTTGCCACTTTTTTCAATGCTGTTTGGATCATTTATTGAAAATCCTTCATCATCGTAGCCTGTTATAACCATAAAATGTCCTGTATCGGTAAAATCTCCCGGTCCTACATTTACCACAATAGGATGTCCTTCATCAAGCTCTGCCTTCATTCTGCTCTCATCCAGCGCCACTGTCTTTGCTTTTACGCCGTAGTGCCTGCAGCCTTCACTTATAAGCGTCCATGAACTTCCCGATCCATCCACACTGTAACCGGCTTCCTTTGAATACTTTGCTACTGCAATAGGTGATGCCTCCCTATTGTGCGTCAGATATACCACTACCATCGAAAGTGTAGTGGGACCGCATCCGCTTGCTGCAAAGAAATTGCCGCTATATTTTTCGTATCCCCAGCGTTTATCCCACTGCACAAATAACGGAACACTATCCATAGACGCTTCTTCTGTCAAATCAATTGTGTGTTCCTTCACATGTTCCGCCGGATAATCATACACAAACTCAAGTGCCTCTTCATTCTTCAAAGCAAGGTCCTTTAGCTGTTTTGGATATTGGGTACTGTTCATTATATCATCAAGCATCGACTGATTATTTTGTATCTTATTCTTTCCAGAGATTTTGCTATTTTCTATAACAGCATTATCATATGTATTATTTCCGGCTTCAACATCATATTTATTTGTCCTGCCATCACCTGATCTTATCATACTGCTTCCAACAGCCACAAATACAGCCACAGCTATTATACTACAGGAAAATATGATAGAACGCAGTATCTTTCTGCGCCTGCATCTCCTTCGACGTAAACTTGCCCCATGTCTGCAACATTTGTTTTGTGTCATGTCCACTTTCTACCCTCCTGCTTCTTTGTAACTGATATTGTGTATCATTACTCTATCAAAAGCATTCGTTTATTATGTTGCATACTTGTGTCATAGTTGTAAAATATTCCAATATTAAATTGTATAAATAAACTGACCAATGACAGTATTGCAGGATATTTTAACCTGTCACTGTATTAAGCAACTTTTGACTATATATTCTGTTATTTTGGCAAGTAATAATTCTTTTCGTATTCTATAATGACATCGTAAACAGAAAGGAGATGAATTTCCATGAGAAATAAATTACACAATTTTATTGATAACCTACTTTGCTTTTATGCAAGCTTCTTTACTCACAGATTTTATCAAATGTAATGTGCACAACATAATTGCCATAATTTTTAGGAATTATTTTCTGTCGAGTATGTAAATCTTTTGATTATTTGATATATCCATATTATCATGCCTATACGGGCTAATCTTATCATTTTGTTATCGGCATTGATAACACTCACTCGGTAACTGTGGATAATAGCATTATGTTTCGTGTTAAATTATAAATGTATTTCTTTCACTTTTATTTAATAAAATCTTCAACCTGTTGTAGCAACATATTCCAATCTGTTCCCGTGACTGCTCCAGAGGCAAGTGTTACTGCAAGTTTCATAGAAAAATCGCCTGCAAATTTTTTGATTCCTGCAAGAGCCTTTCCTATACGATTTTTTTTCGGAACATCGCTTTTCAACTGCTCCTGAATCATTTCCAAATCATCTTTCACGTTCTCGATTTCTTCTGAGTCAACTCCCTGTATCTCAGGCAACGATGCAAGTAATTTATCAATCAGAGTACTCATAGAACTCGTATCATTTGTTGTGTTGTAAGTATTTATCACTCCAATATTCTGCTGGCTTGCCGAACCATTAACAGTTTCAATATTCTGAATATATGTATTTCCGCACATAGCTTTCGCCTCCTCGTCACAAACAATCATTTCCATCGAAAGATAATCATTTATACAATCTATAAGCGGTTTAAACGCCATGTCAAGGAAACTTTGAATATTATCATTTAATTTCTTACTCGACCAACAATATCGCATTGCCTGTCCACGCACATTTACCTTATCCTCATTGTTTATGAACAAAAGATAATCATACTGCGCCTTAATATGACACGCTTCATCTTCAGGCGGATTAAAATCTGCCCACCCTGAACAACCTATAGCGTAGCATTTCTTAAAATCATAATCAATACCTGAGATTTTATCTTTAATGAATCCTAATATCAGCTCATTTCCATTAATAAATTTCAAAAAACGTGAAAGGTTTATGTCTGCTGTATCATCAGTACTATTAAGCAGATTACTTGATAATCTGCGAAATTCTAAACTCATTTTTCTTAATTCTAATCTATTCATATATCCACCCCACAGTACGGACAAAATACCTTTGCCGCTCCAGCACAATAAAGCACCTTCACTCTGCGACCACAGCAAGAACAATTAAACTCTTTTTCCGTAGTATCTTTATCCTTTAATTCTTTTGTTGCTACCTTTTTCAGTGGTTTAAAGTCCATTTTTATCAGGCTCTTGGAACGATTAACTGACCTCTGCATTTTCTTAAAAGTCTTGTTCAATTCATCTACCATATGATTATAAGCTATTGCCTGTGCCTGCTCGATTACATCTGATGACAGAAATTCATTTTTCTCTTTTGCCAGACCGCAATATGGACAAAACAATTCTTTAAAAGGTTCCTCATCATTCTGATATTCTCCAGCTTGCAATTTAAATTCTGAGTTGCAATAAGGGCACTCGAAGGTTACATATCCTTCGCTATCTCCCTGAATGGTTATTGTAAAATTTTCTGTTGACACGTCCTGCACCTCCCTTATCTTAAATTTCCATTTCTTAATTATTTTCTCTTGAATCCTCAATCAAATTTTTCTTCAACGCCTGAATCGTGTCTTGGTTCTTTTTAAGAAGTTCCAACTGCCTGTACGCCTTTTCCCTTAATATTTTCAGCCTTTCAATTTTCGGCACTTCTTGCCTTATTAAATCGGCATTTGTATCTTCTAGATTGATAAGTACCACCAATTCCTCTGCCGAGGCAAAATCTCTGATATTCGGTGTTTTTCCACTTATTCCTTTTTCATTTCTCCATTGCGCCGCCGTTTTTCCAAACAAAGCCATATTCAAAATATCAGCTTCTGAAGCATATGTATATGCCATCTCCTGCGGAGATAATGTCGGTGTTATCAGAAATTCCTTTACAGCCTCTGTATGGATACGATAATTTATTTTTGAAAGTTCTCTCTTTGCATCCCATCCAATCTCTAATCGGTTTGCTTCGTCTTTCTTTAACCGCTGATAGTCCTTGATAATATAGAGTTTAAATTCCGGTGAAATCCACGAAGCAAACTCAAAAGCAATATCTGTATGGGCATAAGTGCCACCATACCGGCCCGATTTTGATACGATACCGATTGCGTCTGTTGCTTTTATCCATTGCTGCGGTGTCAGCGTAAACGCATTATCTCCCGACTCCGCTTTAAACCTATCGAATTCGATAGGTTTAAAATTGGGATTGTGAATTTGTTCCCACAAGCCCAAAAACGAAATCGTGGAATGGTTACGCATCCAGTTTGCCACCACGATAAAAGCATTATCAGGATTTTTATATTTGGCAATGTCAGTCAACGAAATATAAGCGTCCTCATTAACAATATCGCCCATTACTCTGATTTCTGTTCCATTAGCGTCTATTTTCATGTTTTTCATATAATAAACTTTTCCTTTTTAACAGTATTTAGTAATAGTAAAAACTTGCTATTTATATCCAATAACCTCTTTAGAAACTTTCTCAATTATTTCAGGACTGATCGAAGCTGCATTTGCTATATAAATATCACTTGAATAGTAGGTCATTCGCTCTACGGTTTTATTTAAAATCATAATATCTCCCTTATTGCATTAATTCCTGATACATCTTCATCAATGCAGCAACACAATCTGACTCTGTAAAATCCTTAATCGGGAATCCATAAGCCTGCATAACAGCTTTATCATTTAACTGATGGGCTCTGCGAAGCTCTGGTGGCATCAGTACCTCATCATAAAGGTCTGCAAGTGAGCTATCTGGATATAATGCACGTGCATCAAGAATACCTTGAGCTGTCTGTTCAATCTTTACTTTCTGCTCAGATGTTGGATTACACCAAGGAAAATTGTTATAAACCATATTAGCTGAATACCTGTAATCACTCTTAATTCTTCCACATACAGCTCTCATCCAAGAATTATGAACATTAGACATCAAAACACCAAATATATACAATGATGCACTTGGTATTAACATATTTGCATCACCACAGATAGTATCTTTATTCATATATCCTATAGGAATATATCTTCTATTTTCTGATGAATGTCTTGGTACTATCAAATAATCTGTTTCCGGTTGTCTTATCTCACCAAAAAGTTGAGGTGTTTCAGCTAATTTTTTAGTAGCTTCTCTGCTACTACTCTCTCTCATTTCCTTAACACTTTTTACCGCCTCGTATACAGGTGAAATCTTTTTTATTAACTGAGGATTTACACCTTTTAACCATAGACACCAACGAATCTCATTATGTAAAAACTCTCTTGCACCTAAAAATCGTTTAAATAAAGTATTTGCTTCAGGATACGTTGCAACTATTTTTTCTTTTTGCTCATTTGAATAATCTGAAAGATTACCTCCATCATTAGCCATATTTCCAAATACCATCTCGGGTACAGAACATATTGGTTTTCTTCTACTTACAATCTCTACATTTGGTGCATCGAGCAAAAAACCATTAATATTATTTACTAACTTATATCTGTCACCGTAATATAGAATAGATTTCTTATTTCCTTTTGTAAATGAGAAACCTACAATAACACAATGAACATGTGCCTGTAGCTTTGCCTCACTACTCCAAATAAAAGTCCTATATGCAAAATCAATATGAATGCCTTGATTAAATAACATACCCCATAGAATTGAAGCTGGCTCTCCTTGACATACTGAATTAGTCGATACTAATGCTGTCTTTATAGCTGTACCATTCATTAAATCAGCAGATTTCTTATACCATGCTGAAACATAGTCTAAATTACCAACACCCTTTAACTTATCAAATATATTGCTCATATCACTTTTTTGTGACTGACTCATAAGTCTAGCACCTACAAATGGCGGATTTCCCATAATATAATTCAATTCATATTTAGGAACAACACTTTCCCAATCAATCTGTAACGCATTCCCTTCCACAATAAAGGCATTCGTCTTCAAAGGCAGGAACTCCAACTGCATATGCACAATGTCCTCTGTCTCTTTTAACATTTGACTCTCAGCAATCCAAAGAGCTGTCTTTCCGACTGTGACTGCAAAATCATTTATCTCAATGCCATAAAACTGACTGATAGAAACTTTTACAGGATTAAGAACCTCTCCAATCACCATCTGACCACCAGTCATTGCCATAATAGTCTCATTTTCCAGTCTACGCAAAGAAATAAATGTTTCCGTAAGAAAGTTACCTGAGCCACAGGCAGGGTCTAAGAACTTAAGTCCAGCCAGCTTATCCTGAAAAGCTGATAGTTTAGATTTTCGTGTTCGCTCAACTGTAATTTCCTTAATCTCATTTAATTCTGACTTCAAATCATCCAAGAACAATGGGTCGATAACCTTATGTATGTTTTGGATAGAAGTGTAATGCATACCCCCTGCCCTTCTGGTGTCTGGATTTAATGTACTCTCGAATACAGCACCAAAAATTGTAGGCGATATATCTGACCAATCAAAATCAGCACTGGCATTATTCAACAATACATCTACTATCTTCTCGTTAAATCTTGGGATTTCAATATTTTCATCCGCAAACAAACCACCATTCACATATGGGAATGCTGCTAAAGCATCATCCATATATGGGTCTCTATCCTCTAGTTTTGTATCAAGAACCTTAAATAAATCTATCAACCCTCTACGGACATCATTCATATCTTTGTCAGCAATAGCTTTTAGATAATTGTGGAACATATTATGTCCACCAAAGATACCTGCATCTTCCGCATAAAGACAGAATACCAGTCGAACACAGAGCATATTCAAGCTTTTCAGTGTATCTTCATCCTCAGGATTTTTATACTGTTTCAGAATTTCATCATATAAAACTCCTACAAGCTCACCAGCCTGTAAAGAAATTTCCATTTCCTTCTTGATATTATCGTCCTCAGTATCCACCAGGAATTGCAATCTGTAATACTCTGTACCTAAATCAGCTAACATTACAATCTCCGGTTCACCTGACGGTTGTTCCATATCATAAATATTGAACTCACCAAAATTACAGGTAACAATCCATCTTGGATGCTGTGATAAAGGTAGCTCTGTTACATATCGTTTTGCCTGCTGGAATGGAGTAAGTAAACTACCATCCGATTGTTTAATTGGCTTTCTTAAATCTTTTCCTAACCCCTTCTGCTCAATCAATACCTTAGTGGCTGGTATCGTTCCATCAATAAATGAAGTATGGTCCAGATGTACTTGTTCCTCAAATGAAATAAACTGCTCAGGATGCTCAACCCCATAGACATCCCTTAATAAACTGAGCCAAAAAGGCTGACTCATACCTTTTTCATATCCCTTATCTTTCCAATCCTCAGCGAATTTTTTCGCTGCGACTCTCTGCTGTGCATCTGTCATTATATGTAATTACTCCTATGAATATATTTTGCCAAAATCATAATCTAAGTATATCATATTCTCTTACAAAACACATTAAGAAAAAAGAGATAACCCGATGAGCTGAAGCGATTTGCGAACCAACGTGCTTTCTCAAGTGATAAAGTCCAGCTCAATTCGTATACTCCTACTCTGTCATGGTTTTCAATTCTCTTTTCTTCTGTTAACATTTACATTCTCCTTCGTAACTAAACAGACCTGAATAATCCGGGGTGAAATCCATCACCTGTCCGGCGTATGGAAATCAATATTCCGTTTTTTACGGAATCACGATTCCGGAAAAAAGGGAATCGCATTTTTCCTAAAACCTTATAATGATGTTATGCACTTTATAGTGTAAATTCATTATGAGGAGGTCACGATTATGACCAAATATCGAGAAATCATCCGGCTTACTGGATTGGGATTCTCACAACGCAACATCATGGCAAGCTGTGGTGTTTCACAAAAAACTGTCGTCAAAGTTCAAAAACGTGCCAGAGAACTAAATATCTCTTGGCCTCTTGATGAATCAATGACCGACACAGAACTTCAAAGGCTCATGTTCTCTAAAGAGAGCAAGGTATCTGCCAAGAAGCGGATGCCGGATTATGATTACATCCGTAAGGAGCTGCTTCGCAACGGCGTAAGCAAAAAACTCCTATGGACGGAATACATGGAGGATTGCCGTGCCAATGGTGAAGAACCACTCATGTATTCACAGTTCTGCTATCACATCCAACAGGATGAGCAGAAGCATCGTGCTACCATGCATATCAACCGTAAACCCGGTGAGCAGGTTGAAGTTGACTGGGCAGGTGATCCTGCAACAGTCATTGATCCTGATACCGGCGAAATCATCAAAGCATACATATTTGTCGGTGTAATGACTTACAGCCAGTATGCATACGTGGAAGCATTTCTGGACATGAAACAGAAATCATGGATCAATGCACATGTCCATATGTACGAATATTTTGGTGGTGTTGCCAGAATCCTCGTACCGGATAATTGCAAAACTGCAGTTGTTCATAATGGCGGATGGAAAGACCAGCAGATCAATGAGACCTATCAGGAACTGGCTGAGCATTATGGCACTGCTATTATTCCGGCGCGTGTCAGGGCTCCCAAGGATAAGCCGAATGCTGAAGGGACGGTAGGAAATATCTCTACCTGGATTACAGCAGCACTTCGGGATGAACAGTTCTTCTCCTTTGCCGAATTAAATCGTGCAATCAGAGACAAGCTCGAACTGTTCAACCAAAGGCTCTTTCAAAAGAAAGAGGGTAGTCGGCGAAGCTTATTTCTTGAGGAAGAAAAACCATTGCTGGCACCATTACCTTCTACCCGTTTTGAACTGAGCGACTGGAAGACAGCCACCGTCCAGTTCAATTATCACATATCTGTGGATGGAATGCTATACTCAGTTCCTTATGAATACATCAAAAAGAAAGTGGATGTAAAGGTAACAGATACTACTATTGAAATTTTCTACAATCATAACCGCATTGCTTCCCACCGTCGTCTGAAAGGACGCCCTGGGCAGTACAGCACGGTCACGGAACATATGCCGGAAGACCACCTGAAATATCTGGAATGGAACGGCGACCGGTTCCGCAAATGGGCTGAGCGGATTGGCATAAATACGTACACTGTGGTCAATGCAATACTGACCTCCAAACGTGTGGAACAACAGACCTACCGAAGTTGTATGGGACTTCTGAAGCTTGCTGAGAAATACTCAGATGCATTGCTTGAAGTAGCCTGTAAAAAGGCATTGTCCTATACATCTTCGCCCAGTTACAAGAGTATTAAAAACATCCTTGTAACCGGTTCTGTAAAGCCGGAATCAGAAACTACTGAATCCACGACCACACATAAAGCACACGGCATCACAAGAGGTGCCGATTACTATCGGAGGTAAACACATATGACCAATCAAAGTACAATAGATAAATTAATTGAAATGCGCCTTACCACTATGGCAGATGCATTCCGCAACCAGCTGGCTGATCCTAAATTTAGAGAAGTACCATTTGAGGATCGCTTTGGTATGCTGGTAGACATTGAATACAGCAATCGGAAAAACAACCGTCTGAAACGGCTAATCCATAATGCTGGATTCGACCAGCCGGAAGCAAATATTATAGATATCAATTACACTTCCGGACGCAAGCTTAACAAGGATCTCATTAACCGACTTGCAACTTGCGAATATATATCTGAACACCGAAATCTTTTTATCACCGGCGCTACAGGCTGTGGTAAAACATACATGGCCTGTGCCTTTGGCATGGAGGCTTGTAAGCAGTATTTCAATACCAAGTATGTCCGACTCCCTGATCTGCTTATGGATCTGGAGACAGCACGGGCAGATGGTAACTACAAAAAAGTCATGGCAAAGTATGCCAATCCAGTTGTTCTGATCCTGGATGAGTGGCTTCTATTGAAACCAACGAATTCGGAACAAAGGGACATCTTCGAACTACTTCATAGGAGACGTAAGAAATCTTCAACGATTTTCTGTTCCCAGTATGCATTCGAGGAATGGTATGAGCAGCTCGGCGGTGGTGACAGTCCTCTGGCAGATGCAATCATTGACCGTATTGCTCACGACAGTTATCGAATAAATATCACAAGCATTGATACTGAACATGATAGATCAATGCGTGAGGTATATGGTTTGGATAAAGAACTACGCGAGTAAACTCGCATAATTACATAGGTGATTTCCACTTCCGGACATCTGATTCCCAAATTTCCGGAAGTGCGATTTCATCGCACAAGAATATTCAGCCATTTGAGGATAATTTTCAGCATAATATTGTTTTTGATTAGTTAAACAACTATATCCATAGCTTTCTTTTTTTGTACGTAAAATATATTGTCTATCTAATTTGGAATATTCTTCTTCATCAACTTTAAGTAGTGCATAATCGCTTAGTAAAACATCAGTATCTTCGTGCATAATTACTTTTCCTTGATGTATCATATAAAGGTCATCACATAAAGTTTCTAAATCACTGGAAATGTGAGAACTAATTAAAATAGAGCGTTCTTCGTCTTTTTCTATAAAATCTCTTAGCATTTCTAACAATTCATCTCTAGCTATTACATCTAATCCCGCCGTTGGTTCATCAAGAATTAACAACTTTGCATTGTGTGAAACAGCAACTAAGACTTTTACTTTCGCTTTCATACCAGTTGAAAAATCTTTTATTCTTTTATTTCGTGGAAGCTGAAACTTTTTAACTTGTTCTATAAAAAATGATTTATCAAAATTTTGATATAAATTATCAATAATAGGAATAATATCATTGATTGTTAAATATCCACTAAAGCCAGAGTCCGAAAGAACTACTCCCAAATCTTGCTTGTCTTTTGCAGTAAAATCTTGTAATGACTTTCCAAGAATATTGATAGTTCCACTATCAAAGGAAATTAGCCCTAAAATAGCTTTAAATGTTGTGCTTTTTCCTGCACCATTTTGACCAATCAAACCAGTTACATGACCTTTCTTTACTTCAAGAGAACAATCAAGCGAAAAGTTTTCATAACTTTTTTTCAAATGCTCAATTTTTAACATATCTAACCCTCCAAAATTAACTCAAATAGTTTTTTTATATCTTCATCACTGATACCGTAACATCTGCCTTTTTGAATAACTCGTTCTAAATCACTTTCTAATTCCTTTTTCTGTTCCTCTAATAAAAGCTCTGTATTTGTAGCAGTAACATATGTTCCTTTTCCATGAATTGTTACCGTAAACCCCTCGTTTTCCAAGCTATCATATGCTTTTTTCACAGTTAGAGCACTTATTTTTAATTCTTTTGCAAGAGAACGAACAGACGGAAGATTATCATTTTCTTTTAATTTTCCATTCCGAATTAAAGCTTTAACTTGTTCTACTATTTGCTCGTAAATAGGTATCATTGAAGAATGGTTTATAATAATTTTCATCTCACAGCTCCTTTCTGTATAAACAGTATATAACAGAGTAACGCTGTTGTCAAGTGTTATATGGTGTTTGTACAGAAAGTGAAGCGTGCAAATCTCATTTAGGAAATGCACGCTATATAATTTATCCTACAATCTTCCAGTTACTATCCTTATGTAGCACAAGTTCATACTGCGATATCTGCGTCGCCTTTGTCTGATTATCAAGGAATTTCACGCCTACCTTGACTTTCACATTGTCCCCGTCCTTTGTAAAGATAGGGTTTACCAGTTCAGAATAAAGATAGTCCCTGCCGATAGGTTCAAGCACATTTCCCGATACATAATAGGCAAGCTCTTTTTCCGTAGCTGTCGGGTAGAGCTTAAAGAATGTTTCCAGAAATGCGGTAGCGTCATTCACGGTATCAGCGTCTACACTTGCGTCTGCTTCTGGTGTCTTAGGCTCATAGTCTGATTTTTCGATTGCTGGTGCAAGGGTAGGGTTCTGAACGATTACCATATCCCCGTCAGCGTCTATATGGACTTTTACGGTATAGGTTGCTTTCACATTGCTTGTCTTTTCTCCCTCTTTTATCTGCTGATCTACTTCGTAGGTAGCAGAAAAAGTGTCCGTTCCCGATTGTTCGATACTCCATACAATCACATCTGTAACTGTGGAGCTGGTCGGTATATCCGTTCTAATGGTATCAACATTCAAGTCCTGCAATTCCTTTGTCAGATAACCGTTGATTGCCTGCGTCCTTGATTCAATCGCTTCTTTACTGTTATTCCATGTGTAATAGGACTTCGCAAAATTCTTCACGAAATTTTCTATCCCGTTGGTGTCCTGCAAGCGAAGTTCAATGATTTCTTTTTCGTGGGTCGTGTGCTGGTCGATAGCAGTAAAATTCTTATACACCCCAAAGCTCACGCTTGCAATAAGTACCACCCACAACGCAATCACGGCTTTCTTATGTGTGCCTACCTTAACAGTACGCACCTTTTTTTCTTTTGGTTCTTTGATAGTTTCTGTCTGTTTCTTATTCTTCTTAAACATATTTTCAAGTCCTTTCTATTGTTTTACTCGTCCTGCACCGATTAAGTGCTGTTGCCAGTAACTACTACTTAGGTCTGCATATCCTATCGGGTTGCCTGCATGGTACATCTGTGTCGGCGAAACGAGAATACCAACGTGGGTTACATACGAACCAGCATTATAGGTGGAATGGAAAAATACCAAGTCCCCAGCCTTTGCCTGCGAGAGTGGAAGATGTTGGGTTGCGTCATACTGTGCTTGTGCCGTTCTCGGTAAGGAGATACCAGCTTTTCCATAACACCATTGCGTCAATCCCGAACAGTCAAAAGAAGTGTTGGGATTGCTACCGCCATATACATACTTCCAGCCTTGATATTTCAACGCTTCATTCATTACCTTTTGTGCCAGCTCTCCCGATACCTGCGAAACAGTTAAATACTGATTGACTAATTCAACATAGAACATATTTCCATAGCCATACCGCCAGCCCCCGTTCTTCGCAACAGCTATCGGGTTGGTATAGGTTACTTTCTTTCCACCCGATTTCTCACGGGCAAAATTTTCCGCAAGATTAAAAGTGTGTTTCTTTCCTTTTCCTGCCACATATCCCACATAACCACCGCCATAGTTATAAGACTGTATCGCTACATTCAAATCGTCGATACCTTGATTTTGGCAGGAAGAAAGCAGGGACGCAAAATATTTACACCCCTGCTTGATTGAGCTTTCCGTATCTAAAGAATTGGGCGGTAAGCCAAGACTTTCTGAACTCTGCATAACATCTTCTGCTGTACCACCACTTTCTACTTGAATGATAGCCAATAGCACATTGACATACTCGGAGATACCGTTTTCTCTGGCGTACTTTTCCACCATAGGCTGATGTTTCAAAACTTCTGCGGATAAATTCATACCCGTAATGCCAGAAGAAAAGTTGCTGTTCTCGTCGTCGCTGTCCGCACTAATCAACACCCCAAAGAAAAGCACCAGAGAAAATAGGATAGGAAACAGACTGCCAATGAGAGCGATATGTTTCAGTTTCATTTTTTCTTCTGTCCTTTCTTTGTTACAAGGCTTCGGTTTTTCTCTTTGGTCTGCTGGTTCTTTTGGACGGTTTGTGTCTGCTGAACCTTTGTCCTGCGGTCTTTCGTGTCATTCTGGCGTGTTTCCTGCGATACCACTTTTTCTACATTCTGCCTATGTACTGGCTGTGCAGGTTGGGTCGCTTTTCTATCAGAAGCACCAGAAGATAGCGGACGCTCTTTGATAACATTTGCTTTGACTGGCTCACTTATCTTTGAAGTGGTCGCTGTGGCAGGACGTTTGACTTCCTGCATTTTTTCAGCACCCGTCTTTGAAACGCTTGAAGCTGTGGCTGGTCGCTCATGGGGACGGGTAGCTCCCGTTGTCGCTGATCCGTCAGCCTTTCGCTGTGCCTGCCTTGCTTCTTGTGCCTTTTGAAGCTCCATACGCTTGTCAGCGATATTCTGCCTATGCTGTTCCTGCTTTTCCAATCGTCCCGTCTGTCTGGACTGCTGTTCCTGCACCATGCCACGCTTGAAGTCGGACACGCTGGACTTTGCCTTTTCCTTTGCGGAATACACCGCATAAGCGGTCAGTGTCGGCATATTCTTGATGTTTTCTTTGACAGCATTTGCCTTGTCTTTCACTTTATTTTTCGTATCTAAGACAGCACCCACCTTTGAGCCTGCACGCTGTCCCATGCTGGAAGTGGTATTGCCCCGATTTTCTTTAGAAGCTGTATTTTTTCTTTCAGCTCTTTTGCCAGCAACAGAACTACCAGCCACCGCACCAGCAACACCACCAGCAGTAACCGCACCAGCAAGCCGTCTTTCCATACGCCTAGCCCTATGTGCCAAGTATAGATACGGTCTGCGGAAAATTCTTCGTCCCATGCTTTGACTGTCGTTAGCGTTCAAAGAGAACATACTCATTAAGTCGCCCAGCTTCATATAGATACCTGCGAAACATACTATCTGCAAGAACGCCACCATGAAAAACGGGTAATCTGTGGAAATGTTATAAAACATACTGGAAATACTGAACGCCACTGTTACAATGAGCGTTATTCCTGCCCGTGTCATTATGGTATTAAACACCCTTACGATTGCCTGCTTTGCCATGCTTTCATAGCTGGGTATCATGGAAAGTAGAAAGCTGATAGGTAAAAACATTGCAAAAATAATAAAAAGTATCTGGCTAAACAACATCATGCCCGTAAGCAAGAATACAAATATCGTTATCCCCAAGTTGAAGAACAAGAGGAAGAACACCATACCTAAACGGTTTACCACCTGCGGTATCGTCAGATTATTATTGTCGTTATCCTCAATTTCTATTTTCACGACTTCCTCTCTGGTCTTTCCGTCCTCGTCCTCTGGACTTACTGATACCAGAGCTTCCACACGGTCTGTCCCGATTTCTTCTATGTTGCTGTTACCGAATTGCAGAAGTAGCCACGGCTGTTCCACTTGAATAGAAAATAGGCTGTCCCGTATCAAGTCCACGCTGTCCTTGCCCTCGCTGTCGGAGTTGGGGAGCATGATTTTTGTTCCCAAGTCCAAAGAAGCGGTACTGATGTCTGATGAAAATTCATTTATCTTCTTGATGTAGTCGGGAGCGTAGGCAATAAACGAAGCGGACAGCACGAACACCACCACAAAGTTGATAACAGCGTGAAGTGCCTTGCTGGTTTCCCGTTTAATCAGTCCCGTATAAGCAACATACATTCCCACCACTAAGATAATGAGAAGCAGGAAACCAACATAGAAGCCCGTAGAAGAAAAGCCGTTCTCGGTTACACCTGCAAGGGTCTGTATGCTCTTTCCGATACTGTCTGCCATATCGTTAATAAAATCAAGTTTATAGGCTTCCTGCACCACATAGCCCGTGGCATTGCTTAAATAAAGGCTTATCGTCCAGACAAAGTTGGTAATGCAGTAAAGCCCGTACTGTACCGATTTTCCAATGCCGTCCAGCCAGTTCCACGGCAACCACGACCAGCTATTATCCACATAAAAATCAAGCTGGTAGTTAGATAGCGGATATTTTGAGTAAAGATTTTCTGCATTGATAGTATCGTCTACAAGTCCCGTTGCATGAGCCACCGTCCCCAAAAGTGAAAGCAGGATAAGGGAGAGTGCCACCACGAACAGAGCCGTTTTGAGAAAGTGAAGTATCCTCCTTTTTGTGAACGCACCTTTTATCCTTTCTTTCATCACTCCACCTCATTTCTCTGTACGGGCGGTCTGGTATCAAAGGCGTGTAGCAGTTCTTCAAAAACTGGGTGTATCTGTACCACACCGACACGCCCGTATAAGTCCTGCAATAAGCATTGTCCGTTCTCCAAATCACGAAGCCGTTTCTGGTTGTTTTCATCGTCCTTGTCGATACCGAAAAATTCTAAGGTCTGTTTTATCTCGTTGATGTCAGTAGAACGGAAAGCGAATTTTAAGCCGATATTGTTTTTCAGACTTTCCTTTGCCACGTCCCCAGAAGATTGTGTAACGAAATAAACGCCTGCCTGCATAGCTCGTCCAGCACGAACCAGCTTGTTAGAGAGCGTTTCTCCTTGTGCCACATTTAAGAACGCCCACGCTTCGTCCAAATCGACAATCTTAAAAATACTTCTGTCCGAATGGATAAAATCAAGGGCAAAGGTACTAATCACAATCAGCATAGACACCGACAATAATTCAATAGTCGTGTATTCCTCAAAGGTTGTGTCCTTATCTGGCAGTACAAGGTCGGCTACTTGAATGATATTGAGCTGGTTATCAAGGCTGATTGCATTTTCCACCGTACCGTCTGAAAACAGCAGATGTGCAAAGTCGTAGTCCGTGAAGCTGTCGATATGGTCTGCGATATTTCTTGATATGGGCGTATCTTCACGGCGTAGCTCGTCTATCACATGGAGCAAGCCCCGACTGTCGCTCTGGGTAACGGAGCGTACCGCTTTACGAAGTACGGGGAATTTTTCGCCGTCCCTAGAGGAAATACCCGTAAGAAATGTTAAGATGTCGATTGCCAGACTTTCAGCGTCTTTTACATTCTTCATAATCACAAACGGGTCAAGAAGTCCTGCATTGTCCTTATCGCTGGTTAGGTTTACGATATTGATTTCATGGGTGATTTCTGGGAGCGTTTCTTTCCAGTTGCCACGCTCACTTTTAGGGTCTAACAGAAGTGCTTGACCGCCAAACAGCACCGCATAATATACCAGAAGATTATTGCAGAACGACTTCCCACCGCCAAGAGAACCGACAAAAGCAGAAGCAAGGGCGTTGGTAACTGTGCCTTTTACGCCCTGCGAAGCTAAAGACGGTTGCAGGTACACATTTCTTCCCGTATCAACGGAATAGCCCATATAGATACCCGTAGTTTCCCCTAACTGCTGGGTTGCTCCAAAGCCAAGTCCAGCTAAAAAATCTGATTTTACATACTGCACATAGTCATTGATATATCGCTTGCTGGCAGGAAGAAATTCAGAATGAAGCCCCAGCATATCCCCAGCAGGACGCACCAGCTTTACATTGAGGTCGTCGTAAAAGTCTTTGACTTCATCACAACGGCGTTTCAGCTCGTCAAGATCGGGTGCAGACACCCGTATCACGTAGCTTAACTTATACATACTTTCTTTGCTCTGGTCTAAGTCTGTTTCCAGCTCGTCCACGCTGTCTAAGGCGTCTACCACATTCGAGCTGGTTTCACTTCCTGCTTGATAAGCGTGATTGTCAAGGTCTTTCAATTCCTTTTTCTTATTGCGGATGGTTGTTAATGCTTTTCGATTTTCTACGATTTCTACATTCATAGAAGTATCAACGGGGAATGTGAATTGCTGTTGCTGGAAATAGAAGATTTCAGACGACGGAAAATCAAGCTCGCCGACAATCGCATTGACGGTAAAATAGGACACATAACTTTCCTTGTCCTCATGTTCCAATCGTAAATATCGCTGGCTTTCTTCAATAACACACCTTGTCGGACGGATAAGGTCATAGTATTTTATCAGCGTTTCTTTTTTATAGTTCTTCTTTGGTAGCTGATAGTCATAATCTTCATAAGCGATACCGTCCCTGCCGTAAAGATGTTCCATGAGATACCCAAAATCATTGATTTCCAAGCGACGCACCTTGAAGCGACGGGAGATTTTATTTTCCAGTAACTTTTCCATTTTCATGTAACGGTTGATTTCATCATTCGGCATGGAAACAAAGTCATTCATCAGCGTGTGGTTCACTTCATGGAGAAACTCTTTGAATGTCAGCCACGCTGATTTTTTGATGTTCTTCAGATTGAGCTGTTCTTCTGTAACCATGAGCTTAAAGCCAAGAAAAAAGCGGTAGTCCACTTGATTATCCCCAATCATTGATACTAACGCTTCGGTCTGTTCGTCTATTTTCTGATAAGCAACTTCCTTTAACTTCCCCGTAACTAACTTCTTTGACTGCTCCTGCATACTTCTAATAGAGCTTTCCGTGGCAACCTGCAACGCATGAATTTTACCCTCACGGGACTGTGCGATAAGCTGGCGAAAGCTATCATGCACGATAAATTTCTGCTCTGCGGATAGAAAAGAATAATTGTACGGTATCAGCTCATAGTAAGCGAACACCTCATTGTCCTTGTTCCAGACAAGGTTGTTGTCAATATATTTTATCGGGAACATAGTTCACACTCCTTACTGCCGTGATTGTTTCATTGAGTATCTGCTTATGCAGTTTTACGGCTTTTCCTGCATAAGTGATTTTTGGTCGCAGGGCATAGGTTATCTGTGATTTCAAAAAGCTGTACGGCTTCTTTCCGTCAAAGGTTTTCTGCGACATAAACCAAGTGAGAGCAACAGGAATACCGAAGTATTTGAGAAATGCTCCCTCAATCATGGAAAGTGGAGGAATATCCCCAAACAGAATGATGATAAATTCCGTAATCACAAACCATGTAATCTGTGTAAAAGTAACGGGAAAGGGTAAGTTAAAATCATTGATTGCATACAAGACTTTTTCCACGTTCCAGATACCCGTATAAGATTTAATCTTTTTCAAGTTCTTTCAGCTCCTTTCGTAAGTTCTTCAAAGAGAAAAGGACAGCCATTTTCAGACTGTCCCTTAAAAGAGAAATACGCTGTCAGTAGCAACAATGCTTGTCGCTGATCTTCCAGCGTTAGTATGGTATCTCGCACATACCTCGGCTTGTTTCAATAAAGCAACCGCCCATATCCAAATCTCGCCCGTAGGCTTCATAGTCAATGTAGTTCTGTAAGCTGGGTGGAATATCCCCTAGTGCCTGCAATTCGTCTATGTAGTAGTAGGCAATATCTGTCATGGTTTCACAGTCGGGATAATAATAAATATCGTCCTTGTGTTCCACAACTTCTTCCAGCGTCCCATAGTGACTGATAAATTCGTCCAGACACTCTACAATATAGTCGGGAAGTTCCTCTATCATTTCATACATCTCATTGAGTTCTTCAATGGAAACATACTCGCCAATCGCAATGGGGAAGTTGTCGGTATCATGGATAGCGTATTCCTCATACTGTTCATTCAAGCCGATTTTTTCTTTTACATCTTCCTCGTCAATAGGAAATGTGAACCAAGCACCGACTAAATAGCCCTCATTGTATTTGCCAAGATTAGCAATGTAAACCGCCATATCATCAATCATAAGCACCACCTCATTTCCTACTCTGGCAGTTCAAAGATACCGTGTTCTGTTACTAAAAATTTCCCGTGTTCCTGCAAGTGAGAAGCATAGGCTTCAAAGTCAAAATAGTAGGCTTGACAGTCCTCGGATAAATGTTTGAACGTCGGGTCGTTCATCAGCTTTTGCTTTGCAACATCTATCATGCTTTTGCAGTTGGGATAAACCGTAATCACATTCCTGCAAATATAAAGTGCTTCTAAATTTTCAAACACCGTAAGTAGTGATACATATTCTTCCTGCATATCACTTGAAAGCTGGCGGTACATAAAATCTAATTCGTTGAGCTGGTACACGCTTGTATGTTCGTGGACTTCATCAGCATAAGGCAACACCTTTTCGATAATACGGTAATCCCCACTTTCTGCACCGACACCTAACTTTTCTTCAAACTCGGCAACATCTATCGGCAGTTCAAACCAGTATGATATTGTTTCTTCGCCAGTTGTTCCTCTCGTTTCCACCAGCACCCTTGTTTCCTGCATTGTTCCTCACGTCCTTTCTGTTGTTTCATCACATCTTTTAAGGTCTGGTACGACATACCAAACACATACTTTGAAAAATCTTCTAACTGTCTTTCTTCATAATTGGCAGGGTTCAGTCGTTTCATTTGTAAGCGCTTAAATTTTGGGTAGCTTTACCAATTCTGTTTTTGAACTCATAATGATGATAGTAAATAGATTTTTACTACACTCCTCTTGATAGGAGATAGAAATTTACTACACTTGGAGGTTTCATTATGGGTAACAAACGTACACCAGGGCGCTCTCTGGAGGAATGGATGGATCTGGTGATCCAATGCAGGCAAAGTGGTCTGACTGATGCTGCATGGTGTAATGAACATGGAATATCCCCCAGCTGTTTTTACAATGCAGTTACCCGTCTGCGTAAAAAAGCCTGCCAGATACCTGATCCCGCTGGAAAATCCAGCACTCTTGACCTTACATCCCACAAACAGGATGTGGTCCAGATTGCTATAGAACCGGAGGATTCTCCGGCAGGACTGATCCCGGATACCGGAATCAGTCCTCTGCACCCTGACAATTCACATACGATTGAGATCGAAGCAAAAGGATTTTTGATACGGATAAGCAATGATGTCCAGCCTGCGCTCTTGAAGATCCTGGCGGATGTTCTGAGGAAGTCATCATGTTAGCGGATATTTCAAATGTTGATGCGATCTATATTGTCTGTGGCAGAACGGACATGCGCAAATCCATCGATGGATTATGTGCGATCATCCAGGAACAGTTTTCCATGGAGATCGACCATGCACTTTTTCTTTTCTGCGGACGTAAATGCGACCGGATCAAAGCAATCTTAAAGGAGCCGGATGGTATCGTTATGATCTATAAGAGACTAACGGCCCAGGGTTCCTATCGGTGGCCAAGAAATAAATCGGAAGTCCGGAATCTTACCTGGCGGGAGTTTGACTGGCTGATGTCCGGCATTGATATCGAACAGCCAAAAGCCATTAAAACAACCTGATCCCGCCGCAAAAAGCTGCACATAAACTCCGCTGTTTTCCTTATATTTTCGGCACTTTCAAAGCACAAAAATCATCCGTTTTACTGGGAAGTTCACCTGTTTTCTGGTATAATAAAGATATCAAAAACAGGAGGAAAAAGCAGTGGCTGACAGTTCCAAAGATATCCAGCTCCGTGAGCTGAAGGACATGATCAATGATCTTAGAAAACTGATAAAAACACTTCAGGCAACTGTCGATGCTGCCAACAAACGGGAAGAGACCCTCACCCAGGAAAGGGATAATCTGAAAGAGGAAGTCGCCCTTCTCCGAAAAAAATTGTTTGGTGCTTCCAGTGAGAAACGGAGCCTTGATATCCCAGGTCAGCTGAACTTTTTCAATGAAGCAGAAATGGAACAGGATCCAGCAGCTGCAAAAGCAGAAGAACTGGAAGCATGTCTTCCGGAAAAAACTTCAAAGAAACGAAAAGCAAGGGCCACGGACGCAGAACGTTTTAAGGGTGTTCCAATTGAAAAAAAGTATCTGGATCTTTTCGGGGAAGAAAAATCCTGTCCTGTCTGCGGCACTCCGCTGAAAGAGATCGGCGAGGAATTTGTCCGGCGGGAACTGGTCTTCATCCCGGCAAAGCTGAAAGTATATGAATACTACAGCAAAAACTATGAATGTCCGAAATGTAAACTTCAGGATCTTCCAGTGATCAAAAAAGGAAAAGATGGCAGGGCACACATGCTCTATGGGATGGCGTCTGCCGGTACGGTTGCCTGGGTGATGTACCAGAAGTTCTGTAACGGACTGCCCTACTGCCGTCAGGAAAAGGACTGGAAACAGTATGGCGTGGCGATCACCAGGGCAACGATGGCAAACTGGGTGATCCGGAATTCTGAGGCATTCTTTCTTCCTATGTATGAATATTTCCACAGAAAACTTCTGGAACGGGAATTCGCAATGGCAGATGAGACGCCCCTGCAGGTCCTGCATGAACCGGAACGCCGTGCACAGACAAAGTCATACATGTGGCTGTTCCGCAGCGGGGAAGACGGAGGTCCGCCGATCATCCTGTATAAATATTCGGAGACCCGGGCCGGGGACAATGCCGTCTCTTTTCTCCACGGCTTCAAAGGCTATCTGATGTGTGATGGCTACAGCGGATACAATAAAGTTCCGGATGCCAGGCGTACAGCCTGCTGGGCACACATCAGGAGATATCTGACAGATGCCATTCCAAAAGGAAAAGCTCTGGATTATACCCAGCCATCCGTACAGGGAATGCTGTACATCAACCAGCTCTTCCACATGGAAGATGTGATCAAGTCAAAGTATTCTTCCTTCGACGCTATCAAAAAAGCACGTCTTGAAAAAGAACAGCCGATAGTAGAAGGCTTTTTGTCGTGGCTTGACCAGCAGACTCCTGCCCGCGGAACCAGAATGGATAAGGCTGTTACTTACATTCAGAACCGCCGATCCTATCTCGCCACTTATCTGGAAGATGGACGCTGCAGTTTTTCTAACAATCTCAGCGAAAATGCAATCCGTCCGTTTACAGTCGGCCGTAAAAACTGGCTTTTCTGTGACACACCAAATGGAGCTCAGGCCAGTGCTATTGTATACACGATGGTAGAAATGGCAAAGGCCAATGGAGTAAATGTCTATCACTATCTTACCTATCTGCTTGAAAAACTACCAAATGATGGGATGAGTGATGATGAACTGGAACTCCTGGCACCGTGGAATGAAAATCTCAAAGCTGAGATCGAACGTCGTGCAAACGAATAAGATCAATCATATGTGAATTGTCAAGGTGCTCCGGCTGCTAAAAAGTAGCCGGGGATTTTTTTTCTACCATACCTGAAAATTAAGCGCTTACTTTCATTTCCTGCCACACCTTACGCTTGTAAGAGGGCAGGTCAGAAAGATAATCGCAACCGACTTTTACCTGCATATCCTTAAAAACATCGTTCATTTCATCACTCCAATCTGAAATTTTGGTAAGAAAAAAGCAGTCAATCCTAAGACCAACTGCTTTGCATATAAATATAAATTTGGAAACTAAAATTTTCGGAAGTTTTTTTGTATTTTGTGTAGCCATAGTCCAGCAATACCAGCTATAATTGCCAAGAAAAAAACTGCGGTAGGAATAGAATGATTTTTTACTATAATCGCAATTACCCCAGATACTAAAATACCAATCCCTACGAATAAAACAGGTTTTCCTAATTCTTTTGCATATTCTTTTTTGTTATCAGTAGTATCAAATACTTTACCATGAACAAAAGAGTAATTTCCCTTTAATAAAGAAATACTCACGAATATAAGGATAGCAGAAACAAACCACATCATTATACTAAATCCTAACATAACATATCGCTTCCTAAAGTTGTATTTTTACATCCATATTATATCACCCAATTAACAACATCACAATAAAAATTTATGCACCGATAATCTTGTTGAACAGCTCTAACAGTACATCTTTCACACCGCCAGCATTGAACACCAAGCCAACAGCAATCAAGGCAACTACCAAGAAACCGATAAGTTTGGAAAACTCACGTTTGAACCCTAAGTAGATACCGATAACCACAATCGCCATAAGCACTAAGCTCTGTGCGTTTGATAAAAACCATTGATATAAATTTTGACCGAAATTCATGTTATTTGTCCTCACTTTCTCTTAATTGTTTCATTTTATAGTCGGCTTCTTTGCCGACATTCAAAATACACATCAAGACTACGCCGATACCCATTCCCATAGATACCTGCAAGAAGTCTTTTAATAATACCCACATTTTTTATCACTCCTAACTTTCTACTAAATCTTTTGCAGGGGTCGTCTGCTGTTTGATTATCATTTCATGCTTTTTTGTGAGCTTTGCTTGCTGTTCGATTGTTTCCATGTAGTCTGTACCGTTTCCCGTATCAATCTTTTTCAACATTTTCAAGGTTGGTGCTACCTGCCTTTGTACCCACCGCAATGTGCGGTCTAAAGTGTAAGGCTCTGGCTTTGTCGTCAGTTTCAGACTTTGCCGATTATCGCCGATAAACCAAGCCCAGCGGTCATTGAGTTTCCAGTCATTTTTTCGCTTATCGGGTTCTTCATCAACAAACCGCACATACTGGTTGATGATAGAAAAGGCGGTCTGCTCTGCGTCATAATAGGTCAGCAAATCCCGTACTGCATAATAGGCTCGTTCATTTCTAAGCCGTATCTCAAAACGGTTGATAATGTCGGCTTCTTCCAGCGGTGTCCCTAACTTGACGTACTGCTCATAGTCCTTTTCATAAATACAGAAATACACATCTGATTTCAGCGAACCAAGATAAAGGGTGCGTCCCATATATTCTCTGTCGTCCTCTCTGTGCTTGATAAGCTCGCCCGACTGGTAAAACTTATAGCTTCTGGACTTTCCGATATATTCCCGTTTCCTGCATTTTTCCGCAAGCTCTGGAATATCCAAAATGCCCGTATGGTCATTGATAGCAAGGTCGATACGCTTCATCACGCCACCGTCTACTAATGCGTCCATGAGGAAGTCATACCAGCTTCTTTGCTGTGCCAGCAGGTAACTTTCAAACTGCCTGCAACCACGCCCCTTTAACTCTAAAAGGACACCTTTTTCTTCGTCAGCCGACGTATAGATAAAGATGTCCCCTAAAGAGTAATGCTCCGTATAACTGTAACGCCCGTAATCTTCATGGAGCATATAGTTGATATTTAATTTTAATATATCTTTGATGATGTGCTGTATATCCAGCGTGGGAAAACGAATTTTCACATAATCAAACAGCATGGTAAGCGGTGCTTCTGGATTGAACCTTGCCAGTTCCTTATGCAGATTTTCCAGAAGTTCCTTTGACGGCTTCATTTTTCCGCTTTCTATCTTGTTGAGATATTCCCTTGTGATACCAGAAGCCACCGCCAGCCTGCCTTGTGAGATACTGTAGGCAATCCGTTTCTCCCGTAATTCTTTTATCCATTGTTCTTCATTCAGAACCATACCCCCAATCTGTCAAGTGTGAAGTTTTTTAAGGCGACTTCACAACTAATTTTTGCTAGGAAATCATGCCAGAAGCCTTATGTTTCCTATGTTTTTTGTCTATTGTCTATTTGCAAACGTACCCCTCTGTTAGATACCGAGGGGTTTTACCTGCTGGCGTGGCTTACGCCACACCAGCAACGGCTAGTCCGTGCCGTCGCCTTTCGCTTCGCACGTCGCCGTCCCGTCCTGCCTTGCTTGTGCAAGAGAGCCGATAGTCTGCAAAAAGTCATGTCCTTTCGGAACTAAAGGCGTGTAAAATTCACTTATAACACTTGTTCCTACATCACAATAGCCACGCCCCTTGATACGCTTCTGGAAAAACTGTTTTTTTACATCTGAACCGAACAGCATACCGTAACCTAATTCGCTGATACGCCCAAGTCCCACACGGAAATTGAAGTTATCTCTGATACCGTCCGAGAAATACTTTGCGTCTGGACGCTGGCAGGCAACGATAAGAAAATAACCTGCTTGTCGCCCTAACATAACGATTTTCTTTAACTGGCTAAGTAGGCTCACGCTTTCTTTTGTCCCCAGCATTTCAAAAAATGCCACATATTCATCAAAGATAAGAAAGCAGGGTGGAAGTCCCAGATAGGCGTAGTTTTCGCCCGTCTTATAGTTCTGGTGTCGCTTCATTTCCTCACTTCGCTGTACCATACCCTCATAAAAGGCATTGACGCAATCAATCATTTCTTCTTTGGTGTGATACACATTTCCCATAACTGTCCCTAAGTCTGCAAGGTCAGCGTTCTTCGGGTCTAAGATGTAAAGGACAGCGTTGGTATGCAGTAAGGCTTCAATGAGCGTCAGCAGAAAATAGGTTTTACCGCCACCCGTCCCACCAGCAATCAGAGCGTGAGGGAGTGCGTCATATTCCCAGACAAGATTTTTCATCAGTCTAAGACAGCCGTTTTCTGCCCGTACTTCATCAATAGTAATGCGGTTCGCTATCATATCATAAAGCAGGGTATATTCGATATAGCCGTCATGCAGGGTCTTGTCGGTCAGCTCACAATACAAGCCACTTTCCAATTTATCCTCTAACCTGTCTCTTATACACATCTCCGAGCCCACGAGACTAAGGCGAATCTCG
>ENA-OYWY01000263-OYWY01000263.1-human-gut-metagenome-genome-assembly--contig:-NODE-263-length-21770-cov-7.753811_pt1 | contig 21770 bp, 17 predicted proteins | sample MGYA00244213_ERZ653413 | MGnify/ENA primary metagenome ERZ653413 (study PRJEB26926, sample SAMN06165171) | human gut metagenome | biome: ENVO:00009003; feature: ENVO:2100002; material: ENVO:00002003...
ATTATTAACGCTAAATCAAAATAACAAAATGTATTTATTATTAGTTATCTTAATGCTGATTGCATCTGTGCTGATGTGCTTCATTGTATTGATTCAAAATTCTAAAGGAGGTGGTCTGGCATCAGGCTTTTCATCATCCAACCAAATTATGGGTGTGCGCAAGACTACGGACTTTTTGGAAAAAGCAACCTGGACTCTGGCAGCTGTCATGGTAGTCTTCAGTATTGTTTCTGCTTACACTATTCCTTCTTCCACAGGCAAGGGCGGTGATGTGATTCTGGAACAGGCGCAACAAGAAGAAAAAACTAATCCTTATAACATGCCCGTAGGTACAGAAGCTCCGCAATCGGAGGCCCCTGCAGCTACAACTCCGGCTGAAGCTCCTGCTCCTGCAGCAGAAGCCCCAGCAGCAGAATAAGATAAGGATATTGCGGATGACTCCCGCTTGGAAAAATAAGAGAAAGGTTGATACTGAAAAGGTGTCAACCTTTTTTCGTTTTAATGAAGTATTTATTTACCTTTGTCAGCAACTTATGTAATCTGATTAATAAATTGAAATTTAAATAGTGCAATGACAGAACAACTCAAACTTAAATTGAATGATTCCAAGGCTACCCGTTGGGGGGCATTGGTGATTGTTGCCTTCACGATGATGGCAGCTTATTATGTAAACGACGTGGTAGCACCGTTGAAGACAATGTTGGAAACGGACTTGGCTTGGTCGAGTACCGATTTCGGATTCTTTACCGGTGGTTATAGTTTTCTGAATGTTTTTTTCCTGATGTTGATTTGGGGAGGATTAATCCTCGACCGCTTTGGCATCCGCTTCACCGGAAAGCTGGCAACTATCTTGATGGTAGGTGGTACAGCACTTGAATACTATGCAATGACGGGACTTGCCGGTACCGACGCGACTTTATTTGGAATCAATGAAATATTTGGCTATAAAACGGGTGTGTTTGTTGCTTTTGCCGGTTATTCCATTTTTGGAGTAGGAGCGGAGGTCGCCGGTATTACAGTTTCCAAAATCATAGCCAAGTGGTTTAAGGGGAAAGAGCTTGCCACGGCTATGGGGGTACAAGTTGCTTTAGCACGTATCGGTTCGCAAGCCGGTTATGCCGTAGCCATTCCTTTGGCCCGTGCTTTCGGTATTTCCACACCGGTGTTGTTGGGTTTGGTTCTGTTGTTGGGCGGTATGATTGCTTTCTTCATTTTTGCAGTGATGGACAAGAAGCTGGACAAACAGATGGAAGCTGCTGCCATTGCTGCCGGTACGGAAGATGAGGAAGAGAAGTTCTCTTTTAAGGATGTGAAGAATATTCTGGTCAATCCCGGTTTCTGGCTGATAGCATTGCTGTGTGTATTGTTCTACTCTTGTGTATTCCCATTCCAGAAGTTTGCTTCCGAGTTGATGATTATCAAATACGGTATCAATGAGAATGTGGCCGGTACATTTGCCGGACTTCCGGCATTGGGAGCGTTGATTCTGACTCCGGTCTTTGGTGGTTTCATTGACAAGCGGGGCAAGTCCGCATCTATCATGCTGCTGGGCTCGGCCATGCTGATATGTGTGCATTTCATTTATGCTATTCCCGATATAAACTATTGGCTGGTAGCTATTGTGCTGATGATAATTTTGGGTATCGCTTTCTCGCTGGTACCTTCTGCCATGTGGCCGGCTGTGGCCAAGATATTCCCGGTAAGCCAGTTGGGTACGGCATACGCATTGATTTTCTTTATCCAGAATATCGGTCTTTGGGGTATTCCTACATTGATAGGGTGGGTGCTTGATGCCTATTGTATATCCGGCAAGAAACCAGATGGAACGAATATGTATGACTATACGGTGCCTATGTGCATTTTTACCGGTATTGCCTGCTTGTCCCTTATAGTGGCTCTACTGCTGAAGAAGGCAGACAAGAAGTATGGTTATAAGCTGGAAGAGCCTAATATTCAGAAATAATAGGAAAAGCGGATACCATATGATGGAAATACCCGAAGGAAAAGTAAGTCTGTTGGACGCTGTTCCGGTCCGCTGTGGACATCGTACCGTGCGCGAAATCATCTCTCTACTTGCCAGGCACTTTGGGGAGGAAGAGAATTATATTCCCCGGGTCACCGCCTACGTAATGCAGTTGCGTAAGGATGGATTTATCCAGTTGACAATCCGGAATTAGAATTCCTTTATTCCCTATCCACTTTTATCAATCCTCCCGTTGCCGTATCAAACAGCACTTTGATGGTAGAATTCTTGTTGAACAGTACCGGTGCGAGGTATTCTACGGTGCCGAATTGGGTAATGGGAAGTTGGTCGTCAAACAATTTCTTATTGTTATACATCAATGTCACTTGTGCCTTGCCCGGAAGGTTATAGGCTACACCGTCCACTTTCTTTTTGCCTTCCTCGGTGGCAGATACATCGGGACTTTTGAGGTCGGTGACGCTGATATAATACGGTTCACCGGCAAGGTCATTATTGGCCACCACTCCCAGCTTTCGGGAAAAACGGAAAGCCACCTCATCTTTCATCTCTTTAGGCGTCAGCCGGATGGTGAATGTCTTGGGTTCTTTCTTTATTTTGCCCGAGAACATTTCCGTCATAGCCGTTTCCTGCTGGTTCAGATTGTCAAGCATCAGCTTGAGTTGGGCGCCGTCCTTGGGCATATTGTCTGCTTCGCCGCGCAGGAGGGCATTCTTGCTTTCGCGGATGCTGTATATTTCCTTAGCCACCAGCTCGGCCATCTTGGCACTGGAGTTGGACATCAGTATTTCTTCCGTCAGAAAACTGCGTGGGTCAATGCTGCTTTCGGTGGCTTTGGCTTCGGGCGTCTTGGCAGCAGGCTTACCGCTGAACGGAATGTTGATGGAGCGGACAATTCCGTCTTCGGTAAGCTCCATAAGGGGTGCTACGGTCTTGTCTTTCATCTTCACGAAATAGACGTTGTCCTTATCCGGTACACCGGCTATGCGGGTTTCTATCTTATCCAGTGTCCAGAACTCCTCGGGTTCGGCAGACACGTTGTTGAGACGCAGATAGCGGTCGGCATATCTGCAAAATTCTCCGGGAGTGTAGGTATGCTTGGTGGCTTGCAATACGATTTCTATTTCTGTTTTGGGTAACATATAAGTCACTCCGTAGTCTTTGCCACGCATCACACCGGTGGTTACGTCTGTTTGCGCCATGGCAGTGATAGACAAGAACAGAGCTGAGAGCATCAATATATTCTTCTTCATAATGTACATTCGTTTAGACTGATTTAGCTAAGGGACAAAGTTAATGAAGTTATCTTTGCTAAATATTGCTTTATAAATTATTAACAGAGCTGACGAACTGTACGCAAACCGGCATGTCGACTACAATGTCCTGATGAGTATCTTCCAAGAGTCCGGTAACTTCGTTTCGTTTGTATACCTGAATGACATTGCTGTCGCGGCAGGCGGCAAGCAAGTATTTGCCGTTGGGTGTAATGTTGAAGTTGCGAGGATGGATGCCGGTTGGCTGATAACCTACCTTTGTCAAGGTCCCATTTTCGGGATTAACGGCAAAGATGGCGATGCCGTCTTCTTTCAGACGGTTGCTGGCGTAGAGGTATTTCCCATCCGGACTGAGGTGGATGTCTGCACTTCCACGGGCGGCTACGGTGTCGGCTGTGATAGTCTGTATCTGTTCCAGGCAGCCGTCGTCGTAACTGAAGGCAATGACCTTACCGGACAGTTCGGTGATGAGATAGGCAAACTTCCCGTTAGGGCTAAATGTCAGATGGCGCGGGCCGGAATCTGCCTCAATGCCAACGGCTTCCAGAGAAGCATGAGGAATAGGGTTGTCGGGGTGCATCACAAAGCGCAGGATGCGGTCGGCACTGAAGTCGGTGGCGAAGATATACTTTCCGTCCGGTGAAAAGACCGTGCAATGGATGTGGGGAGTGACTTGTCGTATGGCGTCGGGACCGGTGGCAGAGCCTTGAAAGAGCGTGTCTGCAGGAGCCAAAGTGCCGTCTTTCTGTAAAGGAAAGACGGACATGGTTCCACCGCTGTAGTTGGCAGTCAACACTTCCCGGCCATTGGTGGCCACGTAGCAGGGGTCGGCGCCGAAGGTGGGAACGGTGTTCAGCAGGCGCAGTTCTCCCGTTTCCCGGTCTAAGGAAAGGGAGCTGAGGGCTGCTGTGCTGTCGTTCATTTCACTGACGGCATAGACAAATTCGCCATCTCCCGAGGGGACGAGGTAGGAGGGATTGGGCAATGCCGCTGAACTGAGCGGAACGGCTGTTCCCGTCTCCTGATTAAAGCGGAAGGTATAGATACCCTTGCTTGAGCCATTCGTGTAAGTACCTACCAGCATGGCAAGTTCGTCCTGGCCACCGTTAGTGCCCTTTGGAGAAGAGCCACATGCTGTCAAACCTAATCCGAGCATACAGAAAAGAAGTGTTTTCATTAATTTAATGTGTTAATGTGCCAATATGCTAATGTGCTAATTGGCTGCGCTGTATATGCTGCATGGTCATTGGTACATTAGCATATTGGCACATTAGCACATTAAAATTTAACTTCGGCAATACTGACGCGGTCATCGTTCAGCACGATGCGGAGGTCGCTGGCGGTAGTGCCTTTGAACGGATAGGAAATCAGTTTGCCGTATTCGCTGACGGTGCCCGAATATACGGTGAGGAACTGTCCGCCACCGCCCGAGAGCTGGATTTCGAAGGTTGCCGGTAGGTTGTTGTCGCGTGTAAAGGCGATGGCAACTTTATCTACCTTGGCTCCGTTCTTTAGGGCAAAGGTAATATAATCTCCCTTATTTCCTTGCCATACGGTATTGATTTTTTCGTCGAGCACGTTTTCGGCATCCTCTGGGTTGGTGCTGGCACTCACACGCTTTGCTGGTTTTTGGGCTTCAATGGCTTTGGCACGGGTCTGGTAGTCTTCTACGGTCAGCGTTCCGTTCAGGCGGATGTCTTCGGAAGAGGCGCCGGCCATGAGCACGAAGTCGCCGGGTTCCACCACCCATTTCATGTCGGCGTCCAGAAGCTCCAGGTGCTTGCGGTCGATGGTGAAGGACAGCTCCTGGGCTTCGCCCGGTTCGAGGTGGATGCGCTGGAAGCCTGCAAGATTCTTTTCGTAGGTGGTGATGCTGCTCAGTACGTCGCGGATATAGAGCTGCACTACTTCATCTCCGGCACGTTTGCCGGTGTTGGTCACCTTCAGGCGGACGGTGGCAGACTCGTTCGGGGTGATGACTCGGGGGGTGATGTCGAGGTCGGAGTACTCGAAGGTGGTGTAGCTCAAGCCGTAACCGAAGGGGTAGAGTGCTCCGTTGATGCGTGACATGTTGCCCGTAGGTCCCGGATTCTTACCGCCGTCTATCTGTGAAGAAGGCTTGCAGGGGAAGTTGAAGGGTATTTGCCCTACGCTCTTGGGGAAGGTCACTGTCAGCTTTCCGCCGGGGTTGTAGTCGCCGAAGAGGATGTCGGCCAGGGCTGTTCCGCCTTTGGAGCCGGGATACCAAGCTTCGAGGATAGCGGGGACGAACTTGTTTGCCCAGTTGATGGAGAGCGGGCGTCCGTTGATGAGTATCAGTACGACGGGCTTGCCCGTGGCTTGTATGGCTTGAAGCAGTTGCAACTGCCGGCCGGGCAGGTCGAGGCTGGTGCGCGATTTGTTTTCGCCGCAGGTGCGTTGTCCGCCGCCCAATACTACGACGGCAACATCAGCTTGGCGGGCATTTTCTACGGCTTTGTCTATCTCGGCTTGCTCGTCGTCGGTCAGAGGATAGTCTATGATTTCACTTTCGGGCCAGTGGGCATCCACTAGGTCGCAGCCTTTGGTGTAGAGCACCTCTGCCTTGCCTTTTGTCTTTTCTTGAATGCCTTCCAGTACAGTGGTCACCTCTACGGCAAGGGGGCCGTAATGGGTCAGCGCGTAGCCTTCTTCGTTGGCATTGGGACCACAGACGGCAATCTTCTTGGTGGAGTTGATGTCTAAGGGCAACAGCTCACCGGCATTCTTCAGCAGAACGATGGACTCGCGGGATGCCTGCAAGGCGATGGCTTCGTTCTCTTCTTTTTCCACTTCACGGTCGGCACCGGCAAGGTCTGTCTGGTAGGGGGCATCGAACAGACCAATGAGGAACTTTACCCGGAGGATGTCGCGCACACGGTCGTTAATGACTTCTTCGCTCAGCCCGCCTTCCTTCACCAGTTCGCGGAGGGGAAGGACGAAGGAGTCGGGCGAGCGGAAGGTGCAGCGTACGTTCAGCCCGGCTTCCACGCTTTGGCGGACGGCTTCTTTCATGTCTTTGGCGGTGCCGTGCTTGGTGTAGAGGTATTCTACGGCGTCACTGTCGGATACGACGTAGCCACGGAATCCCATTTCGCTACGCAGGCGGGTGGTGAGCCAGTAGTAGCTGCCCTGCACGGGGATGCCGTCGTAATCGTTGTACGAACTCATTACGCCCAGCATGCCAGCTTCCCGGATGACGCGTTTGAAGGGGTAGATGTGTATGTTCTCCACTTCGCGCGGCGACATTTGCGGGTCCACGCGTGCCATGCCTTCGCGGGCGCCTTTGTTGTTACTGTAAGCGGCAAAGTGCTTGCCGGTGGCGGCCACTTGGTGGTTGTGCTGCAAGCCGCGCACCATTTCGATGCCCAGTTCGGCTACGAGGTAGGGAGATTCGCCGTAAACTTCTTCGTAGCGTCCCCAGCGCTGGTCGCGTCCTACGTCGAGGATGGGGGCGTAGATGTTGGTGTAGCCCAGCATGCGGGCTTCGCGTCCGGTGATGAGTCCTACTTGGCGAATCAGTTCACGGTTCCAGGTATGTCCCAGTCCCAGTTGGGTGGGGAAGTTGGTGGCGCGGTAGCTTTCCACGCCGCGTATGCCTTCGTTGGTAAAGTCTACGGGGATGCCGAGACGGGTATCTTCCACAAAGAACCGTTGCACCTCGTTCAGTGCCCAGGCGTGGCGCGAGGCGGGCCAGACGTAGGCATTGTCCGAGGGAGGCAGCCCCCATTGCTGGAAGCCGTTCAGGTGTTCGTCGATGGCGCCGATGCCGTCTTTCCAGAGCAGCTCTTTCCATTCGGGGGTGGGGAGGTCGTCTTTCAGTACACGTTTGTAACCGTAGAGGGTGACCATTTGGCAGGTCTTCTCGTCCAGCGTCATCTGTTGCAGCAGGTTTTCGATGCGTGCTTCGAGCGGGGCGGAGGGGTCTTCGTACACGTCTTTCACTCCGTTTTTGTTGAAGTCTATCCAACCTTTGCGGTACATTTCACTTTTCACCGGCTTGTAGGTTGCCGGTGTTTTGGCAGGCTTTTGTGCGCAGAGCAGTGTGCTTCCTCCAAGCAGCAGGGTTAGGGCAATAAGGTTCTTCATGATATGTTCTAAAAATCTCTTGGTTATTATTGTTTCTTTTGTTGACAAAAATACGGCTAATGTGTGAAATAAAGGGATAAAATAGTCCGAAGTATCGGCTTTTATTGTCCGAAGGGTCTTCCTCTTACTAAAAATATCCTCCAAGACGCTACCGGGGAATTCAAATCATTATTAGACGAAACATATCATTCACTTTTAAAAAGAAAGAGAGAACACTATAATAACCTGAAAAGTAGATGCAATCGCGGTGTATACAAGTATTACGGCTACATCTGTTAAACGAGGGTGTATTTATATAATAGGAATCTGTTGGCGGAATTGTTGCTTGTACGGAAGAACTTTCTTTTCAACCTTGGGATGTCTAAACCCAACCTTGGTTTAGACATCCCAAGGCTGGGTATGAAAAAACCAAAGTTTGGGATAGATTGCTTCCTTAATTCTTTCCGGTTTTTCAGTTAACTTCAGAGACTTTTTCCGTTAACTTCCCATCTCTTCTGTGCAAATATCCATTACAGAAGATAGAGATTCCCTCTTGCAGGGGTTAATTCCGTCAACGGATACTGGCTTTGGTAGCTGTTTGAACATTGATGACAATGGGGTGCACATATTGTATGTATGGAGGATTATTGTTTTTATCACGAAAAGTCAGTATTAGCTAATATTTGTAAATATATGGTGATTGCTAATAAAAGAATATGTATCTTTGTGCCAAAGAAAGCGGTAGAGGATGAAAAATAAAGTAGCATTTATCCCTTTTTCACCCTCCCTACTTAGCAATGAGTTACGCAATCTTTTAAATTTCAGACCGTTACAAAGTCATGGGGTTGACTGGATTTGACAGCGGGCAGAAATGGTAAGTAAGCATGCAGTGCGTCGTTGATTTGCACTTTAATCTCAGTCCTCAAAATTTTATCTGGCGAAACTCGTTACGCTCTCGCTGCTTAATCGAAGTATAGTAGATTGAAGCTTAATCCCGGCACCAGGTGCTGGGACGTGACATCACTCGGAAGCTGTTGCTCCGAAGCATTCCGATAAAGTGGTGCAGTCAAATCGGGGATAGTTCGTGTCAGCCTCGTGGCGCGGGTGAAAATTTAGAGGATAAGGCAACGGTTGATGGCTTTGGTTCTGCCGCTGCACGAAAATTTAGGCAAAGATAAGCATGTAGAAAGCTTATGATTTCCTCGTTTGGACGAGGGTTCGATTCCCTCCAGCTCCACGGAAATAGTAAAAAGAAGTTTGTAAGTCCTTGAATTCCAGTAATTCAGGGGCTTTTTCTTTTCTTCTACTCCCCCTACCTTTTATATTCATTTAGAAAATAGTTGTAGTAAATGTGCTACAATTCAAAATTAATATCTACTTTTGTCTGTTCAAAAATCAATAACTATTAGAAGTGGGGGCAACACTTTAAATTCTGCAACAGATTTATGAAAATTCACGAAGGAAAATGTACAGAGAAGATTTTGAAAGAACGTGAACGGATTGGTAGTCGGTTAGCCATTCTTCGCAAGAAGAGAAATATGACCCAAGAGGAATTGGCTAATCTTTGTGGTGTTAATCGTGTTAATATAGCCAAGATAGAGAAAGGGGCTTATAATGTGAGCATTGATATACTATCTAAGGTAACATCCGCTCTTGGTTTTGTGATAGATATAAAAGTGGATAGCTCTGTTTGTCCGACTCATTTCTCTCAACGTAAACCTGTAAAGCTGGTAATAGGGGAAGATTATTATGTCAGTTTTGGCAATAACGAAGCCCATAGATGTAAGCTGGTTGATATTCCGGAGATGTACCAAGGTCAAAGAATTAAAATCGAAACTCCGACCCCGAGAGGGTCTATCACCCACATATTATTTGCCGATGAAATAGGAACGACACCTGACGAGGCTGTAATGAACCAAGTAACGATGTAAAAACATTAAAAGGGAGGAAGTGCAAGTTCCCCTTTTATTGAAATCACCTTCGCTACAACCATCTGCAGCGAGGGTGATTTTTTAGTTTATGAGGGTTTCTACACACCTTCTTTCATCAGGGCTATTCAGAAATTTAATGGTTTCTTCTGAATATATAATCTTAAATTGATGGTTCGGAATCAATTCTAAAGCTGGGAAATCAGTAGTGATTAACAGTTTTAGTCCCTTTCTTTAATATGTAAAAGCAACTTGTACAAAAGAAGTTTCTTATGTACGGGATAGCAGCAATAACTCCGTTGAGCCTTCGTGGGGACAAGCCGAATTTGATTTTATAATGTGGGTTTATAAGGTACAGTCTCCGGTCAATGATTTGATAGTTGGCTTGCCGGGCGATACGATTGAACAGTTCTATGGTGCATCCGGTGCTCTTTATATCCAGTAGCTCCGTAATTGCGTGTTCCTGCTCGCCGCATAGTCTTAATATCCATTTGTATAAAGTGCGGGGAAGGAGGTGGAGAAAAGGGAAGTGTGAAACAATGCGGCTGTGTGCTATCTGCTGGTGGCCTCCGAATGGCATTTGCCAGGCGGGAAACCCTACAAATATAGCTCCATCGGCAGACAAATGTTTTTGTAGGCCGGAGAGGAACCGTTCTTTGTCTCTGATATGCTCTATCACATCGTGTAGAAGAATTAGGGGAAAATTCGTAGCCTTGTCCTTAAGCTGGAAAATGTCGGTGGCAATGAACTGTCCCTGCTGATGCCTTTGGGCGAAGAAGGTTCTGGCTTGTTCTATTCGCGTGGCATCAATGTCTACGCCCATCACCCGGCAACCGGCTTCGGCAAAGGGGAGCAGATTGCCTCCCTCTCCACAGCCCACTTCCAGCACTTTATCGGGGATGTGTCCGATGACTTCCTTTATGTAGGGGATATAATAGTTCTTGCTGGTCTGTGACTGTTCACCAAAGTAGCTTTCCCGGTCGGTATGTCGTTTCTGCATGTTCTTTGTTCCTTCTTGAGTTTGATTATCCATATAAATAGATAATCAGTCGGGTAAAAGACTGCGTGGCACATCGTTTTTTTACCAGGAAATGCGGAGGCCTACCGGGAGGGTGAATGTGAACGGGTGTTCCTTTCGGATGGTGCGCAGTTGGCTGCCGTCGGGGATATAATAGTTTACAGTCGGCTCCAGATAGATGCCTGCCTGGGGTGTGAGGTGATATTGTATGCCTATACTTGTGTTGACCGACCACTGCCAGGGAGCACTTACCGGCTGGCTGTCGAGCTTGTGTGGAATACTGTCCGTGACATGGAAGCTTTGGAGTGTTCCTTTTATGGGGATATCCACCTGTATGCCTGCCGTGGCATAACCGGAGAAACGTTTGTAATGCCAGAAACGGTAGGAAAGTCGGAGAGGGATGCCGATATAATGTAGCTTCTGGTTGTCTTGAATGCGGAATGCTTCGCCGGTAGTGAACTCCGACCTGAGAAGCGTATATTGCAATCCGGTTTCCAGGCTCCAACGCTCATTCAATTTCTTGCTGAGAGAGAGTCCCACGACGATGGGGGCATGATGTTGCTGGTTCTCAACAATCCTGCCGCTGTTATTCTGGGCAATCTGCATGAGTCCGATGGAATCTTTTCCCAGAGTACCCTGCTGATAGCGGGTGTGCAGATAAGAATAATACTCTTCCCACGTACTGACTTGTTGAGGGAAGTCACTTGAAATGCCGTCGGTATGTGGAGTGGCAATCAGCTTATATAGGTTCTGTGCCAGTTGCGGTCCGAGTGAACCTGCCAGCATCAACTTCCATTTCCCGGATTTCTTCTTGCGGGTTGGCGGCATCGGGGAAGGGGAGGAGGCGAAAGCCATCTGCCGGTTGGTGATGGTCTGTCCGGTGAATGGAGAGGGTATGGGATATTTGTGGATGCTATCTTTCATTTTGGGTATGGTAAGGGGCCATTCTGTGGAAACAGGAACGGGAGGGATGATTCGTTCCCTTTTGTTCAGATTTTCTTTGGTATGGCATTGTTCGTCGGTTCGGGGAGTATCGGTTTTCTTTGTTTGTTGCGTACTCCCGGCTTGCCTGGAAGAAACTTTGGACAAACGGTTTTCCCTGATACTCTTTTTCTCTCTGTACAGATAGTCATACAGCGTTGGAAAGAGAAGCAATACTGTCAAAACAATGAATACACGGTATCCTGCCAGCATCTTTTTAAGTAAAATTTTCGCCCGGAACAATTGGGAGGAAGAGGAGTGTGGCGCTATACCCAGTAAATCTCCAATTTCTTTGTGGGACAATCCTTCCAGTACTGCCAGTTTAAATACCTTGCAGTAGCCCTCCGGAAGGCTCTCCACTATATCCAGCATCTTATCGTACGAAATGAAATCCGGACAAAAAGGATTTTCAGCAGGCTCTTCCTCTTCCGGAATATCTGTCAATAGGATGGTGGGGTTGGCATTGGCATGGTTGAGGTATTGCAGTGCCAGGTTTCTCATAATCTTTTTCATCCAGTATTCCAGTTTCTCCGGGTTGCGCAGCGAATGAATGGAAGTGAATATGATGACAAAACCGTCGTGAAGAAGATCTTGGGCTATCGTTGGGTCGGGAATATAGCGTAGGCATACTTTCAGCATTTTCTCTGAATAGTTTTCGTAGAGCAGGCTCAAGGCCTGCCCGTTTCCCTTCTGGCATAAAGTGACAAGAGCTTTTGTATCCATGTGTTTGTCTCAATGTTATTTCTTAAGGATAGAGAAGAACATGAATGACTGCATGGATTTTTATTTTTTAACTAAGCCCCCCGGTTGGCTTCTGCTGCACAGTCCGGACAAATGCCTTTCAGTACATAGTTGATGCTGTTCAGTGTAAATCCTTGAGGCAGCTTCACCACCGGAGTGGGAATGTTGGTGAAGCAGAAGGTTTTGTTGCATTTCTCGCAATGGAAATGGGTGTGCAGGTCGCTTACGTCGCAAGAGCAACTGTCGCTGCACACGGCATACTTGAAGGAACCCGTCCCGTCATCTATACTGTGTATCAGATGATGGGAGAGGAATAGGGTAAGGGTACGGAAGATGGTGGATTTGTCCACCGTATCCAGCATGGTTTCAAGGTCGAGCAATGAGACGGAACGGCCTGCCTGCATCATGGTGCGCAATACCAGGATGCGGATGGCAGTGGGCTGTATGTCCCTTTTGGCCAATAGGTCCAAATATTTCTTTTCTTCCATTTTTTCTATTTAATAAGTTTTTGTATGCGTATGGCGTTCACTATCGCAATGAGGGCGACGCCTACGTCGGCAAAGACAGCTTCCCAAAGTGTAGCGATTCCACCGGCACCGAGGATGAGGACAAGCAGCTTCACTCCGAAAGCCAGCGAGATGTTCTGCCAGACAATCCGGTGGGTTTGCCTGCCCGCATGAATGGCGGTGGCCACTCTCGAAGGCTGGTCTGTCTGTATCACTACATCGGCGGTTTCGATGGCGGCATCGCTGCCAAGTCCGCCCATGGCGATGCCCACATGACTAAGGGCAAGAACCGGGGCATCATTGATGCCGTCGCCCACAAAGGCTATCCGGTTGGCAGGGTTGCTGCGGAGTGCCTCGATGTGCTTCACCTTTCCGTCCGGCAGCAGGTCTCCGTATGCCTGGGTGATGCCTAGCTTTTCTGCAAAGTTAGTAACAATGGCTTGTTTGTCTCCCGATAATATCTGAATATTATTGATATTTAAAGCTTTTAATTCTTTGACGGCGTTGACGGCGTCTTCCTTCAATGTGTCTGATAATAACAGATAGCCGGCATATTTGGTTCCGATGGCGCAGACCACAATCGTATCGACAATTGATGACAGTTCATCGGGATATTCTATCCCGAACTTAGTCAGCAGGCGGGTGTTGCCCACCAGGACACGCGTTCCATCCATAGTGGCTTGCAGTCCGTGGCCGGCAATCTCCGTAACGTCCGTTGTGGCAATCAGCTCTATATCCCTTTGTTTGGCATAGCTTACGATGGCTTTGGCTATGGGGTGCGTACTGTTTCGCTCTGCCGAGGCGGCAAGCTGTATCAACTTCTCTTCCGTAACTCCCGGTTGTGCCTGGCAGGATTGTACATCGAAGGTGCCTTTGGTCAGCGTACCCGTCTTGTCGAATACCACCGTGTTGACTTGGGTGATGGCATCGAGGTAGTTGCCACCTTTGAAGAGGACACCCAGGCGGGAGGCGGCGCCGATTCCTCCGAAGTAGCCTAACGGAATGCTTACGACGAGGGCGCACGGGCAGGAGATAACCAGAAAGACCAATGCCCTGTATAGCCAGTCATTGAAGATGAACGAGAATTGTGCATCTGCCAGCGAATAGAGGAAGGGGAGCAGTACAATCAATGCCGCCAGTCCGGTGACGGCGGGCGTATAGATACGGGCAAACTTACGGATGAAAAGTTCTGCCGGCGCTTTGCGCTCGGAGGCATTCTGCACCAGTTCCAATATACGGGAAAGAGCACTTTTCTCGAAGGGTTTGGTGACTTGGATGCGTATGACTTTGTCGGTCGCAATCATTCCGGCAAGCACTTCCCCGCCCTGGCGGATGTTGCGGGGAACACTTTCTCCCGTCAGTGCGGAGGTGTTGAAGGCGGCAACTTCGTCCAGCATCGTTCCGTCCAGGGGGACGCGCTCTCCGGCTTTTACTTCGATGGTTTCGCCTACCTGCACACGTTGGGGAGCTTCGACAAGCGTACTGCCGTTTCTGATGACCGTTGCCGTTTCGGGACGTACGTCGAGCAGGGCGCTGATGTTACGCTTGGCTTTGTCTACGGCTTTGTCCTGAAAGAGCTCTCCCAAGGAGTAGAAGAGCATGACGGCAACGCCTTCGGGATATTCGCCTATATAGAAGGCGCCGAGGGTGGCGATGGACATAAGGGTGAATTCGCTGAACACGTCCTTTTGCAGGATGCTTTCCCAGGCTTCCCTCATCACCGGGAGGCCTACGGGGAGATAGGCAAGCAAGTACCATATAAAAGGTACATACTCTCCCTTGAAGAAGGTGGCGTCAGTAGCATTCAGGATGAGCCCTCCGAAGAGCAATAGGGCAGAGAGGATGATTCTCCAATAATCTTTCAGCAGACTGTTTCTTTTTTCTTGTATCGCTGTATGTCCGTGTGTGCAGCAGCATTTGCAACTCATATTGTTTCCTCCTATTTTCTATTTTCTGCAGCAAAGGTAGCGGAAAGGAGATGCAACTTGGTTGCAAAGTGAAAATTCCCGGACTGTCCGGGCTGTCTTAGATTTCCAGCATACGCTTCTCCCGTTTCAGGTCTTTCTCGTTCAGCAGGGGAGAGGGGACGGAGCAGGTTTTGATGAAGTCGCCCGGCTGGCAGGTGTAGTTGTAGTAGGGGCGTTGCTCGTCGGTCAGCTGGTCTTGGGGGATGAGTTGGCCTTTCAGTTCCAGGAAGTCGTCCATGGAGGTGCTGTCCGAGTGTTTGATGAAGAGGATGCGGCGGGCTATGGGGTTGCGGTTGTAGTCCAGACAGAGGTAGAGCCCTTTGAGCAGGTGGGGAAAGTCGTACATGGGCAGTTGCAGGTAGATGGTGAACAAGGCCAGTTGGGGCGCCTCGCGTTCGTTGAAGAAGATATAGGCATTCTGGTGGTTGTTGAAGATAGCAGTGCCGAAGTGGGTGGTGTTGTAGGCGCTCATGTGCACCACTTTGACGTGGTCGTTGCTGTCGGCAGGGGTTATCAGGTAAGGCTCCACTTTTAAGGCATTGGAGGAGGAAGAGAGGCTGTAACTGATGTAGATGCCGCTGTAATTGTACACTTCCTGCGCCGAGTGGAGCATCTCATGAAGTTTATTAATAATGGAAATTCATTTTTGCTGTCAGCACCCGCCTCTATCTTTGCCGCCGAAATCAAGAACGAACTTAAACGACACACTATGTTCAACGGTGAGAAAAAACAGATAATACAGAGCAAGAGACTGGCTGATGCCTTGTTCATCCTTTGGGCGGGTGGAGCGGCTTTGCTCTCCTATTCACTGGTCTATGCGCTGCGCAAGCCGTTTACGGCTGCGGGCTTCGACGGGCTCGACTTCTTCGGGATGGATTACAAGACGGCAACCAGCATCGTGCAGATTTCCGGCTATTTTATTTCCAAGCTGATTGGCATCAAGGTAATTTCGGAACTGAAGAAGGAGAACCGTCTGAAGTTCATCATCCTCTCGGTGGCGGTGGCCGAGCTTTCGCTGGTGCTGTTCGGAGCGTTGCCCCGGCCGCTGAATGTCTTTGCGCTGTTCTTCAACGGGCTTTCGTTGGGATGCATGTGGGGAGTGATTTTCAGTTTCCTCGAGGGGCGGCGGGTGACGGACCTGCTGGCGAGCCTAATGGGGCTGAGCATTGCCATCAGTTCGGGCACGGCAAAGTCCGTCGGGCTGTTTGTGATGGAGCATCTCCACATCAGTGAGTTCTGGATGCCTGCCTTTATCGGTGCCTTTGCCTTCCCGCTGCTGTCGTTGCTGGGCTGGCTGATGACGAGAATGCCGCAACCTACCGCGGCAGACCGGGCACTGCGCTCGGAACGGGTGACGCTGGACGGCAGGGCGCGTGCGGACCTCTTCAAGAGCTTCATGCCGGTATTGCTGATGCTGTTTGCGGCAAACTTGTTCATCACCGTCTTGCAGGACATCAAGGAGGACTTCCTGGTGAAGATTCTGGATGTGGAGGCGGTGGGGCTGTCGTCGTGGGCATTTGCCAAGGTAGATGCGGTGGTGACACTGATTATCTTGTTGCTTTTCGGGCTGATGTCCGCGGTGAGGAGTAATATAAAGGTGCTGTGCCTGCTGCTGGTGCTTGTGACGTGCGGCACAGCGACCTTGGGATTCGTGGCCTTCAATTACGATGGGTTGCAACTGCCACCCATGACGTGGCTGTTCCTCCAGAGTTTGTCGCTCTATACTGTTTACCTCAGCTTCCAGACGTTGTTCTTCGAGCGTTTCATCGCCTGCTTCCGCATCAAGGGGAATGTGGGGTTCTTTATTGTCACACTCGATTTTATCGAGTATACCGGTACGGTGGTGGTATTGGTATTCAAGGAATTCTTCAATCCGGACATCAACTGGCTGGATTTCTATAACCTGATGTCGGGCTATGTAGGCATTGTGTGCAGCGTGGCTTTCCTATGCTCGGCTGTCTACCTGGTGCAGCGCTATCGCAAGGAGAATGCTTCGGGACCGTTGGGCTCTTCCCTTTTCCGTTTGCGCCGTTGGTCCCGGCCGGGCAATTCCTTGCTTCTTGAGACTGAATAATAATAATATATCGTATGAAAAGAATTGAATGTATCATTATGGACTGGGCAGGAACTGCCGTCGATTACGGTTGCTTTGCTCCCGTCGCCGCCTTTGTCGAGAGCTTTCGGGCCATCGGCGTTCCCGTCACTGCTGCCGAAACACGTGCGCACATGGGGCTGACCAAAGTAGAAGAAATCCGTGCGCTGTTCAATATAGAGCGTGTCCGTGCGGAATTTGAACGGAAATTCGGCCGTCCCGCCGGTGAGGAAGACGTGCAGGCACGTTATGCCGAATTCCAACGGGTGTTGTTTGCCTCGCTCGAAGATTATACCGACCCTATTCCCGGTGTGGTGGAAACGATTTCCGCACTGCGTGCGCAAGGCGTCCGCATTGGCTCCACCACCGGCTATACCCGCTCTATGATGGATGTTGTGCTGCCTGCCGCCACAGCCAAAGGCTATGCGGTAGATAATTGCGTCACTCCCGACGGGTTGCCTGCAGGCCGTCCTGCTCCCTACATGATATATAAGAATATGGCAGACCTCGCCATCCCCTCCGTAGATTGTGTGTTGAAGTATGGCGATACCATCGCCGACATCAAGGAGGGTATCAATGCCAAAGCATGGACCGTCGGCGTAGTCCTCGGCAGTAACGAACTGGGACTGACACAAGAGGAAGTCTCCTCCTTGCCTGCCGATGAGCTCGAAGCCCGTAAGGCCGATGTCCGCCGCCGCATGCTTGCCGCCGGTGCCCACTATGTGGTCGATACCATTGCCGAGCTCCCCGCAGTCATCGCCGAGATAAACCGTAAACTTGAGATTTTGTAACCCTTATAAACGTATAAACTTAAAAGCTCAATGCATATGAAACCCTACATTCTCCTTACCCCCGGCCCCCTTACCACCTCACAAACCGTCAAGGAAGCCATGCTGACCGACTGGTGTACTTGGGACGAAGACTACAACCTCCACATTGTGGAAGAAATCCGCAAGTCCCTCGTCTCCCTCGCCACCCAGCATACCGGCGACTATACTTCCATCCTCCTGCAAGGTAGCGGCACGTACTGTGTGGAAGCCGTCATCGGTAGCGTCATCAAGCCTGGCGACAAACTTCTCATACTGAGCAACGGCGCCTACGGCGACCGCATGGGCAACATCGCCGAGTATCACGGCATCTCGTACGACATGCTTGCTTTTGACGAAACAGAGCAAGTCTCTGTCAGCTACGTCGACGACTATCTTTCGCACAATGCCGAAATCACTCACGTTGCCGTGGTGCATTGCGAAACCACTACCGGCGTGCTCAATCCCCTCAAGGAGATAGCCCACCTCGTCAAGATGCACGGCAAGAAACTGATTGTAGACGCCATGAGCAGCTTCGGCGGTGTTCCCCTCGATGTACACGAACTGGGCATAGACTTCCTCATCAGCAGTGCCAACAAGTGCATCCAGGGTGTTCCGGGGTTTGGCTTCATCATCGCCCGCCGTTCCGAGCTGTTGCACTGCAAGGGCGTCTCCAAGTCACTCTCTCTCGACATTTACGACCAATGGGAAGCCATGGAGAAAGGACATGGCAAATGGCGTTTTACTTCTCCTACACACGTGGTCCGCGCCTTCAAGCAAGCCATGGACGAACTGGCAGAGGAGGGCGGTGTGGAGGCCCGTCACAACAGATATTGCGAGAACCACCGCGTGCTGGTAGACGGCATGCGTTCCCTCGGTTTCCAAACGTTGCTGCCGGACGAGATTCAATCGCCCGTTATTACTTCTTTCCTCTATCCTCATGCCGATTTCAATTTCAAAGCTTTCTACACACAACTGAAAGAGCGTGGATTTGTCATCTATCCGGGAAAGATTTCGCAAGCCGACACTTTCCGTATCGGCAATATCGGAGATGTTCATCCCGAAGATTTCCGGCAGCTGATAGAGATAATTCGCGAGTGTAAATACTAAGCTCCGAATCTGCATAGATTTAATCGTTCCATCGTGGAGGAAAAATCGTTCCACCATGGTGGAACGATTTTTTCCTAGTGGTGGAATAATATTTTCCCCATGATGGAATGATTTGTCCTTCGCCTTCCTTCTTCTTAAGCTTCCCTATTAAATTTGACCTTCGTCAAGTCTGTAAACGCTATCTTTTCGTATTTTTGCACCCAATTTCGGAGGTATCAGATTTATGGCAACATCCAGAGAAATGACGGAAGGACGGGCTCTTCCGTTGATTTTCAACTTTACTTTGCCTTTACTGCTCGGCAATCTGCTGCAACAGACCTATTCATTGGTAGATGCAGCTATCGTGGGGCGCTTTCTGGGTATCAACGCCTTGGCTTCAGTCGGGGCAAGCACTTCGGTCGTTTTTCTTATTCTGGGATTCTGCAATGGCTGTTGCGGAGGTTTCGGCATTCCCGTGGCGCAAAAGTTCGGTGCGCGGGATTATGTCACGATGCGCCGTTATGTGGCTGTCAGCCTGCAGCTGGCTGCGGTGATGTCTGTTGTCATTGCCGTGGTTACCAGCATTTACTGTGCAGATATTCTGCACATGATGAGTACGCCGGAGAACATATTCACGGGAGCCTATTATTACCTGCTTGTCACGTTTATCGGGGTTCCCTTTACTTTCTTCTATAATCTGCTGTCCAGTATTATCCGTGCATTGGGTGACAGCAAGACGCCGTTTTGGTTTCTACTTCTCTCTACGGTACTGAATATCCTGCTCGATTTGTTCTGCATTCTGGTACTGGGTTGGGGAGTGGCAGGAGCTGCCATCGCTACCGTATTTTCACAAGGCGTCTCGGCCATATTGTGCTACATCTATATGATGCGTCGTTTCGACATTCTGAAGACAACGCCTGCCGAGCGGAAATTCGACGGTGCTTTGGCACGCACACTGATGTACATCGGCGTACCCATGGGACTGCAATTTTCCATTACTGCCATTGGCAGCATTATGCTGCAAAGCGCCAATAATGCTTTGGGTACGGCTTGTGTGGCTGCATTCACGGCAGCCATGCGTATCAAGATGTTTTTCATGTGTCCTTTCGAGAGTCTGGGCATGGCAATGGCCACCTATAGCGGGCAAAACTACGGTGCGGGCAAGCCGGAACGTATCTGGATGGGAGTCAAGGCAAGCGCCCTGATGATGATTGTTTATTGGGCGTTCACTTTCTGTGTACTGATGTTCGGTGCCAGGACTTTTGCCCTGCTCTTTGTAGATGCCTCTGAGTTGGAGATTTTAAAGAATACGGAGTTGTTCCTGCACATTTCCGTTTCCTTTTTTCCGGTTCTGGGACTGCTCTGCATCCTGCGATACACTATCCAGGGGGTGGGATATACCAATCTTGCCATGCTTTCCGGTGTCTCGGAAATGATTGCCCGGATACTGGTCAGCCTGCTGGCTGTTCCGGCTTTCGGCTATCTGGCCGTGTGTTTTGGTGACCCTACTGCATGGATTTTTGCAGATGCCTTTTTAATACCAGCCTTCATTTATGTCTATCGGCGGATACTTCGGATGAAGAAAAATTAGTGTATCTTTGTATCGGGGAGTTGAAAGAAGAATGACCGGACGAAAAATTATACACATCGATATGGACGCATTCTACGCCTCCGTAGAACAGCGTGATAATCCTGCATTGCGGGGCAAGCCCATTGCCGTGGGCCATGCGGAGGAACGGGGAGTGGTGGCGGCAGCCAGTTACGAGGCACGGCGTTTCGGGGTGCGTTCTGCCATGTCGTCACTGAAGGCAAAGCGGCTGTGCCCCCAACTTATCTTTATCCCGGGACGGATGGAAGTCTACAAATCCGTTTCCCGCCAGATACACGAAATCTTTCATGAATATACGGATGTCATCGAGCCCATTTCGCTGGACGAGGCTTTTCTGGATGTGACGGAGAATAAACCGGGCATTCCATTGGCTGTAGACATCGCGAAGGAGATAAAGCGGAAGGTGCGGGAGAGGTTGAATCTGGTGGCTTCCGCCGGCATATCCTATAATAAGTTTCTTGCCAAGATAGCCTCGGACTACCGCAAGCCGGACGGGCTTTGCACCATACATCCTGCCCAGGCGTTGGACTTTGTTGCCCGGCTGCCCATTGAAAGTTTCTGGGGAGTGGGACCGGTAACGGCGAAGAAGATGCACACTTTGGGGATTCACAACGGGGAACAGCTGCGCATGCAGTCTTTGGAGATGCTGACCCGCGAATTTGGCAAAGTGGGGACAATTTATTATGATTTTGCCCGTGGCATCGATATCCGTCCGGTAGAGGCTGTCCGCATCCGCAAGTCTGTGGGTTGCGAACATACTTTGGAGAAGGACATCAGCAAGCGTTCATCCGTCATTATAGAGTTGTACCATGCGGCAGTGGAGCTGGTGGGGCGACTGGAGCACACCAATTTCCGCGGGAATACGCTGACGCTGAAAATCAAGTTTCATGATTTTAGCCAGATTACCCGCAGTATGACCCAAACAAAGGAGCTGGTTGCCCTTGACGTGATTCTGCCTTTGGCAAAGCAATTGCTGCAGGAAGTGGATTATGAACATCATCCTATCCGTTTGATTGGGCTTTCCGTTTCCAACCCCCGTGAAGAGGGGGAGGAGAAAGGAGTCTGGGAACAGCTGAGTTTTGAATTTAGTGACTGGGAGACGGAACATTCAAATAAATAATGCTATATTTGTGTTCAGTATCAAAAAAAGGAAAGCTATGGGCTGTTTTATGAATATTTTGTGGTTGATGTTTGGAGGTATCATCACTGCTGTGGAGTATCTTATTGCAAGTTTATTGATGATGTTCACCATTATTGGCATCCCTTTCGGCATGCAGACCTTGAAAATGGCAAGCCTTGCCTTGTGGCCTTTCGGCAAAGAGGTTCGTAGCGGGGAACGTTCCAACGGTTGCCTCTATGTGCTGATGAATATTCTTTGGATATTCTTGGGCGGCATTTGGATTTGCCTTTCGCACTTGGGATTCGGGTTATTGCTGTGCATCACCATTATAGGCATTCCTTTCGGTATCCAACACTTTAAGCTGGCAGGGCTGGCATTGACTCCTTTCGGGAAGGATATTGTTGCGGCTTGAGCGATTGTGCTGTATCGTTTTTTATAAATATATGTAAGTATAATTGATGGTAGAGGATGAATGGCGCTTTAATCTTATTGTAATGTGCTTCTGCTTGCATGCTAAATGTTTCTGTCTCTTATACACATCTCCGAGCCCACGAGACTAAGGCGAATCTCGT
>ENA-OYWY01000304-OYWY01000304.1-human-gut-metagenome-genome-assembly--contig:-NODE-304-length-19881-cov-5.738223_pt1 | contig 19881 bp, 11 predicted proteins | sample MGYA00244213_ERZ653413 | MGnify/ENA primary metagenome ERZ653413 (study PRJEB26926, sample SAMN06165171) | human gut metagenome | biome: ENVO:00009003; feature: ENVO:2100002; material: ENVO:00002003...
CGAGATCTCCACCTCTCTATTCGTCGGCAGCGTCAGATGTGTATAAGAGACAGTACTTCATGTGCCAACAGGGTATTTCCTCCATACAGCACATGGGCGATGGCGCTTTTCTGGTGTTCCCGCAGGGTAATGGCCGGGTTCATGCCCCCAAAAGTGATATGGCTGCCATCATACTCGCGGGGACGGGTAGCGTTCATTTCTTCGTTGTACTGGCGCACCAAAGTCTGGCGGCGCTCCGGGTCTCTCCAGATCCAGTCCCTAAAGGCTTCCCGGATCGCCTGCTGTTTTTGAGCCGCCAGGGTGGTCTCCTTGGCGTTCAGCACGCGGCGCTCTTTTCCGTCTGCGTCCTCTATGGTGTCATAGATACGGACATCTCGCAGGTTCAGGCTGTCCTCCAAAATCTTATAGGCATTGGCACGGCTGGTTCCGTAGGTGGTGTAGGCTGCCACATCGTTGTAGGATACGGAAGATTTCCCCTTGATCTGCCATTCAGCGGTAAAGGACGAATAGTTGACCTCGATACTGCGTTGGAGATAAAACGGGGTATTAAAGGTCTCATACATAAACTGCTGGATATATTCCTTGTCAATCCAGGTAGCGCCCAGACGCACCTCGATCTCCGACGCATCCAGGTCTTTGGGCTGGGCGGCGGTAAGAGCTTCCATATTGACTGCATAAATCGGGTCCTGCTGTGCGGCCCGTTGCGCCTGACGCAGTTTGCGGCGTACATTGCCGGAGAGGTATTCATCAGCAGTCACATAATGGGGTGTGCCGTCTTTCTCCAGCTGTCCCGGTACACGGAAGATTACGCCTTGCAGCTCTCCGGCCAGTTCTTCTTTTGTTTTTCCGGTAAGCTGGCTCATATAGTCCATATCCACGCAGGCTTTTTCCGAGATGGACACCGCCAGTGCTTCACTTGCCGTATCCACCACAGCCACCGCCTGATGGGGCTTGATGGTCCGCTTGGTGAACATATCTGCCTTACGTTCCAGCTTCCCGTCCTCGTCGATGACTTCCAGCGCACAGAGCAGGTAATAGGAAGAATCGTCTGCATAGGCCAGGCGGTTTGCACGGTCATTGATGAGACCGTATTTGGCAGAAAAGCTGTCATAGAGGCTGTTCAGTTCCGCCTGCTTCTCCCGAATGGTGCTGTCCGGAACCGCTGCATCCATCTGAAGGTCGATCAGTTCCTGCACACAATCACGCAGTCCCACAAGACCTTTTACACGGGCTACGGCGGTGGCGTTGAGGTCAGGGCGCACCATACGGCTGTTTTCCCGGTAGTACACCTGCCCGTCTACAATGGCATAGGAATAGTTCTTCACATTGGGGTCGGCAGGAATGGAGGTGTCAATAGCTTCGCCTTCGCCCAGCTCCGGCAGCTCTGCCTCCTGATAAGTGCCATGAATGTACTTCACAGCATCATGCAGCTGGTCGGAAAGCTCCAGTCCCTCGATAGGGTTCACGGTGTAGTCCATACCATGAGCAGTGCTTACCGGCTCCTGTCTGCCCAGCACCATTTCTGGGTGGTCGATAAAATACCGGTTGATGGCAAACCCGTCCTCCGTCTGTCCGGTCTGGGTCCATTCCGGCACGATGTCCAACGGGCGGTCCCGCTTTTGGAGGAAGATGATGTCCGATACCACCTCGGCACCGGCATTCTTTTTGAACGCGTCATTAGGCAGACGGATAGCTCCCAGCAGCTCGGCACGCTGGGCAAGATAGCGGCGCACGGTGGAATCCTTGGCGTCCATGGTATATCGAGAGGTCACAAAAGCTACCACACCGCCGGGACGCACCTGATCCAGTGCTTTGGCAAAAAAATAGTTATGAATACTGAAATTCAGCTTGTTGTAGGCTTTGTCGTTGACCTGATACTGACCGAAAGGTACATTGCCGATGGCAAGGTCAAAGAAGTCACGCCTATCGGTGGTCTCAAAGCCGCCTACTGTGATGTCCGCCTTGGGATAGAGCTGCTTTGCGATGCGCCCGGAAACAGGGTCCAGCTCCACGCCGTACAGACGGCTGTTTCGCATTTTCTCCGGCAGCATACCAAAGAAATTGCCCACACCCATAGACGGCTCCAGAATATTTCCAGTCTCAAACCCCATACGGTCCACCGCTTCATAGATGGCCTGAATGACCGTAGGGCTGGTGTAATGGGCGTTGAGGGTAGAGCTTCTGGCGGCGGCATATTCCTCCGGGGTCAGCAGTTCTTTTAGCTGGACATACTCTAAAGCCCATGCCGGTTTCTCCGGGTCAAACGCATCAGAGAGACCGCCCCAGCCCACATATCGGGATAGGACTTCCTGCTGTTCCGGCGTTGCCTGTGCAGTGGTTTCCTCCAGGTATTTCAGCAGCTTGATTCCCTCGATATTTGCCTGGAACTTGGCTTTCGGACCGCCTTCGCCCAAATGCTCATCGGTAATGCGGAAGTTTTTTGCATTGCGGCGCAGGTTAGCCTTGTATTCCTCATAAGATGCTTCCTCGGCAGCTTTGGCATTGGGGAAGGTCTGCCACTGGCCATTGACCTGAATGGAAACCGGGTGTTCGTCCAGCACTTCCTCAAAGGTTTTCTCCGGCTCTGTCACAGGCGCTGGTGGCTCCGGCTCCTCGATATGCAGTCGTTCCACCACCACATCATAAGGCAGATTGTTCTTATCGCCCGGATAGACGGCCATGGTCTCGGAATGGAAGGTCGGGGATTCGGCAGCCGGTTGGGGCTGTTCCTGTCTAAAGCCATCCAGCTGACGGGCATACATCCCGCGCAGCAAAGGCGCAACCTCATCCCAGCGGAAATACAGCATAGCCAGACGCTTTTCCTCTGCATCCATGACTTCCAGCTCTATGCCCTGTGCCGTGGTACGGTAATCGGCAATATCGCCGGTATCCAGATTCAGTGTCTCACTCTCACCGGAATAGGCTCTGCTCAGCCAGTAGGCGATCTCGCTGTTGCTCCTGCCGGATTGCAGCAGCGTGGAAATCTGCTTTTTATCCGCTTCATCCATCAGTCCATGAGCCAATACATCCCGCAAGTCCTGATCTGCCTTGTCCGGGTCAATAGGAAGAAACTCGGTATAGTAAGCATTGCGGCGGTCTGCCCGAAGCAGCTGCTCGAACTGTTCTTTGCGCTCTGCCCGGTAGATGGGATATACCATCCCGGTGGGCAGAAGCTGTACGGTGTCCTCCCGCAGCTCGGTGATCTGATAGGCGTCATCCTCGATATACACAGTATCGCCCACGGCATAGACCGGGGCGGCTGGGTCATAGGAGGTTCTTTGCGGAATTGGGCGGCGAACTGTGTCATATTCCTCATCGGAAATGGAAACTTCGGAAGTCTGCTCTGTCTCGGCATCTGCGATCTGCTCTGCATCTGACATCACCTGTTGGATAAACGGATCATTGTCCAGTTTTTCCGGGTCTGCCACCTGGCCGTTGACGATCCCTCTTTCTTCCAGAGCTTCCCGGATGGCGATTGGGTCGATGTCGTCAAAACGGTTCTGTTCTTCTTCGGTATAGAACCGGTCCTCCTGAATGAGCTGGGCAATCCGGCGCTGTACCTTCGGCCAGGGCAGCTGCGTTTCCTCCGGGCTGCCGGCACGGACAACGAACAGGCTGTTGCTGTTACTGCCGCCGTATTCCTGAGCCAGCCATGCGGCGGTATCTTTTTCTCTTGCATGGTCTTTCATATAGCGGACAACAGCGTGTTTACTCTCGATATTGCCGTTCCATGCACAAAGGGCAGTATCAATATCTTCCTGAGAAAGAGGGCGCAGAAGCTCATGGAGCTTTGGATAGGTCTCGTCGATCACTTCCCGGTGTAAACGCTGACGGAACTCCGGCACATCCGAATAGAGTCGGATCAGCTCCATATCCTTAGAACCAAGAACCGCACGGCGCACAGCGGCATTACCCTCGATGACAGCATTTTCACGGTCAGAATGACCGCAGGCATTGCGATATGCGGTATCCTCGTAAATGGCGGCAGTCACCACAGGCTTATACTGCTCGTACATTTCCCGAATTGTAGGGGCTGCGGTTGCTTCTGTATCCCGGAATACTCTGTTCCCGTCTGCACCAAACTCCGCTTCCTGAGCGTTGATGTGCTGTTCCGCTTCATGGTTGATAGAGGGCATGGAATATTCCTGACGCTCCTTGCCGGCCTCCGGTACAGCGGAAATGGTCACATCATGCTTATCACGCAGCTGTTCCACCATCTGCTCCAGCTGATTTGCCGGAAACCCGCACATTTCCACACGGCCACCGCCCGGAATCGCACGGGTAGTGAGATTGATGTTCAGTTCCGCAGCGGCTTCTTTGGCATCCTCACCGTACAGCTCAAAGAAATCGCCCATCTGATACAGAATCATATCATCCGGGTGGCGCACCTTGACACCGTTATATTCCCACACGGCAGAATCCGGCTGCTGGGCTTGGATGGCATCTTCTTCGGCCAGTTCCTGTTCAGACTGGATCTTGTCATACTGTGCCTGTTCCTGTTCGGTAAGATAGCGGTCTTTCTGGACAAGTGAGGTAATGCGCTTGGCAACCTTTTCCCAGTTCAAGTGAACATCCGGGCAGTCCTGCTTTTTATAGTGCAGTCCTTTCCCATCGTGATCTTCGCCGCTGTGTGTTGCGCCGGACAGGGCATGAGAGCGTCCGCCAATGCCATACTCGTCTTTGAGGAATCTCACTTTTTCCTTATCCGTATGGTTTTCCATGAAGAACGCATAGATACGGCCTTTTCCTCCGGCGAAACCGCTTCCTCTGGTCATGGCGGCGTCGATCTCATCCTCGGTAATGAAGTGCTGAACGGTTGGCACTTGGGAAAGGTCTGAAGAAAAGGTCCTGCGCGGCAGGTCAAGGTCCTTCAAGTTCTCCCAGATCTCCCTTGGTCTGTGATAGTGAAAACGCAACAGGTCACGGTCCTGCTGATAGGCAGTCCAGAAGGCGGCGTATTCTTCCTTGAGGGTCTGGCGGAAAGCCGGGTCACTCAGCTGCTCCGTCAGGCGGCGGGTCTCCTCCGGGAAACCATTGCCTTTGATCTCTGACAGGCAGGACAAATATCCGTCTTTTCTGGCGTCCTCACTGAGATCGTGATACAGATACCAGAGCTTTTCTGCAAGGAGGGAGCGTTCATAGCCTGCCGCTTCTGCAAGCTCCACATTGGAGGCAAACTGACCACTTTCCAAAAGCTCCCCGATACGCTCTGCGGCGCTCTCCCAGGAAATGACCTGGGCAGACCTGTCATAACGGACAGACTTCCCATGGGAAAGATGGATACCATCCTCGGCATACCATGCGCTCACACTGCCAAGGCCATTGCCGCCGTGGTACAGCGTTTTCAGTATCTCGGTAATCTCAGCGGTGGTTTTCTGCTTTTCAAAGGCTGCAACCACACGCTCCCTCTGGCGGTCTGTATTGCCGCCCAAACGCAGCACATGGTCGATGTCATTTTGGGCAAAAGAAAAAGCAGAGGATGTATGCGCTACATTCTCTGCTTCATCTATGGATTGGATCTGTTCCGCTTCGGAGAGGAACAGGTTTAGAGTCAGCTGTTGATAAGCTCCGCCATCAGGATTTCCTCGGCCTGAGCTTTGCAGGTGTTCATCAGCCCCACCCACTTCATGGGATCGCTGGCTTTCAGTTCCTCGGTGGCTCCCGCTTCCTTCGCCAGCTGGGGCATCATCTGCTCCAGTCTGCTCTGGGCGGTCTCGTCGATCTCCAGAAGGTGCGGGTACAGCTTCTCGCTCAGCAACATCTGGTTGTAGAGGATGGGACGGTGTTCCTTCAGGTAGGTTTTCCTCATCCTGCCGTACTTGCCCAGGGGTTTCTCCGGCTGCTGGCTCAGCTTCAGGTCGGGAATCAGATAGTCTCCGTTCTGGATATAGGTCATGGGATTGTTCATCTTGTTTGCTCCTTTCTTGGTTGGCTTCGCGCTCTGCATTTCGGACGGTAACGCCGATCTGCCGCAGCACCTGCTGGTTGATCTGGCTGACCGCTGTTCCCAGCGCTCCGATGGTTGCCGGAGTATTGAAATCAAAGATCGCCATGAAATCTTCGTGGTCGAAGTAGCGTTCCGGTTCCAGTCCACAGCGGGACATCAAAGCATAAGTGATACTGACGGTGGCTGCTGCCTTGAACTGTACTCCGATGTTAAACTCATCATATTCCTCCAAAAAGGAACCGTCAACGATATAGAAGAAGTCCTGCTGATGCTCCGTCCAGTATTCCTCAGCCAGTTTTCCGGCTACCTCGGTGAGCTGTCCGGCAAGGTCATCACCGGAAACATCATAGGTGCGCTCAAGCATGGCCTGCACCGAATCCAAATGGCGCTCCTCCAGCTGCCACAGCCAGGGAGTGCGGGAATGTTCACGGGTTCCGGTGTCGGAAATATCAAAAACATAGCGCAGGCGGGGTCTGTCCCCGGAATCGTCCACCAGAGCGATTCCCTTGGAGCCGCGCCTTACATACCGGCCCATCTTTTCATTCCACAAATCGTACTCTGCACAGGCGGTGGCGTCCGGACGCTGGGCGTAGATCATCAACTGCTCATGGAACGGGTACTTGTAAAGGCGGGAAGCAGTGGTGAGAAACCCTGCCCATTCCTGCCAGCTCCCCGTGAGCTGCGTTGTCACCTTCTCCGCCATCTGTGCATATAGTTCAGCTTTGGTTGGCATAGTGTTCTGTCCTCCTTTCAGTTTTGGGGTAAAAAGGTGGGGTGGCATATTGCCACCCCATCCCTGCGATTATGGTGTTTACTGGTCAAAATCCGGATACAACTCCAGCTCGGCAAACTCGGCATCACTCATGGCCTGGAGCTTGCCCAGTGCGCTGTCTGTCAACTCCCGCAGCTCGGTTTCCTCCGGGGCCAGCTCGCCGCGCATATCACGCAGGCTGTCGATCAGTCCGGTGCGGCTGCCGGTATTGTAAATGCACATCAGGTTCATTTCCTCAAAAGTAAAGTTTCCCATATCAAATCTCCCTTTCCGCACTCTTTTTAGGCGCTATCTTTTTGTGTTCTGCCTTGGGCTGGCTTTTCAACTGCTCCATGACGGACTTTTTCTTTTCCCGTTCCTCCCGATGGGCAGCGGCAGCCAAATCCATGAGGGAAATGGGCTGACCGTTGCGGGCCTGCTGTTCCAGCTCTGCCACCGTAGGCTCTTTTGCGCCATTGTTGATGATACCGTCGATCATGCCGTAATCGTCCTCCACGGCCATCTCCGCATTTTTCAGCGGATTTTCCGGCAGGAATCCGGGGATCTGGGTAAAACCAACACTGTCACAGTAATGACAGGATACCTTACCGTCCTGCTTGATCGCAACGATGTCACTGACACTCATAGAAGGACTGTGAAAATCCGCCGGCTTTTGCAGATTAAACTGCTCATATAGTTTTTCCAGCTGCTCCGGTACCGTGCCAGACTCCCTCAGCGGAGCTGTGTAAATGAGGTCATAATTGCTGCGGTCTATGGAAATGGCATGGGACTTTAACCAATCCAGATTCATAAAGCGCACATTCTGCGGATCGTCACGGCTCACCTGATAGATAGCAAAGCAATCTCTGTTCTGGGATAGAAATGCCTGTTCGCGTTCCTGCTGATGTTCCTGACGCTCCATGACCTTTTCGTGGAACTGAGGGCTTTTCTCCCATTCCTCACGGTCCACGCCAAAAAGACCGCCATGATCCATGATTTCCTGCGGGTCAAACACCATGCTCTCCGTATTGTCCTCATGCAGCACATAGACAGTCAAACCGGCGGCATCCAGTTCCAGCGCCCGTTCTCTGGTAACAGGGAGCATCCCATCATAGAAGTAGCCGTATTCCTGCATATCCGGTGTGGATACCTGCTCATCAGGCATAGGGTATTCATCCAGCGCCTGCTCTTGTGCTTCCGGCAGCTGAGAAGAAGCAGCCATCTGACTGGCCTCTGCCTGCATCTGCTGGTAGGCAGCTTCCTGCAAGGTCTCAATCATGGACAACGGTGCGTATTTTACCGAGTCTTTGCCCAAATCGTTGTCATCACAAATCTGGAGAACTGCCTTCATGCGGGAAATCTCCGGCATATCCAGCTGACCACCATCCAACTCTTTCATGGACGCGGCATCGTAAAGGGTATAGTCCCAGCCGCTGTCACAGGACTGGATATGAAGATAGGTGGCATCGTCAATCAGAAACAAAGCCTCCTGCTGGTTGGCGTCCGCCCCCAGCACCTCCATTTCCGGCATTGCCGCAGCCAATTCCTTTACCGCTTTTTGCACCAGAGGATTATCACGGTAATAGTCGATTGCCTGGATGGTGTCCAGGTCAATGGTCTGGCCGGTCAAAATCGGAAAAGGTCCTTCATAGTCGCTTCCGTCTTTCAGCTCAAAACCAATGCCCTTGATCCCGTTCATTCGTTCTGCCGGAATCTCCTGATAAATGCGGATTGCTTCCTCCAAAGACAGGTTATCGTGGTATTCTCCGAGGTTTGGAAACTCCATGCACTCTGCTACATAGTAGGTCAGATCGCCGGTCTGCTGTCTATCAGATACCTTAGCGGCATCTTCTGGCTGCTCTATCGGGGCGGGTTCCGGCTCTACCTTTGCATGAAGGTCGATTCCGCGCTCTTTGCAGATTTCCTTATAGTGGCGCTCAATGTCGGAGATCAAAGTGCCGGAGGTTTTGTTGATGGTCTCCAAACTGGCTCTCAACTCTTTCAGCTCCTTGCCTTGACTCCAACTGGCAATATAGCCAAAGCTATTTTCTCCAGTCTCGATGCCAAAATATTTGCAGACTGCATAGGAGATGCTTTCAGCCTCCACTTCTTCCGTGTGACGGTTTTTGATTGCCTGTTTTTCTGCGGTTGCATCTTCCTCAACTGCAAGACGCCATTCAAACTGATTTTCGTCCACATAGCGCCAATCCATATCAGAAGCAAACTGTTCGGCTTCTTTTTCTGTGGCAAAATCCAGCTTGAAATCATGCTTAGTTCCACCTTCACTCTCCAGCACAACCTTCCATGACGGTAGCATTTCATATTTTTTAGGGTCATGGAGCTTGCTGTGGGCAATCTCGTGTACTGTGGCTGAAACCGTCTGAACCTCACTCATGCCCTGACGAATGGCAATTTTCTGATGATCGGCAGAAAAATAGCCGTCCGTATCGGCGGCTATTGCTTCAAAAGTAATCGGCACCGGTGCGCTGCGGCGCAGGGCCTCCATGAATGCCTCATAATTTGGCACATTGCCGGAAAGGGAGGAAGCAAGCTCCGGCAAAGGTTTCCCGTCGGTCTGGCTCACATCAAAGACCTTGACCGGACGAAACATGGGGATCTCGATTTCTTTTTCCTCTGTAACGATCTTTCCGTCTTTATCCAAAATCGGAGCCTTGGTATCCGGGTCCAGCTTCTGCTCCTCGATTTTCTTCTTATACGGTGTCGGGGCAATGATGGTAATGCCATGCTCGCCCTTTTTTACATGACGCTCAAACTGGTCTTTCCACTTATTGTATCCGGCTACCAAAGTGGCGTCCGGCTTCTGCATATAGATGAGCATGGTGTTGTTTACCGAATAGCGGTGAAATCGGGACATGACGGACAGATAGCGCATATACTTTTCGCTTTCAAACAGTTCTTTGATGCCCTGCTCGATGCCATCTGTGATTTCCCTTAGCCGTTCTCGGTTGGTGGGTTTATTCTCAGCCATGATTTTCAATCTCCTTTCCAAGTGTGTGATTTCTGCTGTGTGTTCTGCAATCCATGCCTTTTGTTCTTCTTCACTTTCATAAAGAAAAAGGTCCAGCAGGTACTCTACATAGGGTTTCTTCTGGATTGCTTCCACAAAGCGGGGGTGCGGTTCTTCCTCCGGTGTCCTGGGAGAACGGTCGGCTTCCCATTTTTTCAGCAGATAGTAGTAATCGGACAGTACGCGATAACAGCGCTGTCGATCCTCCCGAAACTTCTGTGCCTCGGTTTTTTGCCGGACATATCTCCTGCGGGGCGGGGCCTGACTGTCATAGATCAGGCCAAAGTCCTGTGCCAGTTTCTCCGCCGCTTCTTTTGGGGAGAGGTTAAAGAGCTTTGCGGTAAAGTCGATCACATCCCCATCTTCACCGCAACCAAAGCAGTGGAACCGCTGGTCTACCTTCATGCTGGGGTTCTTATCATCGTGAAAGGGACAGCAGGCCATACCATTTCGTTTGACCTCGATCCCATAAAACGTTGCCGCTTCTCTGGTGCTGACCGACTGCTTGACCGCTTCAAATACATTCTCTGCCATGTGCCTTTAACTGCCGGACTTTTTCACAGGGGGCTGGTATCCGGCGGCTTTCGCACGCTCACTGGCAGCTTTGCGACGCTCGGCGCTGTATGGCTCCCGGACTGATACACACCGCTTGGGGACGGTAAAGTTATGGGCGTCCTTTCGGGTGATCTGGTCGGGGTGCTTTTTTGCCAGCAGTTCCAGCTTCTCCATCAGACGGGGATCGTGGGTGTAGACCTCAGCCATTGGTTCTGCCTGGTTATAGAGGAGAATGGTTTCCCGTTCCACTAAAGAGAGCTTCATCGGCTGCCTCCTTTCCGCTGGTCAAATTCCAGCTTGAAGTTGGCATACTGTCCATCGTCCTCCAAAACCACAGTGGCATCGTAGGTCTTGCCGGTTTTCTCCGAATATAACCCCGTCACACGGACACGGCCATCGTTCAGCAGCGCAGACACCACAGCCTTGGTCGGCTGTTTTTTCTTGGCAGCCCACCATTTGTTGTTTTTCCAGATTGCAAATTTGCAAGAATCATTCTGACAGAAGAAGCCTTTTTGCAGTTCTGCAACTTCACCGCCGCAGCGAGGGCATTTGCCCACCACCTCACGGGGCGGAGTGAACAGATACTCAGTTCCCTTGATGACCTGATAAGTCCCCACCAGATCTTTCAGCATGGTGCTGATCCCGTCTAAAAACTCCTCCGGGGCAAGCTGCCCGCGCTCGATCTCGCCCAGGCGATACTCCCACTCGGCAGTCAGAAGCGGCGATTGCAGTTGTTCCGGCAGCACTGTGATCAGGGAAACTGCATCGTGGGAAGGGAGAAGCTGCACCGTTTTCCTGCTCTTTTTTCGTTCCAGAAAACCGGCAGATACCAGCTTTTCCAAAATACCGGCACGGGTGGCCGGTGTCCCCAGACCTTTTCGCTCAGCGTCCTCCGGCATATCCTCTTTTCCGGCAGTCTCCATCGCGGACAATAGGGTGTCCTCCGTAAAGTGCTGAGGCGGACTGCTTTTGCCTTCTTTGACGATTGCCGCAGAAACCGAAAGTGTCTGTCCTTCGGTCAGCTCCGGCAGGGCTTTCTCTGCGCCCTCTTTTTTCGGCTCTGCATCCTTCATTTTGGCACGGTAAGCGTCCTCCAGTGCTTTCCATCCGGGGTGCTTCACTGTTTTTCCTTTGGCGGTAAACTCCCCACCGGCACACGCTGCAATCACAACGGTTTCCGAATAGATATGGGGCTGGGCTACGGCGCACATCAGACGCAGGGCCACCAGCTCCAGCACCGCTTTTTCTCCCGCAGGAAGGGCAGAAAGGTCTGCATCCTTGAGATTTCTGGTAGGGATTACTGCGTGGTGGTCGGTTACTTTCTTATCGTTGATTACCGTCTGCGGATCACAGGTAATGGCGATTTCTTTGCGAAACGGCATAGCATTGGCAACCAGATTCACCAGCATCGGCAGGCTGTCTGCCATATCGCCAGTCAGATAGCGGCTGTCAGTACGGGGATAGGTGCAGAGCTTCTTTTCATACAGGCTTTGCAGATAGTCCAGGGTCTGCTGGGCTGTAAATCCAAGCAGGCGGTTGGCATCTCTTTGCAGAGTAGTCAGGTCATAGAGGGCAGGCGGCTTTTCGGACTTTTCCTTGCACTCCACCTTTTTGATTGTGACATTTACACCCTGACAGGCTTCTTTCAGCTGCTCAGCAGCAGCCTTATCCGCCATGCGCTCCCCGGATACGGTAAGACCGGGCAGCTCCAGCGCCACGGTATAAAAGGGAACCGGCTTAAAGGTGTCGATCTCAGCTTCTCGCTGGACAATGAGCGCCAGCGTTGGGGACATAACGCGCCCGATGTTGAGGGTGCGGTGGTACAGCACGGAAAACAGCCTTGTGGCATTGATCCCCACCAGCCAGTCGGCCTTGGCACGGCAGAGGGCAGCATCCCGAAGTCCGTCATAGTCCGCACCGGGGCGCAGGTTTGCAAAGCCTTCCCTTATGGCGGAGTCCTCCATCGAAGAAATCCAGAGCCTTTTCATAGGCTTTTGACAGTCTGCCAGCTCATAGACGCTGCGGAAGATCAGCTCACCCTCGCGTCCGGCATCGCAGGCATTTACCACCTCCGTCACATCCGGGGCATTCATCAGCTTTTTGAGAATATCAAACTGCTTTTTCTTATCTTTTCCCACCACCATCTGCCAATGTTCCGGCAGAATAGGCAGGTCATCATATCGCCACTTGGCATACTTTGGGTCATAGTTGTCTGCATCCGCAAGACCGGCCAGGTGGCCCACGCACCAGCTGACACGCCAGCCGTTGCCCTCCAGATACCCGTCCTTACGGACGGTTGCGCCGATCACCGCCGCCAAACTCTGGGCAACTGATGGTTTTTCGGCAATTACCAATTTATGTTGAGCCATGATGGTTCCTCCTCTCTTTGAGCCATCGGGACATTTCCCGGTGACAGATACCTACGCAGGGTCTTCCATAATTCCCGCAACCATAGCAGGGGTGGCTGTGGGGCAAAGAAGGAGGACGGGAAGTTTCCTTCCCGCCCTCCGGCCTGCGTGTCATCATGCGTTCATAGGGACTGTCTGTGAAACGGGTCATTTCACACTGTCCTCATCATCTTCTTCTATGCTGCCCCCGTCAGCATCCGGTTCTTCCGACTCCTCATCCTCGGTTTCCCATTCCTCGGAATCTTCCTCTCCATAATCATAATCGTCCAGACTGTCATTGCCCTTGGTCTTAGGCTTATTCTTAACGAGCTTCAAGTAGGCAAATACGCCACCGCCTCCCAGCAGAGCCAGCAAAAGGACTATCGCAGCCGGGTTCAATCCGGCAGGCTTCTCTTTTTCCGGCTCCGATGTTTCTGCCGGAGGTTCCGGTGCTTTGCCCGTACATTTACTCTTATCAGTTGCGCAGACCGGGCAGGCCGTATTGACTGCCCCTGCTTCACATTTTGTTGAACAGCTACACACAGCAGCCGGCTCCTCTTTGACATTTTCATCTTCCATCAGTGCCATCAAATCCGCTTCATCCACCTGGTTCAGAAAGTGAACAGCAGTCTTTTTATCCTCATTAGCCCTGTCGATCAAAATGTAAAAATAGTTGCCCGCCTTGGTGGTAATGGTAATGAGCTGCTTATTGCCACCAAAATCATCCACCAGAGCGGCATTGCCATCTGGTGTAAGTGCCGGTGCCGGTTCTGCTTCTTCCACAATCACATTGCTGTCATTGGTAGAATCCTCTGCCGGTGCCGCCGGAGCCTGTTCTGACCCCTGTGCGAAAGCAGGGATCGTAAATCCAAATGCCACAACCATTGTCAGGCAAAGGGCGGAAAGTGTTTTGCAAATTCTTTTATTCTTCATAAGCGGTAGCCTCCTGATTATTTGATTCCGACAGTGCTGTATCTCTGCCGTGGTTCATTCCACCGGAAAGCATAGCGTTCAGCTGTGCTGGAGTCATGCGTAACGCACGAACCATCTGAACGATTTCCAGATTCTCTGCCTCCGTTTTCTGTGCTTCCAGGGTCTTGAGCTTTTCCTGATATTCCGCAATCTTCTCACGGGTTTTCTCAATTTCCTGGTCGATACGTTCAATTTTGTTTTTTGCCATAACCGTTCACTCCTTTCCACAAAGTCTGTTACCAGTTCATCAGGCCGTAGCCCTTAATACTTTGATAATTCAGGTCATAACTTTTGATCTTGCAGGCATCGCCGGAATTTCCCTCCACCGTATAAACACGGCTGCCATCCGTACCGATCACGATACCCACATGGTCTGCTGTCCCATCCAAATCCCAATCAAAGAAAATTGCATCTCCGGGAGCCAGATTGTTATAGCCTCTTGCACCCCATTGTCCATGAGACTGGAACCACGGAACGCCCTGCCACTCACAGCCTGCAAAGCGCGGCTCACTTTTTCCAGCCTGGTTATAACACCAGGATACAAAGCAGGCGCACCACTCCACGCGGCTGTCAAAGCCATACCAGCTCCAATAAGGATAGCCGCCCACATTGCCGACCTGACGCTTGGCTAACTCCACCAACTGCGGATTTCCGGGACGGGTTCCATTTACGAACTGTACACCGGTCAAGTCCTCGGAATTACTCATGTCAGGGGAACCGCCGCCAAACAACAGCGGCTTATTGCCCATGGTCTGCCGGTAAACCTGATACATTTCCATCTGCTCCGTGGTCAGTAACTCCGACGCCACAGCGGAAATGGGCTTGCTGGTGAGTTTCACATTCAAAATGTAATACTCATAGGGAACTTCTTCTGAGGTGGTCTCGCCGGTCTCCGGGTCGGTGGAGGTCTCCGTGCGGTAGCGGATCTCCACTTCCTCAGTAAGCGTCAGCTGATACTGTGCTGCAAACACACGCGCCAGCTCTGCCTGAGCACTCTGCTGGGTGTAACCTTGCAAGACGGCAGACAGAAATGCTGCCAGCTCATGAGGGTCATGGCCGATCATACCAAGGTCATAGCGATACTCGTCATACCCTGGGTGGCTGCTTTCAATGTTGTCGATTTCCTCCTGCAACTGGACTTCTCTGGCTGCATAATCTGCCTCCACTGCCAGCATTTCCGGGTCATCCGACGGATAAGTGGTGCCGGAGAGAACGGAACCGATGCTCTGCGCCATCATGGAGCAGGAGGACATGGTATTCATCAGCATACAGGTAATGAGGAACAAAACCCCTGCCATCAGGAAACCCTTCTTGTGGCGCACGACGAACGCCCCTGCCTGCTGTACCTTTTCTTTTACCGTCCTTGCGGCTTTTCCGGTTTTGGATGCAGCCTGGGCGGTATTTCCGGCAGTCTGACCGGCGTGTTTGGCGACGGCATACTGCTTTTTGATGGCCTGCTTTTGCTGCCAGCGGGAAAGAGGGTTGCTGGCAAACTGGGGATTTTCCTGCAAAGATTTCTGGTACAGAACATTTACATTTGCCTTTTCCAGTTGACGCTCTGCCTGGGCTGCTTTGCGGTACGGCTTCAGCTTGTGACTGCGATAGCCCTCCTGCACCAGATAAGCGCCGGTCTCCACCGCTTCCTCGGACTTGTGGGCGCTTTCCACGCCCACATTGTCCTGCTCTGTTTCCCGGATCTCTTTGTGGAGCTTGCCTGCGACCAGATGGACGGGAGCTTCCCTGACTCCTTGAGAAACTTTGGAAGGTGGCTTTTTCTTGTCCTCAAAGGTCAGCTTCGAGGTCTTTTTTCCGGTATCCGGGTCAATGACCGTCTGCCTGACCTTTTTCTTTGGGATATTGGCCTGCGCCTTATCTGCTCTGGCCGCAGCTTTCTCCGCTTTACGGATCGGCTTTTCCAGTGCAGGATCAGACCGTTCCTCATCAGTAAAGCGCAGGCGCGGCTCTTTATTCAAACCATTCTCCCAGCATGAGGGAGGACATCATGTAGTGCAGCTCTGCATAAATGGCCATTCCCACAGGATCGTTGAACATACAGCCGGACAGGTAGGCATAAAACTGTGCCACCACATCGGACAGGATCTTCGCCTCTGTTCCTTCCAGAATCAGGCCGCCCATACCTTCCTTGGCACGGATGGCGCTCCAGACCTCTGCCAGACGGAGCAGCCCCACCTGACCGGTCTCATTCAGTTCGGCTGCCTGATCTGCCGCCGTGCGGCACTCACTTACCGCATCGGCCATGACTGTAAGCAACTGGCTGCGCTGGGCATTTACCGCCCTGTCAAAAAACATCAGCGGATTTTTATTCAAAATGTTGGGGTTCATCATCATTCATCCTCCTTCTTTTTCAGTTCCTGGGGTTTGGTGGTCATAATGCGGTAAAGCTCGGTATTCTTCGGGAAGTGATCCACGAAAGGCAGGATTGTAGAGCCATAAAACAGCAGGCCCTCGCCCTCACCGGAGTGCGTCACATAAGATAATTGGTGTGTGGAAATACCCAGCTGCTTGGCGAGGATCTGACGGTCTCCGCCTGCCTGGTTGAGCATATACACGAAGTCGGAATTTTCAAAGATATTTTCCACCTCGCGGCTGCTCAAAAGGTCTTTGACATTCTGGGTGATACCTGTCGGAATACCGCCCCATTTTCTGAATCGCTTCCAAATTTCCACCGTATAGGCGGCGGTCTGCTCCTCCTTCAAAAGCAGGTGCATCTCGTCGATGTAGTAGCGGGTAGACTTGTGAGCGGCACGGTTGATGGTAACGCGGTTCCACACCTGATCCTGTACCACCAGCATACCGATTTTCTTGAGCTGCTTGCCCAGTTCCTTGATGTCATAGCAGACAATCCGGTTATCAATGTCCACATTGCTCTGATGATTGAACACATTCAAAGAACCCGTTACATAGATTTCCAATGCCGTTGCAATGTACTGAGCTTCTTTTTCTTCCTGCTCCCGCAGCAAGTTATAAAGGTCCTCCAAAATCGGCATATTCTCCGGCTTTGGGTCATTGAGATATTCGTTGTAAACCAGCCGTACACAACGGTCAATAATGGTTTTCTGCACCGGCTGCAAGCCCTCCTTACCGCCCACGATCAGCTCACACAAGCTGAGGATAAAGTCAGACTTGAGTGACAGCGGGCTTTCATCATCCGAATAGTCCAGATTCAGATCCATCGGATTGATATAGTTGGTTGAAGTAGGTGAGATCTTGATGACCTGCCCATGCAGACGTTCAACAAGAGGTGCGTACTCCGCTTCCGGGTCACAGATAATAACATCATCACTGGTAAGCAAAAAGCAGTTGGCAATTTCTCGTTTTGCGCTGAAGGACTTACCGGAACCCGGCGTACCCAGAATCAGGCCGTTGGGGTTTTTCAGCAGCTTTCTGTCCACCATGATGAGGTTGTTGGACAGAGCATTGATGCCGTAGTACAGAGCTTCTTTCCCGTTCTGGAACAGTTCCTGCGTAGTAAAGGGCACAAAGATAGCTGTGGAACTGGTGGTCAGTCCTCGCTGAATCTCAATCTGATTGAGACCCAGAGGCAGACAGCTCATCAGCCCTTCTTCCTGCTGGAAGTCCAGCCTGGTCAGCTGACAGTTATACTTCTGGGCAATAGAGCCTGCCTGAAAGATGTTGTTGCCAAGCTGACGGGGATTGTCCGCTGTGTTCAGCACCAAAAAGGAGACCAGGAACATTCTCTCGTTTCGGCTTTGCAAATCCTGCAACAGCTTTTTCGCTTCACTGCCGTAGGTGGCAAGGTCAGAGGGAATGATGTCCATGTCGTATCCGGCACGGACTGCTTTTTTCTGTTCCTCGATCTTGCTGCGGTCCAGGTCGGTAATCTTTCGCTTTACCGTTTTGATGGCTTTCACCTGATCCACCGACTGAATGTGCATACTCACAATGAGCGAACTTTCCATATCCAGAAAATCAGCCAGCAAACGGTCATTCAGTTCCGGTGCGAGGATCTGCAAAAAAGAAACAGCTCCGTATTTCTTACCCATACGAAACTGCTTGCCGGTGCGGAACTCAAAAGAGCTTGGTGCAATAAAATCCTTTGTGGACAGACCGGAAGGAGCCAGCCAGTCCCATTCAAACTGAAACGGGAGTTGTTCATCCATGTGGAATACCGCATGAAGCTGAAAAAGCCTTTCTTTACCGTCCAGCGTTCTGGCAGCTACACCAAGACGCTTGAAGTTATTAAGTATATCGGTCTCAATACGCTCCAGACGGGGCTTGGCGGCTTTGATGCTGTCCGCGTCGATACCAAAGGTCAGGTATTTGGTCTTGATGAGACCGTTGTTACCTCTGGCCAGCTGATTTTGCAGCATTGTGGTGTATTCCTCGCGGATACTGTCAAAGGCGTCCCTCTGGGGCGGGATGGAAATGGAGTTAGCAAAGGTCTCCTCCGATGCCGCAAGGTTCAAAAAAGACAGCTGGAAATGAATCGAGCTATCAAAATAATTGAGGAAATCACACCAACCCTCAAAGATTGCCGTCTTATCTTCGTTTTGGGAGAGCTGATAGTTGATGTCCTGAAACTGGATGGTCTTTGTGTAGTGGCTGTCCGATATACGGCAGATTCCGTCCGGCCACATCCGTTCATAAGGGATACTGTCCTGCGCAGATTTTCCTTTTTTGTCCGTGCGGTTAGCGCGGGCAATGGCCGCTTCGATCTGCTTCTTATCGGCGCGGGACAGTTTTTTCTTTGTCTTTACCGGCTGCACAGTTTTTTCCTCGGTTTTTCCGAACATCCGATGCAGCCATTTTTTTATTGCGGTGAACAATGTCATACACCTCCTTATCGAGCATTTCCTGCCGCTTTAATACGGCATAAAAGTTGTTGGTCTGGTAAGGTCGCTGCTTTGGACGGATTACAGCTACTTTGAGAATGTTGCCCACGATCTTTTCCAGGGGCTGTCCATGCTTTTCGTACATAGCCAGCATAAAGAAGGGCAGCATAACCAGCATCATACACATAGCCGCTACACTGTTTCCGGTAGGTTTTCTGAGCAAAAAGAAAAGCGGTACGCCAATAAGCGCTCCGCCCGTGAAGCAGATAAGCTGCCGCTTGGTCAGATTGAACATGACCTTTGTTTTGACTTTTGTTAAGTCCTTGGGTACGGGTACATAAGCCAATGTGGAAACCTCCTTCCGTTTTAGTGTGCCTGAAAGACTGATTTGGCGAGACTGCCGGTTTTGAACAGCGTAAAACATAGCAGTACGGTGTAGCCCACGCAGTTCCAGATTGCCATGATGATGTCATCTTCCAGAGCGATGTTCTGCACCAGCACAGCATAAATTGCCACGCAGACGATAATGAGAAACGCCTGAAAGCCCAGTGCCAGCAGAGATCGGAGGTAATTCTGTCCCATACCGCCCCATTCCTTGCCCATCATTGCAGCCATTGGAACGGGAGCCACCGAAGTTACAAGGTAGATCTCGATCATACGGCCATAAATAACGATAAAGATACAGATATACAACGCCCACATGGTAATGCCAATAAAGAGGGATTGGAACCACAGTCCGAACAGCGGTCCCAAATCCATTTCCATCAGCCTCTGTTCCAGATCGGTCATAACTGAGGAAATGTCAATGGACGCATCCGAATTGATAATCCCTGCCGCCTGCGCCACCACGCTCTGCGCCATATCAAAGACGCCCATCACGATATTCCATGTGTTTGTGACAATGAGGATTGCGGCAGCTGATTTGAACACCCACTTGAAAATCATCCAGGTATCCACATCATGCAGGTTGTTCTTGTCTGCAATCATCTGGATCAGGTCTACGGTCATCACGATAGCCAGGATCACACCTGCAATCGGCACCATGATGGAGTTTGACAGATTCTCAATCATATTGAAAATACTGCCATTCCATCCCTGTGGGGTCTGTCCTACCTGTACGGATATATCCGCGACCTGTTGGTTTACGCTGTCAAACATCCCCGAAAGGTTGCTCATAATACCGCCCACCAGCATTTCTTTCAGCCAATTTGTCAGGGCTTCAAGTAAGAAATCCATACGGTGTCAACCTCCTTTCCGCCGCCCCCGCAGAACTGCGGGAACGGCAAGGATTTCATACGGAGACGCTTAGACAGAGAACAGCCCGGAGAGCAGAGGTACAAGGACCATGCCGACTACGGCTACACCAGCGCCGGCCATGAGCTGTTTTATCCCCAATTAGGTGTAAAACTCTGCTCGATGGCGGGCGG
>ENA-OYWY01000328-OYWY01000328.1-human-gut-metagenome-genome-assembly--contig:-NODE-328-length-19296-cov-7.578088_pt1 | contig 19296 bp, 17 predicted proteins | sample MGYA00244213_ERZ653413 | MGnify/ENA primary metagenome ERZ653413 (study PRJEB26926, sample SAMN06165171) | human gut metagenome | biome: ENVO:00009003; feature: ENVO:2100002; material: ENVO:00002003...
AGCTCTACCATAAGAGCGATGACGAGGTCAAAAAGCTGCTAAAGGATGTCGATAAGAAGCGCTCTGTAAATTACCGCTACTTTACCGATAAGGAGTGGGGCAACAGGAAAAATTATGACCTGGTGCTAAACAGCTCTGTGCTTGGATACGATAAATGTATTGAGCTCATCGCATCCGCATACGCTTAATTCACTTAAGATACATCTTTCCTGCGGTTAAGAAACCGTTTTCATATTTTATTACGAAAAACGTAAATAGAATTACAACCTGTGTGTAATATTAAAAATACTCCCGCATAAACTGTAACAACAGAATATGCAGGAGTATTTTTTGAAATCATATATTGAGACAAGGGCGGTGGAAATCGCCAACTACATAGTTGAAAACAATGCCACGGTGCGTCAGGCTGCAAAGCAGTTTGGCATCAGCAAATCCACTGTGCACAAGGATATCACGGATGCTGACAGGCTGCTTCGCATTGACCCGGAGCTTGCCGCAAAGGCGCGTCACATTCTCGATATCAACAAGTCCGAGCGCCATATCCGCGGCGGACTTGCCACCAGAGAGAAATATCTGCATCTGCCTCATGTGCATGCCGGCTGAGTGCATGGAGGCTTCTATCTCGGCATTGCCAGGTGCGCCGCTTTCCGTACATCTAAGGCTTTTCGTTAATTCAAGACCTGTGTCACATAACTCGTGAACACGCCGTACAGCCGATTACCTCCGGATATTTTCATATTCCGGTGTTTACTGTGTCACATGACTTGTGAGCACGCCGTACAGCCACTTGCCCTCATCACTTAAATCCTCATAGGTGAAGCTGCTTGTCTTATCGCAGGCAGTGGTTAGAAGCGCTGATTTTTCGTCCTTATTGGACAGATTCCAGCACACATAGCTGATACCGTAGCTGTCGAGCAGGCTGATCCAGCTGTTTGCGGAATCTATGTCCACCTGACCGTTTCCGTCGGCGCTGCAGATGCCAAACTCTGATACAAATATCGGCAGTCCGGCGTCTGCCGCCGATTTTAGCTTGTTTTGCAAGTCCTCCTTGTGGGTTGCGGCATAGAAATGCAGTGTATACATGATATTATCATAGCCTGTGACAGGGTCCTTGACTGCCTCATCCACATCCTGGCTCCAGTTAGGTGTGCCTATCAGTATGACTGCATCCTTGTCGTAGCTTCTGATTGACGGAATGACCTCGCTGGCGTAAAACTTCACATCTCCCCAGGTCGCACCTTTGCACGGCTCATTGCAAATCTCGTAAATCACGTTGTTGTATGAGGCATACTGCTGTGCCATTTTGGCAAAAAATGTCTTTGCCACATCACTGTAGCGGTTTGGATTGCCCTCGTTTAGCACATGCCAGTCGATGATGACATACATGTCGTTGTTGAACGCGTACTGCACTCCGTTTTGCACAAGTGTCTCAAGCTGCTGCCTGTCACCATCTGTGCAGTAGCCACCGCTTTCGTAGGTGTACATGGCGAGCCTCACCACGTTTGCTCCAAAGCTTTTCAGCGTGGCAAAGCAATCATTGGTCACATACTGTGGATACCACGCAAGACCGTGTGTGCTGACTCCGCGAAGCTGCACCTCGTTGTTATTTTGATCAACGAGCTTGCTGCCCTCCACATGCAGCTTACCGTTTACTGACGGACAGGCAAGAACTGAGCTCTCCTGTCCGTTTTCTGTGGTGAGCTGCTCTGTGTCAGCCACATTCTGATTTTCTGTACTGCTTTGCGTACTGTCCTCAGTATTATTTTCTGCAGAATTCACCGACTCAGTGGCTTTCTCATCCGTCTGTGATTCTGTCTCCTTGTTACCCTTGTTACCACATCCTGTAAAAATCCCAAGCACCAGCACTGCAACCAATACCAATGCTATATATTTCTTCATATTGTTATACTGTCTGACTGATTACTGAATTGATGTAACCTTGTAGTCCTCAGCCTCTACAGTCTCCTTTAATTTCTCATCGGAAATGTCAGAGCTTAATGTCACTACTGCAGTTCCGCTCTCATGGCTTACTGCTGCCTCACTAACTGCATCAAGCGCCTCGAGTGCCTTCTTTACTCTTGCCTCGCAGTGGCCGCACATCATTCCTTCGATATTCATTGTCTTTGTCATTGATTTTTCCTCACTTTCATTTGGTTTATCTGTTTTGTTTTTTCTATCTGGTGTTGCTTTTCTGTCATGCTTAGGATCATACACCCTGCACAGATTCAGCCGCAAGGCATTGGTAACAACGCAGAAGCTCGACAGGCTCATCGCCGCCGCTCCAAACATCGGATTGAGCTTCCATCCTAATAAAGGATACCACAAACCGGCCGCAAGTGGAATACCTATTACATTATAGAAAAATGCCCAGAACAGATTTTCGTGTATATTTGTCAATGTAGCACGGCTTAACCGCACTGCTGCCGGTACATCTATCAGGCGGCTCTTCATCAGGACAACATCCGCTGCATCTATTGCCACATCACTTCCCGCGCCGATTGCAATTCCCATATCCGCACGTGTGAGCGCCGGTGCATCATTGATTCCGTCACCAACCATGGCTACCCTGCCCTGTTTTTTTAGCTTCCTTATGACAGCCTCCTTACCATCCGGAAGCACACCTGCGATGACTTCGTCCACTCCCGCCTGCTTTCCAATGGCATTGGCAGTCTGCTCGTTGTCACCGGTGAGCATAACAACTCTGATACCCATATTTTTAAGCTGTCTGACAGCTTCCGGACTGTCCTCCTTTATTGTATCTGCAACGGCTATGATACCGCAAAGCCTGTCATCTGCGGCAAAGAACAGAGGAGTTTTTCCTTCCTTTGAAAATTCGACAGCTTTCGCACGCATATCATCTGACACTTTTACAAATTTGCTTACAAAAGCAAGATTTCCTGCTTTTATCATTTTGCCTGCAAGTATTGCAGTCAGACCATTTCCTACAACAGCGCTAAAATCCGTCACCTCTGCGACAGCGATTTCATCCGTTTTAGCGCGCTCCATAATGGCTTTTGCAAGCGGATGCTCGCTCTTGGCCTCGACTGATGCAGCTATTGCAAGAAGCGCTCCGGCATGATTGCCGGTTTCCTCAAAAAATGTCTCATCCGGCACGATATCCGTCACCTTCGGCTCACCGCTTGTTATGGTGCCTGTCTTATCAAGAGCCACAATCTGTGTGCGGCCTGTTGCCTCAAGGCTTGCTGCTGTCTTGAAGAGTATACCGCTCTTTGCGCCCTTGCCGTTTCCTACCATTATCGCAACAGGAGTTGCCAGTCCAAGTGCACACGGACAGCTTATCACGAGCACCGAAATGCCTCTGGCAAGCGCAAAGCCCACGGTCTCACCGGCTATAAGCCATGCTATTATTGTAATGATTGCAATTGTAATAACCGCCGGCACAAATACTCCCGATACCCTGTCAGCAATTTTTGCAATAGGTGCCTTTGTCGCTGCGGCATCAGAAACCATCTGTATAATCTGTGAGAGTGTGGTGTCTTCGCCAACTCTCGTTGCACGGCATTTTATAAAGCCTGACTGGTTCACTGTGGCAGCGCTTACTGCATCTTTCGGCTGCTTATCCACAGGGATGCTCTCTCCTGTGAGTGCCGATTCGTTGACAGCGGTTGTTCCATCTATTATTTCACCGTCCACAGGGATATTTTCCCCCGGTCTGACCACGAAAATATCGCCCTTTTTCACTGCATCCACAGAAATTTCCTGCTCCACGCCATCCCTTACAACGGTTGCTGTCTTTGGGGCTAGCTGCATCAGGCTCTTTAAAGCGTCTGTTGTTTTGCCCTTTGAGTGCGCTTCAAGCATTTTCCCGACAGTAATCAGTGCCAAAATCATGGCTGCGGATTCAAAATAAAACTCATGCATATATGACATGACCGCACCCATATCTCCATTCACCTGCGCAGCTGTCATGGCAAAAAGTGCATACACGCTGTATCCAAACGATGCCGCAGAGCCAAGCGCAACAAGCGTATCCATGTTGGGAGCGCCGTGAATCAAGCCCTTAAAGCCACTGATAAAAAACTTCTGGTTTATGACCATTACCGCCACTGTAAGCAGAAGCTGCAAAAGCCCCATAGCCACATGGTTTCCATTGAAAAACTCAGGCAACGGCCAGCCCCACATCATATGTCCCATGGAAAAATACATGAGAACAACTAAGAATATGAGCGATGCTATAAGCCTGTTGCGCAGCTTCGGTGTCTCCCTGTCTACAAGCGCATCCTGCGCTGCCTTTAGCTGCTCTAAGCTATTATTTGCTTTGTCATTATCTGATTCTGTTGCTGTGCCTTTGGGACTCGCTCCATAGCCCGCCTGCTCTACCGCCTCCACTATCTGCGCATCTGTCGCGCTTCCCTCGACTCCCATCGAGTTGGTCAAAAGGCTGACAGAGCAGCTCGTCACACCATCAACCTTAGAGACCGCCTTTTCCACTCTGGCAGAGCATGCCGCACAGCTCATTCCTGTAACTGTATATTGCTTCATACTGTCTGTATTTCCTTCTTTCTACTATTCGAATCTAACTATTCAGAAGCCTTTTCTAAAATCTCTCAATTCCTATCACCTTGAAATCCAGTCTTTCGATGGCAAATGTGATTTCCTCATCGCTTAGCTCTCTGGTTGCCTCAACATGTGCCACGCCATGCTTTAAATCCACATCTGCCGATACTCCGCTCATCTTCTGAAGTGAGCGTGTGACTGAGTTCTTGCAGTTCATGCAGTGCATTCCGTCTATGTGCACATCTGCTCTCGTGACTATCTCGCCTGTAAGCTGTACTGTGGCTTCCTCGTCCTCCTTCATGGCTCCACCGCCACAGCAGGCGCCCTCGCCCTTTGAATGCTTAATAGTCTCCTTTAAGCCCACAATCACCAGTGCGGCAATTATTGCTATTATTAATATTGTGATTATTGTACTCATTTTTATACCTGCCTTCTTATAATACTACTTCATAAGCTTCTGCAGTGTGTTCAAAAGCTCATCTATTGTCTCATCCTTGCCGGCTCTTATGTCATCTGCCACACACGTCTTTATATGATTGGCCAAAAGGACTTTATTGAAGCTGTTGAGCGCAGCATTTGCGGCCGCCACCTGTGTAATGATGTCAGGGCAGTAGCAATCCTCATCCAGCATACGCTTGATCCCACGGATCTGCCCCTCTATACGGCTAAGTCTGTTGATGAGATCCTTATATTCCTTCTCTGACCGCTCTTTTTTGCGGTTGCAGCAACAGCATTTGGTTTCTTTTTCTGTCATGGGTACCTCCCTTCTTTCTTCATTCCACATTTGTTGTATGTGTCTAACCATACCCCTTATGGGTATCTGTCTTTAAGAGCATTATATACCCCGGTAGGGTATATTGCAAGGGCAGACTTCCTTATTGAGAAATTTTCATGTTATACCATACTTTTATAATAAAAGCATGCAGTAGCTGCTGCTGCTCATAAATAGCTCTGCTTCATATGAATATATACAACGAAAAAGCCGGTACATCATGCTTCCATGAATGTACCGGCTTTAAATACTTAGCAGTCCGTACGGGAATCGAACCCGTGTTTCCGCCGTGAGAGGGCGGCGTCTTAACCGCTTGACCAACGAACCGTGTATTATACTATCATGGAGTTTTAAAAAAAGCAAGTACTTTTTTAAAAAAACTTGATTTTTTTTCCTGATAGTGCTATTATACCTATGATAACAACGTTGACTAGATTGAGAGAGGGCAAAAGTCCTCTCTCAATTCACGTTTATAAACATCAGGCAGCTATTCAGAACCACTTGGAACAATTATGAATAGTTACAAGTATAAAAAAGAGAGGTGATAAAATGTCAAAGGCAAGTATATATGAGGCAAAGACGGAGAACTTTATACAACCAATTCTTGACAGCATGAATTTTGAGCTTGTTGATGTCGAGTATGTTAAGGAAGGCGGCGTGAACTACCTGAGAGCATATATCGATAAGGAGGGTGGCATAACTGTTGATGACTGTGAAGTGGTTGCAAGGCAGATGAATGAGATTCTCGACAGAGAGGACTATATTCCTGATTCGTACACCTTCGAGGTCAGCTCGCCGGGGCTTGGAAGACCTCTCAAGAAGGAAAAGGACTATGTGCGCAATATGAATAAGGAGATAGAGATTCGCACATACAGGGCTATCAACAAATCAAAGGAATTTTATGGTCTGCTTAAAGCCTATGATAAGGATACAGTGACAATAACCGATGAAGACGGCAATGAGACTACATTCAATAAGAGTGACATTGCGCTTATACGTCAGGCATTGGATTTTTAATTAAAGCGCACGATAACACAAATAGGAGGAAAAAATAATGAGCAATGAGTTATTAGAAGCGTTAAATATATTAGAGCAGGAGAAAAACATCAGTAAAGAAACTTTACTTGAGGCAATTGAGAACTCTCTTGTGACTGCCTGCAAGAACCATTTTGGTAAATCAGACAATGTAAAGGTAGAAATAGATCCTGAGACATGTGCTTTCTCATGCTACCAGGAGAAGACGGTTGTAGATACGGTTGAGGATCCGGTTGAGGAGATTTCCTTAGCGGATGCGCACAAGGTAAACGGTAACTATCAGCTTGGAGATATCGTGAGAGTTGAGGTTAAGTCAAAGGAATTCGGACGTATTGCTACACAGAACGCAAAGAATGTTATCCTTCAGAAAATCCGCGAGGAGGAGAGAAAGGTAATATTTGACGAGTACAACAGCAAGGAAAAGGATGTTGTGACAGGTGTTGTTCAAAGATACATCGGAAAGAATGTCAGCATCAACTTAGGTAAGGCAGATGCACTTCTGACTGAGAGTGAGCAGATAAAGGGTGAGGTATTCAAGCCTACAGAGCGTATCAAGGTATATATCCTTGAGGTTAAGTCCACATCAAAGGGACCAAAGATTCTTGTTTCAAGAACACATCCTGAGCTTGTGAAGAGACTTTTCGAGTCAGAGGTTACAGAGGTTAAAGAGGGCATAGTTGAGATAAAGGCTATTTCACGTGAGGCCGGAAGCAGAACAAAGATTGCAGTATGGTCAAATGATCCAAACGTAGACCCTGTAGGAGCATGTGTAGGTATGAATGGTGCCAGAGTAAATGCTATCGTAAATGAGCTTCGCGGTGAGAAAATCGATATCATCACATGGGATGAGAATCCGGCAATACTTATCCAGAACGCACTTAGCCCTGCAAAGGTTATCTCTGTTATCGCAGATGCAGATGAGAAATCAGCAAAGGTTGTTGTTCCGGATTATCAGCTTTCGCTTGCAATCGGTAAGGAAGGACAGAATGCAAGACTTGCAGCAAGACTTACAGGCTTCAAGATTGATATCAAGAGCGAGACACAGGCCAGAGAGTCAGGGGACTTCATGGATTATGAGAATGACTATGAAGAGGATGATTATGATGACGATTATGATTATTCGGATGATGAGCTTGCTGAGAACGAGAGATTAGCTGATACAGAACAGGCAGATGTACAGGCAGAGGCTTTAGATACAGAGGCTGACGAGAACGAAGCAGCAGGTACAGAAAATGATGCGGCAGATAGTGGTGATGAGCAGTAATGGCAAATAAAAAGATTCCAATGCGCAAATGCGTAGGCTGTCAGGAGATGAAGGAAAAGAAGTCACTTATTCGCGTGGTAAAGACTGCGGAGGGCGACATAATTCTCGATGACACCGGCAAGAAAAACGGCAGGGGAGCTTATATATGTAAGAGCCTTGAATGCTTTAAAAAGGCTAAAAAGACAAAGGCACTTGAGCGTTCCCTTGGTGTTAGTGTATCAGAACAGGTATATGAGGAGCTTGAAAAGGAGATGAACCAAATTGACAGATAGAGTACTTTCTATGCTGGGATTAGCAGCAAAGTCAGGCAATGTGGTTAGCGGAGAGTTTTCTACAGAGAAAGCTGTAAAGACAGGAAAGGCATTTTTAGTGATAGTTGCAGATGATTCATCAGACAACACAAAGAAGCATTTTTCGGATATGACTGCTTTCTATGAGGTTCCGATTTATTTTTATAGTGACAAGGTGGGGTTAGGGAATGCAATAGGCAAAGAGTTTCGCGCTTCCCTTGCAGTAACGGATGAAAACCTTGCAAATGCAGTGATAAAAAAGTTGCAGTCGAATAAAACTGAATAATGGAGGAAAATAGATATATGGCAAAAATGAGAGTTCATGAACTTGCAAAAGAATTAAATATAAAGTCGCAGGAAGTCATAGACACATTAAACGGCACACAGTTTGCTGTCAAAAATGTGCAGAGCGGTCTTGAGGATGAGGCACAGCAAATTGTACGAAAGAAGTACGCGAAAACAGAAGTAAAAAAAGATGCACCTAAGAAGGAAGAACCTAAAAAGGATGAGGCTAAGGCAGCCGACAGACCAAAGAAAAAGGCAAGCATCACAGCTGTTTTCAATGCCCAGTACAGTAAGCAGGGTAGGAAAACAAATGGTGGAAACGGCAGCGGAAATAATGGAAATAACAGTTCGCAGCGCAGAAATGGCAATGGCAGACGCGATAATCAGTCATCACGTCCTGAGCAGCACAGCATTATTAAGCCAAGACCTGTCGGAGAGAGAGCTATGCGCCCTATAAGTGAGCGTACAGCGGATCCGTATGCAGATATGAAGGTAACCAATTCGCGTCCGGCACGTCAGGCTGACGCTGACAGAAGAAGCGACAGACGTCAGGACAATGGCGACAGAATCAACAACAGAAACACTGACAGAAATGCCGACAGAAGCAGAAATACGGACAGAAACAGCGATAGAAGAACAAACAATCGCGACAACAATAACCGAGATAACAGCAGAGACAATAATAGAGACAATAACCGAGGCTTCAGAAATGACGCCAGACGTCCTGCAGAGGGTGGCAGAAGCTTTGACAGAAATAATGACAGAAGCAGAAGCAACGACAGAAGCAGGAGCAATGACAGAAATAACGATAGAACAGGCAGCAGAGGTGATGACAGAAATCGTTTCAGAAAAGAAACAGTTGCAGTTGCAGCTCCTGATGATGTAAGAGGAAAGGAGAGCCGCGACAGAGGCAACGATAGAAAGAATAAGCATAATCACAATCAGAGCCAGAAGCAGGATAAGCTCGGAAAGAAGCAGGAGAATTACATCAATCTCGAGAAGCACGGCGGTAAGAAAAAGCCACAGCAGCCGAAGGCACAGCCAAAAGAGGATGAGAACGAGATTAAGACAATTTCTCTTCCGGAGAAGATTACAATAAGGGATTTAGCTGATAAGATGAAGGTTCAGCCTTCAGCCATCGTAAAGAAGCTTTTTATGAAGGGCGAGATGGTAACAGTTAACTCTGAGGTTGATTTTGCAGCTGCTGAGGAGATTGCTTTAGAGTTCAATTTCATATGTGAGGAAGAGGAGAAGGTCGATGTGATTGCAGAGCTTCTCAAGGAGGATGAAGAGGATGAGAGCAAGATGGTTCCTCGTCCACCTGTAGTCTGCGTAATGGGTCACGTAGATCATGGTAAGACATCACTGCTTGATGCCATCAGACAGACACGTGTTACAGACCGTGAGGCAGGTGGTATTACACAGCACATTGGTGCATCTGTTGTATCAATCAATGGCCAGAACATCACATTCCTTGATACACCGGGACATGAGGCATTTACAGCAATGCGTATGCGTGGTGCAAACTCTACTGATATCGCAATCCTTGTTGTTGCTGCAGATGATGGTGTAATGCCGCAGACTGTTGAGGCAATAAACCATGCAAAGGCAGCCGGTGTAGAGATTATCGTTGCAGTCAACAAGATAGATAAGCCAAGTGCCAATATCGACAAGGTTAAGCAGGAGCTCTCAGAGTATGAGCTTATCCCAGAGGATTGGGGTGGAAGCACAATATTCTGTCCTGTATCTGCACATACTAAGGAGGGTATCGACAATCTCCTTGAGATGATTCTTCTCACAGCAGAGGTGCTCGAGCTCAAGGCTAATCCTGATAGAAACGCAAGAGGTCTCGTAATTGAAGCACAGCTTGATAAGGGCCGTGGTGCGGTTGCCACAGTGCTTGTACAAAAAGGAACACTCCATGTCGGAGATCCTATCGCATGCGGAAGCAGCTATGGTAAGGTAAGAGCCATGATTGATGACAAGGGCCGCAGAGTAAAGGAGGCTAAGCCTTCTACACCTGTAGAGATACTTGGACTCAACAGTGTGCCTTCAGCAGGTGAGACATTTGTGGCATGTGATTCAGAGAAGGAGGCAAAGGCATTCTCTGACACATATATTTCAGAGGAGAAGAATAAGCTCATCGAGGATACAAAGGCAAAGATGTCACTTGATGATCTGTTCTCACAGATTCAGTCAGGCAACATGAAGGAGCTTGATATCATCGTAAAGGCAGATGTACAGGGTTCAGTTGAGGCTGTTAAGCAGAGTCTTGTCAAGCTTTCAAATGAGGAGGTTGTGGTCAAGGTCATCCATGGCGGCGTTGGTGCCATCAACGAGTCAGATGTTATCCTTGCATCAGCATCAAATGCAATCATCATTGGCTTTAACGTCAGACCGGATCCTGTTGCCAAGGCTACAGCAGACCGTGAGGGCGTAGATATCAGACTTTACAAGGTCATCTACAATGCGATCGAGGATGTATCTGCTGCCATGAAGGGTATGCTTGATCCTGTATTTGAGGAGAAGGTTATCGGACATGCGGAAATCAGACAGATTTTCAAGGCTTCAGGCGTTGGAAACATTGCAGGTTCATATGTGCTTGACGGATTTATGGAGAGAGGCTGCCGTGTCAGAATTAGCAGAGAGGGTGAGCAGATATTCGAGGGAGACCTTGCTTCACTCAAGAGATTCAAGGATGACGTCAAGGAGGTCAAGACAGGCTATGAGTGTGGTCTTGTATTTGACGGATTTAATGATATTCAGGAATTCGATATAGTTGAAGCTTACAAGATGGTAGAGGTTCCGAGATAATCATATATTGGTTATCTTGAATTAATGCAGCTATTCGGATAGTTACGGTTTAATATAAAAAGAAAGCGGGATTATATGAGAAAGAACAGCATAAAAAATATTCGTATCAACGAAGAGGTAATGCGTGAACTGTCAAATATCATACGCGGTGAGATAAAGGATCCGCGTATCAATCCCATGACAAGTGTTGTTGCTGTCGAGGTGGCACCTGATTTAAAGACAGCAAAGGCTTATATCAGTGTGCTTGGTGACAAGAAATCACAGGCTGATACACTTGCAGGACTTAAGTCAGCGGAGGGATATATACGCAGAACTCTCGCAAAGAACATCAATTTAAGAAATACACCTGCCATTACATTTATCATAGACCAGTCTATAGAGTATGGTGTTGAGATGTCTAAAAAGATTGATGAAGTAACAAAAAATCTCAAAGAGGATTAACAAAGAGGATTGATTATGACAGAGATTGATTCTATTTTAAAGGATGCACAATCAGTTGCCGTTTCCGGTCATGTGAGACCGGACGGCGACTGTGTCGGCTCAACACTTGCGGTATACAACTACATAAAGGATTATTATCCTGATATAAAGGCAAGGCTTTATTTAGAGCCAAGCCCAAACATCTTTAAGTTTATGCAGAGAGCAGATGAGATTGACAGCAGCTATGCGGATGATACAGTATACGATCTGTTCATAGCATGTGACTGCAGTGACACAGGCAGACTGGGAAGTGCAGCTAAGTATTTTGAGTCTGCAAAAAGGACACTTTGCATAGATCATCATGTTACAAACGGGGCCTTTGCAGACGCAAATTACATCTTTCCGGATGCGAGCTCGACCTGTGAGCTGGTGTTCGAGCTTCTGCCGAAGGAGCGTATCACAATACAGATAGCAGAGTGTATTTACACAGGCATGGTGCATGATACAGGCGTGTTCCAGTATTCCTGCACTTCAAAAAAGACTATGGATATTGCAGGAACCCTGATGGAGATGGGCATTGATTATTCAAGGATAATCGATGATACATTTTATACAAAGACATTTGCTCAGAACAAGATTATGGGGCAGGCACTTTTGAATGCTGCTTTGTATCTGAATGGTGATGTTATATTGTCTGCAGTATCGCGCGCTGAGATGGAGAAGTACGATGTGCTTCCAAAGCATCTCGACGGCATTGTAAATCAGCTGCGCGTGACAAAGGATATAAAGGTTGCTGTATTTCTCTACGAAAATGAGGATGGTACCTACAAGGGCAGCCTGCGCGTAAACGGTGATTACGATGTGGCAAAGGTTGCGTCAGTATTTGGCGGCGGTGGACATGTAAAGGCCGCCGGATTTACAATTGAAGGACCGCTTGAGGTGGCAACAGACCGCATCCTTACGGCAATTAAGGACAATATTTAGGGAGAGATTCTTGGGCAGATGGTTAATGGAATAATCAATGTATACAAGGAAAAGGGCTATACAAGCTTTGACGTTGTGGCAAAGCTTCGAGGCATATTCCACCAGAAGAAGATTGGTCATACAGGTACACTTGATCCTGATGCGCAAGGCGTCCTTCCTGTCTGCCTTGGAAAGGCAACCAGAGTGTGTGACCTTTTGACAGATAAGGACAAGGTCTATAAAGCTGTGCTGCTTTTAGGACAGGAGACAGATACACAGGATATTTCAGGGCAGGTCTTAAATCAGGCTAAGGTCAATGTGACTGAGCAGGCGGTGTATGATGCAATATCACAGTTTATTGGCAGACAAAAGCAGGTGCCGCCAATGTATTCGGCTCTAAAGGTCAATGGGAAAAAGCTCTATGAGCTTGCCAGGGAGGGCAAGGTTATAGAGAGAAAAGCCAGGGATATCGAGGTGTTTGATATCAAGGTTGAAAGCATTGATTTACCGGAGGTTACGATGACGGTGCACTGTTCAAAGGGCACATATATCAGGACGTTGTGCAATGACATCGGAGAGAGGCTGGGCTGCCATGGCTGCATGAAGTCACTGCTTAGAGTGAGGGTGGCAGGCTTTGACTTAGAGCATGCACTTACACTTTCACAGATTCAGTCAAAGGTGGATGAAGGCTGCTTTGATATGGTGATGCCTGTTGACGGAGTATTCGAAAATCTGCCGGCAGTGCATACTGCTTCAGATGCTGATAAGCTTGTCAGAAATGGAAATAAAATTCCGGCAGTGCTTACGGATTATTTAAAACACAGTGCTGACTCTGATATAAGATACAGAGTATACAATCATGAGGGCATATTTGTCGGTGTGTATTCGTATCTTGATGAGACCGGTGAGTTTAAGCCGGTTAAGATTTTTATGGAATAGAATAGTATACAGATATTATGGAATATATAAGCAAAACTCTGGATTTTCATGTCAAGGAGCCGTCCGTCATCTCGTTTGGAAAGTTTGACGGGCTTCATAGAGGACATGAATTTCTGATGGAAAAGCAAATTGAACAGAGCAATCTGCATGGCTACAAGCGCATCATATTTACGTTTGACATTCCTCCCAAATCGGAGGTACTTGGCGTTGAGTCAAAGGTTATAATCACAAACGATGAAAAAGAGTATGTGTTTGAAAAATCAGGTATTGACTATCTGATAGAGTGTCCGTTTGTGCCACAGGTGATGACGATGGAGGCGGATGCGTTTGTCAGATGGATAGTTAAAAGTCTTAATGTCAAGTGTATCATTGTCGGAGATGATTTCCGTTTCGGGCACAACAGGGCAGGAGACCATCGGATGCTTTCTGCGATGGCAGGAGAGCTTGGATACGAGCTTATTGTGGTGGACAAGATAAAGGATGGAGCCAGGGATATAAGCAGTACCTATATCCGCGAGGAGATTGCGGCAGGACATATTAAAAAGGCGAATGAACTGCTGGGATATCCCTTTTTTATAAAAGGAAGAGTAGTGCATGGCAGAGCACTAGGCAGGACTATTGGCATTCCGACAGTCAACCTTTCAGTGCCGCACGATAAGCTGCTTCCGCCAAAGGGAGTGTATATGTCAAGAGTTCTTGTCAGGGACAACTGGTACCTTGGTGTAACCAATATAGGATGCAAGCCTACTATAGAGGGCAAAAATCCAATCGGTGCAGAGACATATATCATAGATTTTGGGCAGGATGTTTACGGGCAGGATATCATGGTAGAGCTTCATAAGTTCGTAAGACCTGAGATGAAGTTTGATTCAATAGAAGCGTTAAAGAGCCAGATGAGTGCAGATATCAATTATACAATCAATTATGCAGGCAGTCACACATTCTAGTGTGGCTGTTTTTTTGCGAAATTACCCAAAATAACGAAAAAATGACAAATATTACGGAAATATTACGGAGAAATATTGACATTTTAACAATTTGTGATATACTCGTAAACATGGGATTATGGATAGCATGAACTGGAGGCTATATGAAAAATAAATTAAAATTAGGACAGGCAGCAGGCGTTGTAGCGTTTGCTATTATTATAGGTGCTGTATCTATGAGTTCAAGCAGCACAGTAGATGCCAGAACATCATTAAAGGAAAATAGAACAGTCAATGCGGGGGTGGCCCTTGGTCTGACAGAGGCGGCAGATGCCACAGAGCTTCTCACAGCAGGGGTTACATCGGCTCTTACTTATTATGGAGCTGACGTATCGGTAGCGCAAAACGACAGCAATGTTGTTACTGCATCTGCTCAGGGTGCACAGGTTGGCAATACTGCACAGGAGACAGAACAGGCAAATGAGGCATCCCAGACACCGACAGCCGCACAGACCTGTGGTTACACAAATCTTGGTATGTCGGTTATCAGCAGCGGAAACTTAAATATCAGACAGGAAGCTTCGACAGACAGCGAGGTAATAGGAATACTTACCAATCACAATGCCTGTGAGCTTCTTGAGGATGCCGGAGACTGGTATAAGGTTACATCAGGCAAGGTGACAGGATATGTAAGCAAGCAGTATCTTGTGATAGGAGATGAGGCAGAGGCTATTGCAGAACAGGAGATTAAGACGGTTGCCACAGTAAATACGGAAACACTGAATGTGCGTGCAGAGAAGTCAACAGAGGCTGAGGTGCTTTCGCAGGTTGGAAATTCAGAGGCATTCACGGTTAATTCTGTCGCTGACGGCTGGGTTGAGATAAGTGTGGATGATTCGGTAGGATATATATCACAGGATTATGTGACACTGGCACAGGCACTTCCTACAGCAAAGACAATAGAGCAGGTGAAGTATGGTGACGGCGTATCAGATGTAAGGGCATCTGTTGTATCGTATGCGTTACAGTTTGTCGGAAACAGATATGTGTGGGGTGGTACAAGCCTTGAGAAGGGAGTTGACTGCTCAGGCTTCACAATGAGAATTCTTGGAAAGTATGGAATCTCATTACCGCATTCATCAAGAGCACAGCCTTCATACGGCACAAAAATCAGTGCATCTGAAGCAAAGCCGGGAGATTTATTCTTCTACGGAAGTGGAAGGAGTATCTCACATGTTGCAATTTATATCGGAAACGGACAGATTGTACATGCCAGCAACAAGCGTGATGGAATCAAGGTTTCAAATGCATATTACAGAAATCCGATTTGTGTCACAAGATATTTGCCGGATTAATAAAAAAACAGTTTACAACAAATGCTTACTATGCTATACTGCATAAGTGTGGTTTTGCCCATGTTCGGTAGTTGGACACTCCGACCTATTGCTGAGCATCATACAGTTATCAGGGCGCATTATAATATAAGGAGGATCAACAATGATCGCAAAGGAAAAGAAACAGGCTATTATCGCAGAGTACGGTAGAACACCAAATGACACAGGTTCACCAGAGGTTCAGATTGCAATTCTTTCAGCAAGAATCGCAGAGTTAACTGAGCATTTCAAACAGAACCCAAAGGATCATCACTCAAGAAGAGGAATGTTAAAGATGATCGGTCAGAGACGTGGATTACTTGCATACCTTAAGGAGATTGATATCGAGAGATATCGTTCACTTATCGAGCGTTTAGGACTCAGAAAATAGTATTTTCTTTAGAGCGGAGTAATTATTATTCCGCTCTATTATTGTTTTTATTATTGTTTTTTGAAAAGCAGAAGTAAGCCGAGACCACTAAAGAGTGCATGAGCGTACATGTATTGTTTAGTAGTTTCGGAAGAGGAATACACTTCTGCAAAAGAATTTTAAGGAGAATTAATATGTACAAAAGTTATTCAATGGAACTTGCCGGCAGGACTCTTACTGTAGATATCGGAAGAGTAGCAGCTCAGGCAAACGGAGCTGTTTTTATCAAGTATGGTGATACAACAGTCCTTTCAACAGCTACAGCATCTGACAAGCCACGTGACGGTGTGGATTTCTTCCCACTCAGCGTTGAGTTCGAGGAGAAGATGTACTCTGTAGGAAAAATTCCGGGTGGTTTTAACAAGCGTGAGGGAAAGGCATCTGAGAACGCCATCCTTACAGATCGTGTAATTGACCGTCCTATGAGACCTCTTTTCCCAAAGGATTACAGAAATGATGTTACATTAAACAACCTTGTTATGTCAGTGGATCCTGAGTGCCGTCCTGAGATAGTTGCCATGATCGGTACAGCTTTAGCTGTTCACATCTCAGATATTCCGTTTGACGGATCATGTGCCATGACACAGATGGGACTTGTTGATGGTGAGTTTATCGTAAACCCTTCACAGAGGCAGTGGGATGAGGGCGATTTACAGCTCACAGTTGCTTCTACAAAGGAAAAGGTCATCATGATTGAGGCAGGCGCCAATGAGATTCCTGAGGATCAGATGATTGAGGCAATCTACAAGTGTCATGATATCAACCAGACAGTTATCGCATTCATGGATCAGATCCGTGATGAGATTGGCAAGCCAAAGCATGAGTATGAGAGCTGTGCTATTCCTGAGCAGATGTTCGAGGATATCAAGAAAATTGTTACTCCTGAGCAGATGGAGGAGGCAGTATTCACAGATGAGAAGCAGAAGCGTGAGGAAAATATAAGAGCTATCACAGAGCAGTTAGAGGAAGCCTTCGCTGACAATGAGGAGTACCTTGCAGTACTTGGTGAGGCTATTTACCAGTATCAGAAGAAGACAGTCAGAAAGATGATTTTAAAGGATCATAAGCGTCCGGACGGCCGTGCAATCAACCAGATCAGACCACTTGCAGCAGAGGTTGATTTGATTCCTAGAGTTCACGGCTCTGCAATGTTTACCCGTGGACAGACACAGATTTGTGATGTTGTAACACTTGCTCCTTTATCAGAGATTCAGAAAATCGACGGACTTGATGCAAATATCACAACAAAGAGATATATGCATCACTATAACTTCCCTGCATACTCTGTAGGAGAGACAAAGGTATCACGTGGACCGGGACGTCGTGAGATTGGACACGGAGCACTTGCTGAGAAGGCACTTGTTCCTGTACTTCCAAGCATTGAGGAGTTCCCATATACTATCCGTGCCGTATCTGAGACATTTGAGTCAAACGGCTCTACATCAATGGCTTCAACATGTGCATCATGTATGTCACTTATGGCTGCAGGTGTTCCGATTAAGGCTATGGTTGCCGGAATCTCATGCGGACTTGTAACAGGCGATACAGATGATGATTTCCTTGTACTTACAGATATCCAGGGTCTTGAGGATTTCTTCGGAGATATGGATTTCAAGGTAACAGGTACACATAAGGGTATCACAGCTATCCAGATGGATATCAAGATTCACGGACTTACAAGACCTATCGTTGAGGAGGCAATCGCGAGAACACGTGAGGCACGTCTCTACATCATGGATGAGGTCATGAGCAAGGCAATCGCTGAGCCTAGAAAAGAAGTAAATGAGTGGGCTCCAAAGATTGAGCAGATTACAATCGATCCATCAAAGATTGGTGATGTTGTCGGACAGAAGGGTAAGACAATCAACGAGATTATCGACAGAACCGGTGTCAAGATCGATATCACAGATGATGGCGCTGTTTCAGTTTGCGGAACAGATAAAGAGATGATTGCAAAGGCAATCGACATGATTAAGATTATCACAACTGATTTTGAGCAGGGACAGATCCTTGAGGGAACAGTTGTAAGCATCAAGGAGTTCGGTGCTTTCATCGAATTTGCTCCTGGCAAAGAGGGAATGGTTCACATTTCAAAGATTGCAAAAGAGAGAATCAACAGAGTAGAGGATGTACTCACACTTGGAGACAAGGTAAAGGTTGTTTGCCTTGGCAAGGACAAGATGGGAAGAATCAGCTTCTCTATGAAGGATGTAAAAGAGGATTAATTAATATACGTTAAAGTATAACAATAATATCCAAGTAAAGGGCTGCACGCAGGTGCAGTCCTTTTTATTATATGAAATTATAATGATGAGGTTTGTGTTAGGACAAAACAGGTGCGTTTGTGTCATATTGTGAAAACGAATCATATACTAAATTAAAAAATAAAATAATAATGAAAAATGCGAAATATAGTATAAATGCAAATCTGGTATATAAAAATGGATATAGTGGTAAAAATGTCAATATAGCAGTGCTTGATACGGGTGTGTTTAAACACAAACAGCTTGATGGGTGTATAAAGCACTTTATGGATTTTGTGGGTGGAAAGGAGACATGTTATGACGATAACGGGCATGGTACACATGTGTGCGGTATATTATCGGCTGCAGATATAGGCATGGCTCCGGGGGCAGGACTATATGTGTTTAAGGTGCTTGATTATCTTGGCATGGGGCAGACAGCGGATTCAATTCGTGCACTTAAGTATATAAAAGAAAACTGCGTCAGACTTAATATAAAAATACTCAACTTCTCTGTAGGATATCTGCCATGTTCTGATAAAGCAGAGCGTATTAAGATATTGAAGCTGATAGATGAATTGTGGGATATGGGAGTGGTAGTTGTTGCAGCAGCGGGCAACTACGGCCCGGCACCGTTTTCTGTAACTGTGCCGGGAATTTCAAGAAAAATAATAACAGTCGGAAGCTTTGATGATATAAGAAGTGGCAAAGGTCCGACCGACTGCTGTATTGTAAAGCCTGAGATTCTGGCTCCCGGGCATGATATCATAAGCCTTGGAACGAGGGATGGCACATATGTAAGAAAAACAGGTACTTCAATGGCTACACCTATTGTGTCAGGTGCCATAGCACTTCTATTGGAAAAAAATCCAAATATGAGACCGGAGGCGGTTAAGCTAGCCCTGTATAATACATGTGACAGGGCAGGGGATAGTCACAAAGGCTCGTGGGGGATTATAAATGTTGATAAATTGGTGGGAATATTATAATATCTGTCTCTTATACACATCTCCGAGCCCACGAG
>ENA-OYWY01000339-OYWY01000339.1-human-gut-metagenome-genome-assembly--contig:-NODE-339-length-18807-cov-4.509759_pt1 | contig 18807 bp, 19 predicted proteins | sample MGYA00244213_ERZ653413 | MGnify/ENA primary metagenome ERZ653413 (study PRJEB26926, sample SAMN06165171) | human gut metagenome | biome: ENVO:00009003; feature: ENVO:2100002; material: ENVO:00002003...
CTTAGTCTCGTGGGCTCGGAGATGTGTATAAGAGACAGCATTAAAATTAAATAATTTTGTGTTTTCGGTTGTAATTTCATGAATTTCCGGAATATCCGATTGCCGATAGAAAACCGATTCTTTCGGATTCAGGCCGCCGGCGAGATAAATGCAGGCGATTTCCTTCAGCTTCTGGCTCAAAACTGCCGGGTCTTTTTCGGCGTTGATGGCATGGTAATCGGCGATGAACATATAATGCCGGCCGCCGGCGGCCAGAGCTTCCCTGCCGAGCTTAATCGCCGGTTTGATGGCGCCGAGATAATTGCCGAGATGCGGCGTTCCGGTCGGTTTGACGCCGGTTAAGATAACTTTCTTCTCAAACATTTTGTTTCTATTCCTTAATTTTTTATTGTATTTATTTACAAAATTGATACTCTACCTGCAAATTTAAATCAATCAAAAACTATAAACTGGGACAGAAGAAAATGTTGGATATTAAATATATTGCCGAGCACCCGGAAGAAATTAAGGACGGGCTGGCTAAAAAAGGTTATACCAAAGAAACGCTGGACGTAGATGCGCTGATTGCCTTGTACAGGGATATTGCGAAACTGAAAACCTCGTCTCAGGCTCTGTCCGAAGAAAAAAACAAACTCAGCAATTCGATTAAATCCGCGTCGGCCGAAGAACGTCCGGCCATAATCGCCAAAAGCAAATCCGTCGGCGAAGAGCTGAAGGTCGAGCAGGAAAAGTTGGCTGCCGAGCAGGCCAAATTTGATGACATGATGCTGCGCATGCCGAACATGCCCAGCCCGGAAAGCCCGGTAGGCAAGGACGACAGTGAAAACGTCGTTCGCCGTAAAGTTGGCACGCCGCGCAGTTTCGACTTTACGCCGCGCGACCATGTTGAGCTGATGGAACTTAATGACTGGAGCGAATTGGAGCGCATTACCAAAGTCTGCGGTTCCCGAACCTACGCCATAAAGAACGAATTGGCCAAACTTGAGCTTGCCATTCATATGATGGTTATCGACAAGCTGGCCGCCAACGGTTTTACGGTTATTAACGTTCCGTCGATTTCCAAGGAAAGGCCGCTTTACGGACAGGGTTATCTGCCTTTTTCCCGTGACGAAATTTACTATATGCCCGAAGATGATATTTATCTTTCCGGCACGGCCGAACTGATATTAAACTCTCTGCGCGCCGACGAGCTGCTGAACGAAAACGAACTGCCGATTCTTTATGCCGGTTTTTCGCCCTGTTTCCGCCGCGAAGCCGGTGCCGCGGGAAAGGATACCCGCGGCCTGACCCGTGTTCACCAGTTTATGAAGACCGAACAGTTTGTCATCTGCAAAAATGACATCGCCGAAAGCGAAAAATGGCATCAGAAGCTGTTAGCCATTTCCGAAGAGGTTTTGCAGGATTTGGAACTGCCGTATCAGGTGCTGGAAGTCTGCACCGGCGACATGGGCGCGCCCAAGTACCGTCAGTACGATTTGGAAGCCTGGGTGCCGACTCAGAACTGTTACCGCGAAACGCACAGCTGTTCGAACATTACCGACTGGCAGGCTCGCCGCACCAATCTGCGCTATCGCGACAATGCCGACGGCAGGGTCAAATATGCGTTCACGCTGAATAACACCGGCATTGCCACGCCGCGTGCGCTGGTTCCGTTTTTGGAAAACCATCAGCAGGCCGACGGTACGGTGCGGATTCCCGAAAAGCTGCAGCCTTATATGGGCGGCAGAAAATTCATCGGCAAAAATGCCCGTTAAAAGATTCAAGCCCGGTTCTGCCGGGCTTAACTTTCAAAAAAACGATGAAGAACGCCCTGAAAATTGTAGAATTTATGAAAACCGTCGAACAGCTTTGTCTGGTCGAACGCGACAATTTGATGAGTTCCGGCCGTCAGGAAACCGATGCAGACCATATTTTCAAACTGGCTTTTCTGGTGCTGATGATTCATCCGTATCTGAAAAGGCCGGCTGATTGTGCCAAAATGCTGGAATTGGCGCTGGTTCATGATTTGGTTGAAGCCCGCACCGGCGATTATTCTCTTTCGGCGCAGACGGCGCGCCCCGAATTGAAGGCACGCAAAAAAGCGGCCGAAAAAGAAGCGATTCTTTATTATCGTTCGGTTTTGCCGCCGCCCTTGAATGAACGGGTTTACGGCTTATTTATGGAATATGAGGCGCGTGAAACCCGCGAAGCGAAACTGGTCTGGATTCTTGACAAACTGGAGGCCAATCTGCAGGCTAACCGCTATCATGACGGCGACGTCCGTTATTGGGCTGACTGCGATAACGGTACCTGGTATTATCAAAGCGCCGTTGCCAAAAAGCCGCAGATTGCGGAGCAGGAAGAAGAAATCCTGACCGAGCTGGAAGAAATCATCATCAACATTTCAAAGGAAAACATGGAAAAATGCGGTATCCGAAGCTGCATGCGGACAAACTGAAAATCGTAATCTTCGACTGGGACAACACGTTGGCCGAAACCCGGACGCCGCTGATTTATGCGGTTAACCGGGTTTTGAAGGAATATGGTTTGCCGGAATGGAAAGAAGTTAAGAAGCTGCGCGACAACAACCTGTCTTTCCGTGACAATTTTCCCCGTATTTTCGGCAGTCGGGCAGATGAGGCCTATCGGAAATATGCCGAAATCTATCTTCGCAGCGTCGCCGGACTCATTTCAACCTTTGCCGGCACGCATGAGGTTCTGTCCTGGCTGAAACGCCGCCATGTCCGCCTGGCGATAATGACGAATAAGGACCGCCGCCTGCTTGAATTTGAACTGCCGCTTTTGTTTCGTCCGGATATTTTTGACCGGGTGGTCTGCGGTCACGAGGCCCTGCACGACAAACCCTATCCCGAACACGCGTTGTATACCCTCAGAGGATTTGTCGAACCGGCGGACGTTTCGCCGGAAACGGTCTGGATTGTCGGCGACAGCCCGCAGGACAGTGTCTGCGCCTGTGCAGTCAATGCCCTGCCGATTCGTATAGGTCATCCGATATGGGGTGACGAGGAAGAATATGCCGAAAACATCCTGCATTATGACACGTTTTTGGATTTTTATCATGATTTGCAGGAAATCAGAGCTTAATTAGCAAAATTTTAAGTTCCTGCGCCTTAAACTTTCCGCAAAAGTTTTCATCTTTTCGGGGGCGCCGGCTATGAGCATAAACGAAGATTCCGACATTGATAACAAACGCATCGTCAATTATATTGTTGTTGCGGTGTTGGTTGTTGCGCTGCTGGCGCTCAACTGGTGCAGTTTGAAGAAATATCTGTCTTCCAACAGCGGGACGATTAACGATTTTCAAATATCGGAGAGCGAAATGACCAAAACCAGAGAACCTGCCGTTGCCGGAATTTTTTACGCTTCCGAACTCCGCCAGCTGGACAGCGAGGTCGAGCACTATCTTTCTGCGGAAATCAGGCCGGGAACCGCGCGCCCAGAAATTCTGATCGTGCCGCATGCCGGCTATGTCTATTCGGCGCCGGTTGCCGCGCAGGCTTATCTGCAGCTGAAAAACTATGCCGGCAGAATAAAAAACGTCATCCTTGTCGGTCCGTCGCACCGTATGGCTTTCAAGGGCATTGCCGCAACGTCGGCCGATGAGTTCAAAACGCCGCTTGGCAAGGTACGGGTTAATCGTGAGCTGACGGACAGGATTGTCGCGGCCAACGCCGCCGTCCGCATTTTGGACGCCGCGCACCGTCAGGAACACAGTCTGGAGGTGCAACTGCCGTTTTTGCAGAAAGTTCTTGACCGGTTCAAAATCGTGCCGCTGGTTTACGGCGACGTTTCGGCCGAAGAACTGGCGCGGGTTTTGGAACCTTATGTAACCGACGCCGGTGCGGTTATCATCGTTTCTGCCGATTTGTCGCATTATTTCGATTATGACACCGCCCGTGTGCTTGATGGGAAAACCGCGGGACTGATTGAGCAAAATCGTCCCGAAATCGAAAATCATATGTCCTGCGGCGCAACCGGAATTAATGCGGCGCTGCTTCTGGCCGCCGAAAAACATCTTCGTCCGGAAACGCTGGAACTGGCCAATCGGGAGACACCGTCGGCGATCGGGACAGCGTCGTCGGCTACGGCGCCTGGTCTTTTGCTGCCGAACCGGAGCCGGCTGTACCGGCCGGCCGGTTGGAGGCCGAGCTTGAAAACCTGCGCCGCTTCGCTTCTTTTTATGGCCGGGACTTATATCAGATTGCCCGCCGCGCTCTCAGCGAAGCCGCAGAACACGGGCGGCGTTTTGAACCTTCGCGCGGCGATTGGCCGGACAAGCTGTTTGACAAGGGGGCCGCTTTTGTGACGCTGACGGTTAAGGATAGCCTTCGCGGCTGTATCGGTACGGTGGTGCCGTATCAGGCCGTAGCGTTGGATGTTGCCGCCAATGCTTATGAAGCCGCCATGGAAGACAGCCGCTTTCAGCCGGTAAAACCGGAAGAACTGCCCGGTATTGATATAGAAATTTCGCTGCTTACCGATTATGAGGAAATAGATTTTGCCGACGAAAAGGAGCTGCTGACCAAAATCCGTCCCGGCGTCGACGGCCTGATTATCCGCGACGGCGACCGGCAGGGGCTGTTTTTGCCGTCCGTCTGGGAACAGCTGCCCGGCAGGCAGGACTTTTTGAACAATTTAAAATTAAAAGCCGGTATGAGTCCGACCTATTGGTCCGACAATATCAAGGTTTACCGATTCAGAACTCTGGAGATAAAAGAAAATGAAAATTAACGGTTATGAACTGAATGTCAGCGAAGATTTTCTTGATGATATTTTCGCGCACAAAACCCGCACGATTGAACTGGTTAACAAAGACTTTCCCGGATACAGAAATCTGACCGAGGGCAATAAGAAGGCGCTTGAGCATTTGGTTGCTGCTGCCAAAATTTTCGACGACGTGGCCATGGAACAGGATCACGAAATGAACTTGCCGATGAAAAAAGCGCTGGAAGAGGCCGCCAAAACCAGTACGCATGCCGCCAAGGCTCTCCGTCTGTTTATGTCTTTTCACGGTGTGGAGGGGCACAACGGCATAGATCTGGAGCCGATTGAAATTTTCAAAGGCATAAAGGGAAACAAGGGGCGCAATTTTTACCCTTCCGATTTAAGCGTCGACGAGTTTCATCAGATAATCGCCCGCATGATAAGCGAAGGCAGGATTGACGAAGTCAGAAAAATTCTGAGCGTTCGCACCATGGTTCGCCGCGACGGCAAGGATTTAAAAGCGATTGACTATACCGAATATTTTGCCGATGCCTTTTCCAAAGCGGCCAATGAGCTGGAGGTTGCCGCCCATTATACGACCGACGATGACTTTAAGGACTATCTTGGCTGGCAGGCTCAGGCTCTGTTGCAGAATAACGAAGATATGGACATGCTGGCAGATAAGCATTGGGCCGTTTTACAGAACGATAACCAGCTGGAGTTCACTCTTGGCCGCGAGAGTTATGACGACGAGCTGACCGCCACCATCTACGACAATCCGGAACTGATGAAACTGATTAACGAACATCAGATAGAAGTCAATCCCAAAGACATGCTCGGTGTCCGCGTCGGCATCATCAACAGGGAGGGTACCGGACTTATTCTCAAATTTAAGGAACATATGCCGGAACTGGCCAAACTGATGCCTTGGGCTGACCGCTACCATCAAAGCGTTTCCGACGGCGAGGAATTGAAGCAGACCATGGTTGACGTCGACCTCGTTGCCCTGACCGGCGACTATGCCCAGTGCCGCGGTGCCATAACGACGGCACAGAACCTGCCCAACAACGACAAACTGTCGATTAAGACCGGCGGCGGCCATCGCAATGCTTACCATCGCCAGGTGCGCAAATCGGTTGATGTCGAACGCAACTGCAAATTGCTGGAGAAACTGGTTGCACCCGAATTGCACAGGTATTTTGACCTCGAAGCGGATCATCTTTTCGTCATCGGTCACGAAAACGGCCACTCACTCGGGCCGGACAATGAATATCAGCGCGCGCTCGGCCTGCATCGCAGCACCATCGAAGAAGAAAAGGCCGATACGGTTTCAATCGCTTTCATGCCCGAATATGTCAAGGCCGGCGTCATTGATGGGGAAACGCTGAAAAAGATTTATACCACCTGGGTCGTCTACCGGCTGTTTCTTAAGGCACAGCCGTTGGAAGCGCATCGTGTCGGCGAACTGATACATTTTAATTTCCTGCATGACAACGGCGCATTTTATTTTGACGAAAACAACAAGCTGCACATAAACTTTGACCGGTTTCATGATGTCGTTTTTGCCATGTTGAAAGAAACCATAGAGGTTCAGCTGTCGAAATCGTCTGAAAAAGCCAAAGCTTTTATTGATAAATATACGAATTGGGGTAAACATTCGCGGTATATTGCAGAAGTCCAGAAAGAACTGGGCGTCAAAAACTATATTGTGATTAAGGATTATTTCTAAATGTATTACAGCTTTTTCGAGATTTTTTCCATTGGCGTCGGTCCGTCGAGTTCGCATACCGTCGGCCCGATGCGTGCGGCCAAACGCTATATTGACAATCTGCACAAAAAAGAGCTTTTCGATAAGGTCGAGCGGGTTGAGGCAACCTTGTACGGCTCGCTGGCGCTGACCGGTTTCGGACATGGAACGGTCAAAGCAATTGTTTACGGTTTCATGGGGTTGGAAGCGGAAGCCATTGATCCCGAAAAGCCTTATGTTTCGGCCGTAGAACGCGACAAGATTCTCCATCTCGGCCAGGAACGCCCCATTCCGTTTGACATCGAAAAGGACGTGATTTTCGAAAAGCAGACTTTTCTGCCCGAACATTCCAACGGCATGCGTTTCCGCGCCTATGACCGTGACGGAAATGTTTTGCTGGACGAAGTTTATTTTTCGGTCGGCGGCGGTACCATTGCCCGGCAGGACGAAATCAGCCGCCGCGTCGAGCGCGAGCCTTATAAGGTTCCCTTTGACTACAGCTCGGCCGCCGAACTTCTCGAAATCTGCGAAAAGGAGGGACTTTCGATTGCCGACGTGGTTCTGATTAACGAAGCGGCGCTCCGTCCGCACGATGAAGTAATGGAAGGAATTGGGAAAATCCACCGGGTTATGCAGGCCTCCATCGATCGCGGCATGAAAGCCAAAGGTACGCTTCCCGGAGGTCTGAACATTGAACGTCGCGCCCACGAAATTTACTGCCGTCTGGAGCAGAAGTTTCGCGACAACGACTACGATCCGCTGCTGATGATAGACTGGATAAACCTCTGGGGCTTCGCCGTCGCGGAAGAAAACGCCGCCGGCGGTCAGGTCGTTACCGCGCCGACCATGGGTTCCGCCGGAATTATCCCTGCCGTAATGCGCTATTTTGAACGTTTTGCTTCGCATAAGTCCTGCAATGCGGTTGAAGACGGCATTGTCAAATTTCTGCTGACCGCTTCCGGCATTTGCAGCCTTTACCGCTCCAATGCCTCGATTTCCGGCGCCGAAGTCGGTTGCCAGGGGGAAGTCGGCGTGGCATGCTCAATGGCGGCGGCCGGTTTGGTGGCGGCCATGGGCGGAAGTTACAAACAGGTGGAAAACGCCGCAGAAATCGCCATGGAACACAATCTGGGGCTGACCTGCGACCCGATAGGCGGTCTGGTGCAGATTCCCTGTATCGAACGCAATGCGATGGGTGCTGTCAAGGCGGTCAATTCGGCGCGAATAGCCATGAAAGGCGACGGTACGCATTTCGTGCCGCTCGACGACGTGATTAAGACCATGCTGGACACCGGCCGCGACATGAATAACAAATATAAGGAAACTTCGCTCGGCGGTTTGGCCGTCAACGTCCCGAACTGCTGACGCGGAACAACTTGCAGAATTTGCTTGCTAATCGGTGCAAAATGGCTTTTAATCCGGTTAATGGATAAATAACCGGAGTTTTGATAATGTTTAAAAAACTGCTCGACGGAGAACTCAGCCTGAAAGACACGTTCTGGAAGTTTGGCGTTGTCGGTCTGGTCTTTGTCAATATGCTGGTTCGCATTTTCGGCTCCATGCTGGCTCAGAAACTCAACGGCATAACAATCCTCAACTATTACCGCACATATTTTAACCCGCTTAAAATGGACAGCGGCATGGTTTTGCTGACGGTGCTGTATCTGGTTTCGCTGGGCATTTTGCTTTTTTACTGCGTAACCGTTGTTCTGGGGACATGGCGCTCTTCGGCACAGTATGACCGCAGCCTGTGGCTCCGCCATCTTTCGCGCTTTTTGATTCTGGTTATGGTTTTTTATTCTGTCCGTTCGTTGTTTTAAGGGTTTGTTCCGATGAAAAAATTGATTTTGCTGGTTTGCTTTTTTCTGCTGTTTGGCTGTAAGGTCGGCGAGTTTCCCGAAAATCGCAACCGTCTGCACGAATTGGGGCATGAAAAAAACTTTTGCCAGAAGTCCCCGGAGCGTTGCGTCGACGGCGTGCAATGGTAATTCACAAAAAAACGTCCGAATCCGGACGGTTTTTATTTTGCCTGAGAAGCTTTAGTCTATATTAACCACAATACCCTGATTGAGGATAAACTCCGGCGTTTTGCCGTTGAACGAATTGTATTTCCTAACCAGTTCTTCCGCTTCGGGGTCACGTTTGGGCTGCGTCGTACGGCAGGCATTGTTTTTGGCACGCGGCTGTCTTCCGGTTCTGGCCTCAATGGCCTGCGCGTTGCGTTCGGCTTCCTGTTCCTTGGTCTTATCGACCTTAATTTCTTCCGGCGCTTTCAGAATCTTGTCCAGAACGCCCTGAGTCTCGCGCGAACGGCGGTTGGTATAGACAATGTTCTGTTTGTCGGCCGGCAGCATTTCGAGAATTTTTTCCAGATTCGGCAGCTGTTTCTGTTTTTTTATCAGGTTAATGTCATCTACGACCAGAATATTGGTTTTGGACAGGTCGACACGGCCTTCGGCGGCAATGTCCAGCAGCAGGTCCGGCGAACCGATGATGACATTGGCTTCGTTGTCGATGTCTTCGTCACGGTCCTTAATTGTTGCCTCGTTGATTTCGTGATATTTGTTAAAAACGGCCAGGCGGTCGGAAACTTTGACCGATTGTGCCGAATCCGGCGTGACAATCAGAATGTTTTTGCCGCTGCTGCCCTTGTCGGAATTGTTGCTGCTGATGATGTCAATCAGCGGAAAGACGTAGGACATGGTTTTGCCGCAGCCGGCCGGTGCAATCGTAAAAACGTCCTTGCCTTGCAGAATTGAAGGAATGACGTCGGTTTGTACGGTTGTCGGCTCTTTGATGCCAAATTCATCGATAGCCTGAATGGTTTTTTCGCTCAGGCCCAAATCTGAAAAATTCATTGTACTTCTTCTCTTTAAATATTGGTTTATATTGTTTTTTTAGATACTATGTATTTTATAAAGCCTAGTCAACCCCAAATGAAAACAAGGACGGATAAGATGTTGATGAACAGACGGAATTCACTTCTCATGATTATTGACGTTCAGGAACGCCTGGCGCCGGCGATGGATGATCCGTGGCAGGTTATCAGCAACAGCGCCCGGCTGGTCGGTGCTGCCAAGGCCATGGGCGTGCCTTTTGTCATTACCGAGCAATACCCCAAAGGTCTGGGACAGACGATGATTGACGTCCGGCAGGAAGCCGGAGATGAGGCGGCGTTTTTTTCAAAGCTGTATTTTTCCTGTGCCCGCGAACCGGAAATTATGCAGGCAATACAGGAGTCCGGGCGCAGGCAGATTATTCTTGCCGGCGCCGAAACCCATATTTGTCTGCTTCAGACGGCTATGGATTTGAAAGGGCAGGGGTATGAGGTTTTTGTCGTATCCAATGCCAGCTCTTCGCGGGATGCCGTCCAGAATGTGATGGCATTGCAGCGGATGGCGCATGGCGGCATTGATATTGTAACCTCCGAAATGGTCATTTTCGAATGGCTGGAAAAAGCCGGAACCGATGAGTTCAAACAAATCGTCAACAAATATATTTTGTAAGCTGAATATTAAAAACCGGCATGCCGTAATTCGGTGTGCCGGTTTTATATGGCAATGTGTCATGAACACATGCTTTTGCCGGAAACCCGGACATAACTGATGTTCTCTTTGTCAGTCCTGTATCTTTTTTCGTCACGTACCGAACCGATACGGTTAAGCATGTTGTCACGGTATTTTTCCGGCACGTTCAAAATCCGCAGCTGCAGTTCCCAGATGTTGAGCATGGTATCCATGTTGCCTTTCAGATAACCGCCGACATCGTTCAGTCCGTTGCGTTCGGCGCCGCTGATAATCCGATCGACCAGCTGCGTGCGGTATTCGATGAGTTTCGGATCTTTGGCATGTTCGTCCTTGTAACACAGTGCGCCCGGAAGCAGTCCGCGGGTCAGATACAGGGGCGTGTTAAAACCTTTGGTCTGGTTTTTCGGAATACCCGGGCGTTCGGTAATAAACGGTTGCAGGTCGATAATGAACCAACGCTGGTCTACCGCCGAATACAGAATGTTGCCGGTATTGGTAAACAGGCCGCCGCCGACGTCCATACTGTATTTCTTTGACGACAGGTAATGCAGGTCGTCATAGATGAAGTCGATGGCGCGTTCGGGAATTTCCAGCATTTTTTCGCTCAGCAGCCGGGTTTTGATTAACGCTTCTTCACTGTCTGGTTTGGGGCGTCCCGGTTTGTAAACCTCAAACGAAAAACCCGGACAGTAGCGGTTAACCGTCAGCACCGGTCCGTCGTCGTCCAGCAGTTTCGGATGGTTGAAATAAGCCACCGTCTGCGCAAAGTTTCGTTCGCCGAAGATGTCCGGCTGCATAACCGGTTCGGCTTCTTTCAGCGCTGCGGCCAGTTCGTTAATCGGCATGTCGGTCAGTCTTTTGCGTACCGTAAAGTTGGGGTTTGTATGAATCTTGAATACCTGGGCTTCGGCGCCTTCGCCGAGCGGCGCTTCGCTGACGGCAAAAACAATTTCGTCAATCTCGGGCAGGTCGGTTTTTCTCACAATCGCAATCCTTGTTATTTTGTCAAAATTATGTATATTTATACACCGGATTTTTATAAAAGACAACATGCAATGAATATTTTTTTGTCTATAAAACGTAAAAAGCTTCCGCCTGGCAACGGAAGCTTTTAATGAAACAGGAAAACTCCTATCCGGCGCGGCCGTAACTGTCTTCGTAACGGATAATGTCGTTTTCGTCCAGAGTTTCGCCGGTCTGGACTTCGATGAATTCCATGTTCTTGTCAGTGTTGTTCTGGATGCGGTGTTTCATTTTGACCGGAATGAAAACGTTTTCGCCGGCTTTCTTGACAATTTTGTCTTCGCCGAGCGTAACGACCGCTTCGCCGCTGACGATAATCCAGTGCTCGTTGCGGAAGTCATGCGACTGCAGCGACAGTATGTTGCCGGGCGTGACACAGATTCTCTTAACGCAGAAACCGTCGCCGGAATCCAAAACTTCCCATGTGCCCCAGGGGCGGTTGTCACGGTCGCCTTTTTTGTAATTGTTGGCCATTTTTTTGCTCCTTAACCAAAGTTTATACTTGATGAAAATGAATATAGGCAATATAACTTAAAGCGCAAGATTAAATTTTTTAAGATGGAACAATTATGCAGTCACCGGCCATAAATCAGGCGATGGACATTTTGAAACTTCTGCGTCAGGTCACCGAAGGACAGGATGAAGCGCCGGTCAAGCTCGCGAAAATCATCAAAATCATTGCCGAAAAAATGAATGCTGACGCCGCGGCCTGTTATGTCGCGGTCGATGACAGCTATTTGGAATTGTTCGCGTCTTACGGGTTCAATGCCGATGTGGCGCATAAGGTAACCATCCGTTATGGCGAGGGTTTGGTCGGCGAAATTGCCCGCACCAGCCGTTCGCTGGCCGTTGCCGATGCCTGGGGGCATCCGAAGTTTTCCTACAAGCCCGAACTTGGCGAAGAAAATTACAAGTCTTTTCTGGGCGTGCCGTTGGTGCGCTGGAGTCGTTCAATCGGCGTTCTTTCTTTGCAAAACCGCGAAATCCACGAATATTCGCGGCTTGAAATCGAAATCCTCGAAACCGTGGCCATGGTTCTTTCCGAAATGATTGTTTCCGAGGAAATGACCGAATACAAAAAAAGCCTGATTAAGGCGCGCGGACTTGCCTCCCGCGAGCGCGTCAAAGGTCTGAGCCTGAGCAAGGGCTACGGCATCGGCAAGGCGGTGGTGCACCGCCGCCGGCAGACGGTCAGCAAGATTTTTGCCGAAGACCGGGAAAAGGAACTCCGCCGTCTGGAAACCGCCTATAAGCAAATGAACGACGATTTGGACAGGAAATTTGCCTCCACTCAGCTCGGCATCGGCGAGCATGTCGACATTCTTGACGCGTATCGCATGTTTGCCAAAGACAAGGGGTGGTATAAGAAAATTGAAGACAACGTCAAAAGCGGCCTGACGGCGGAAGCGGCAGTCGAACGTTCTTATGAGGATATGTGGAACCGTCTCTCGGGTACCAATGACCAGTATCTCAAAGAGCGTCTGCACGATCTGCGCGATGTGGCGGATCGCATGCAGTCTTACCTAAGCGGAGATTTTAAGGATATCGGCGAAATCCGTAACTGGAGTGATATTGTTGTCGTGGCTCAGACCATGGGTCCCGCTGACCTTATGGACTACGACTATCACAAAATCCGCGGTCTGATTATCGAAGACGGCACGCCGACCATGCACGTCGCCATCGTTGCCAAGGCGCTCAACATTCCGGTCATCGCCAAGATCAAAGGATTGTTTGAAGAGGTCAAAACCGGCGAACTTATTGCCGTAGACGGCAATGACAGTTATGTCTACATCAATCCGCAGCCGGCCGTTCAGGAAAAGTTCAAAGCTAAAATCGCCGAAAAGGAAAAACTGCTGGCCCGGCTTGCCGAACTCCGCAAACTGCCGTCCAAAACGCAGGACGGCGTCCGTATCGGCCACTACATCAACGTCGGTCTTTCCTTTGATCTCGACTATATCGAAAGCACCAACTGTGACGGCATTGGGCTGTATCGAACCGAAATCCCGTTTATGGCTTCCGATGTTATGCCGAATGTCGAACGGCAGTTGGGGTATTATAAGGAACTTATGGACCGGGCCGGAAACCGGAAGGTTATTTTCCGCAGTCTGGACGTTGGTTCGGACAAGCTCCTGCCTTATTGGAGCAATATGGGGGAGGAAAATCCGGCTATCGGCTGGCGCTCGATTCGCATTTCGCTGGATCGCCGCGCCATTCTGCGCAAGCAGGTAAGAGCGTTTTTGCGCGCTGCCGCCGGCAAGGAACTGAACGTAATGTTTCCGATGATTTCCGATTTGTCGGAATTTGAAGAGGCTAAGGAAACCCTGATGATTGAGCTGGAAAAGGAACGACGCAAAGAGCTTCCGGTGCCGTCAAAGGTCAATGTCGGGTTGATGATTGAGGTTCCCGCCATTGTTTTTCAGCTGGAAGACGTTTTGAAACAGGCCGACTTTATTTCCATCGGCACCAACGATCTGGCACAGTTCACTTTTGCCTGTGACCGGGGCAATCCGCGCCTGACCGAGCGTTACGACGTTTTGTCCTCGCCGTTTTTGAAAATGATGGGCGATATCGTTGCCAAGGCTGATGCCGCCGGAGTTTACTGTTCCGTTTGCGGCGAAATGGCCAGTAATCCGGTTGAAGCCATGGCACTTATCGGCCTTGGTTACCGCAACCTGTCTTCGTCAGGCGCTTCTTACGGCCGCGTCAAGTCGATGATACGTTCGGTCAATGTCGAAGAAGTGACCGATTATGTAAAAACCCTCTTAAAATCGCAAAAAAGGACTTTACGTCCGCAATTATTGGCTTATGCTTATGACCATGGTATTGAAATCTACTGAAATATATGATTGAATAGGCAGAAATTAATTTTTTAGACAAAGGGCTGAAACGTGAAAAAAGAGAATAGGAATAAGGCGGCGGAGGAAGTCAAAAACGTCGCGCCGGTTGCCGAAACCGAAAAGGAAGAGAAGGAAATTCAGGTTAATCAGGATAAGGTCGGTTCTCTGATGCATGAGGCCCGTCTTAAAAAAGGGCTTAAGATTGCGGACGCTTCCAGGGATTTGTGTATTCGCGCTTCTTATCTGGAGGCTATCGAAGCCGGAAATTATGAAGAAATTCCCGAACCGCCCTACGGTATTGGTTTCATTCGTTCCTATGCCGATTATCTGGGGCTTAATTCCGCCCGTATGGTGCAGCTTTTTAAGGAAGAAACCGATGCCGCTTCCAAAAACAGCGACTATTATGTCATGGAGCCGCAGACGGAGGTGACGGCGCCGAACAAAAAATATCTGCTGATAAGTCTGGCGGCTGTTTTTGCGGTTTACTTGGGCTGGTTTATGTTTAACGAAAGTCAGAATAAGGCCGCCGAAGACGTTTCCGAAACGTCCGGGTACACGGCCGAAACCTCGGAAACGGTTGTTGATTTTCCGTTGCAGGTTGAGGATTTTGCTTCGGTTGAGGAAAACGTTGCCGATTCTCCGGCCGTCGACGAACAGCTTCCCGTTGTCGATGTGGCGCCGGTTTCCGACGGCACCGGCGATAATATTACCGTCAGTGAAGCCAGCTTTGTCGAAACGCAGCCCGTTGCTGAAGTTGTACCGGCCGCTTCTTCCGAAACGTCGGCCGCCGCAGAAACAACTGCCGTTCAGCCCGCGCCGGAGATCAGAGAACCGGTTGCCGAAGTCATGAGCAAAAAGCCCGGTTCCCGCGTAACCGTCAAAATCAAGGGCGGCGACAACTGGGTAGAAGTCCGCGATGGCAGCAAACTGTATATCAGCAAGGTTCTGCATGACGGCGATGTTTATGAAGTTCCCGCCGGCGAAGGCATGATTTTGTCCGTCGGCCGCGCCGAGGGTGCCGATGTTTTTATTGACGGCAAATTGACCGAAGTCGTTAAACCTGCCAAAAAGACAGGCATTGCTCTGGATCCGTTTTTAGCTCCCGCTAACCATTAGCGCAGCGTACATATTGCAGAAAATAGCAGGTTTTGCGCCTGCTGTTTTCTTTTTTTGTTTGTAAGAGTTTTATAAAATCGAGGTATAATATGGCAAAATTACAAAATGTTAGAGGAACTTATGACCTTTACGGCGAAGCTAAGCGCAAAATGAAGAAAGTGACTTCCGTCGGTTCGGAAGTTGTCGAAAAATATGGTTTTGAAGAAATCGAAACCCCGATTTTCGAGTTTACCGAGGTTTTTTCCCGTAATCTGGGCGAAACTTCGGACGTTGTGACCAAGGAAATGTACTGCTTTGAAGACCGCGGCGGCGAAAGTCTGACCCTGCGTCCGGAAGGTACTGCCGGCGTCGTGCGTTCCTTCATTTCCGAAGGCATGCAGCAGAATCTCCCGGTCAAGCTCTATTACAGCGGTCCGATGTTCCGATATGAACGGCCGCAGAAAGGGCGCCAGCGCCAGTTTACGCAGTTTGGCTGCGAGCTTCTGGGGGTTGAAACGCCGCAGGCTGATATTGAAGTCATCGCCATGGCTTATGAGTTTTTGGAAAAACTCGGCCTGACCGGTTCCGTTACTGTTGAAATCAATTCCCTCGGCGATAAGGAAAGCCGCGACGCCTACCGTGAAAAGCTGGTCGCCTACCTGAAAAGCCGCTATGACGAGTTATCCGAAGACAGCAAAACGCGTCTTGAACGCAATCCGCTGCGCGTGCTCGATTCCAAGGAGGAATGCGACAAGGCTGTTGTCGAGGGTGCGCCGCTGTACAAGGACAGTTTGAACGAAGCCTCGGCCGCGTTTTTCAACGCCGTGCTGAAAGGGCTGGATAATCTGGGTATAAAATATAAGGTTAACGATCGTCTGGTGCGCGGCTTGGACTATTATTCGCACACTGTTTTCGAACTGGTTACCGATAAGCTCGGTTCGCAGGGGACGGTGCTGGCCGGCGGCCGTTATGACGGCTTGGTCGAACAGATGGGCGGCGGTAAGGTTGCCGGCATCGGCTGGGCCTGCGGCGTCGAGCGCCTGAGCATGCTTCTGGAAGCCGACGTTTCGCTGCCGCGTCCGATAGCGGTTATTCCGGTCGGCGAAGATGTCAACGAGAAGGCGGTCGAAATCGCTTATCAGCTGCGCCGCGCCGGTTTCCGCGTTGAACACGGCTACAGCGGCAATCTTAAAAAGCGGATGATGAAGGCCAATAAGGTTAACGCCGTTAAAGCCGTGATTGTTGGTTCTGACGAACTGTCCAGAGGCGAAGCCACCTTGAAAGATTTGGACAGCGGCGCGCAGAAGAATGTTGCTCTGGATAAAATTGTTGAGGAATTGAGATAATGAGTTTTGCCGAAAAGTTAGCCAATGTTGTCAACCGCCACGATGAAATTCAGGCGCTGCTTTCTTCGCCGGAAGTCAGTCCGGACGATTTGGTGCGTATGAACAAGGAAATTTCCGAACTGGCACCGGTGGTGGAAGCGATTCATAACTATAACCGCACCGAAAATGACCTGAACGATGCCAAGGCGATGATGGAAGACGATTCGCTGGACAAAGAAATGCGCGAAATGGCCGCGGCCGAATACTATGAACTGAAGGACAAACTTCCCGAGATGGAAAAGGAAATTAAAATCCTGCTCCTGCCCAAGGAAGAAGACGATGAGAAAAACGCCATCCTTGAAGTGCGCGCGGGCACCGGCGGCGACGAAGCTGCTCTGTTTGCGGCGGTGCTGTTTGAAATGTATCAGCGCTATTCTCAGAAAATGGGCTGGAAGTTTGAGGTTTTGGACGCAGACGAAAATTCGCTCGGCGGTTATAAGGAAGCTTCTGCCAAAATTACCGGCAAGGATGTTTTTGCCAAACTCAAATTTGAATCCGGAGCGCACCGTGTTCAGCGCGTGCCGGTAACGGAATCGCAGGGGCGTGTCCATACCTCGGCGGCTACGGTTGCGGTTTTGCCCGAAATTGAAGAAGTTGACATGTATATTAATCCGGCCGATTTGAAAATCGACGTTTATCGCGCTTCGGGAGCCGGCGGTCAGCACGTTAACCGTACGGAATCCGCCGTGCGTATTACGCATATTCCGACCGGTGTGGTTGTGCAGTGCCAGGATGACCGCTCGCAGTATAAAAACAAGGAAAAGGCCATGAACCACCTGCGCGCCAAACTTTATGACCTGCAGAAGTCAACCATTGACAAAGAATATTCGGAGCGCCGCAAATTGCAGGTTGGCTCCGGCGACCGCTCGGAACGGATTCGCACCTATAACTATCCGCAGGGACGCGTAACCGACCACCGGATTAACCTGACGCTCTATAAACTGGACGAAGTCGTTTCCGGCGACGCGCTGGATGAGATTATCGACGCGCTGGTTACCGAAGATCAGGCGCAGCGTTTGTCCGAACTGGATTAAAAAACAACAAGCCCCGCAAACGCGGGGCTTGTTGTTTCAAAAACGTTCGAAGTTTTGTGAAGTTTGAGTTGGAGATTGGTTTTTGGTGCCGGCCTCTAGATTGTGACATTCTTTGACAACATCTTTGATTGCCTGAGGAGAAATCTGCTTTTCAAAATCAGTGTCCACATTGCGCAAAACGTTACGAAGAGCGTTTGTCACTATCCGCGAAGCATCGTCTTTTGTGCAGCCTTGTTTTTCAAGATACTCGCCCATCATCTCCCGCTCCAGTTTTCCATCAAAATCAAAATCTTTTCCTCGTAATGCGAATTCATGACAGTCGTTATAATATTTTTCCCATTTTTCTCTTCCGAGTTTGTCAGGATTGTTTGTTCTGGACGCAATCCATTCGTCACATGTCATTCGGGGCATATTCCTACTCCTTTTCTCTTTGAACGGCGGTTTGCATGGCAACTTTTAAAGCAAAGTCAATGTCAATTTTGCCGTCTTTTTTGGTGAAGTCTTTGGGGGTTAGTTTGGAAAGATTTTGGGGAATCCTTTTGTTTTTTCCGCCTTCTTGTTTTTCCCTGTGTTCCGCCAAAGATTGCCGGGCTGTTTCCAAAGCATAGTCTATGTTTAGGCTGCCGTCCGGATTCTGAAACTTTTCCAGCTCATATTTTGTATCTTTTTCCACCTGCTTTGCTTTTGGCAGATTGCCTTCGGCTTTCAGTTTCTCATAGTTTTCCCGAAATGCTTTTAGGGCTTCCGGCAAAAGATATTCGGCATCAATAACCTGTTCCTTGAGCCAGTCTTCAAATTTAACGTATTCAGTCATAATTGCGCTCCTCCTTCTATAATAATACAATGAATAAAAATAAAATCATTACTTTTGGTATATTTTATTTTAAAAGTACAACTATATATGAGAGGCTTTTCTATTTGTCTATATCTTAAATAATTAAGGTCAGAAATAAAAAAAGCCGTTATGAAAGAGTTTTCAATTAATTTTGCTTAACGGAATGTTTAATAACAATATTCTTCGGTTAATTCACCGCTTCGTCCGTCCAAATACCAGCCATTCCCGCTTACTGAATCGCTGCAATCAGGTTCCAGGCCGCAACTCATTAAAGTATCATCTCCTATCTCAACGGAACCGTTGTTATAATAATCTGTTCGTATGGCTCGTAAACATCCTTGATCGCCATGATCTTCGCAACTGACTGACCATACAAAACTTCCGACAACGTAAGAAGAGCAGCACACATAACAAGTTGAACCGCATTCTGTTGTTCCTGATTCTCTGATATAAGACCCGTTGTTGCAGACGGATGTTGTTGAGCCTGAAGAACAAACATCACTACAGCACTTTTTGCAGGATTCAAATTTTTGGATTGATCCGGAGTAACAGGAAGCAGAGCCGATTTCGCCGCCGCATTCGCAGGAGCTGTAGCCGGAGCAGGGGTTTTCCTTGCGCTT
>ENA-OYWY01000344-OYWY01000344.1-human-gut-metagenome-genome-assembly--contig:-NODE-344-length-18530-cov-8.901488_pt1 | contig 18530 bp, 8 predicted proteins | sample MGYA00244213_ERZ653413 | MGnify/ENA primary metagenome ERZ653413 (study PRJEB26926, sample SAMN06165171) | human gut metagenome | biome: ENVO:00009003; feature: ENVO:2100002; material: ENVO:00002003...
ACTACGCCTTTGCCGCCGACCGCTTCGACAATCCCCGGCAGATGCTCACCGACCTGAGGTCACAAGGTTTCCGCACCTGCCTCTGGCAACTTCCCTACTTCACTCCGAAAAACAAGTTCTTCCCTGAGTTGGTAGAACGCGGTCTGTACGTGCGCAACGGCAAGGGACAGCTCCCCTACGAGGACGTGGTGCTGGACTTCACCAACCCCGAAACCGTGCAGTGGTATCAAAAGAAGCTCGGCAACCTGATTGAAATGGGTGTAGGCGCCATCAAAGTAGACTTCGGCGAAGGTGCCCCACTGGATGCCATCTATGCCAACGGCCGTAGCGGACTATACGAACACAACCTCTATCCCCTGCGCTACAACAAGACCGTGGCCGACATCATCAAGAAGCTGCACGGCGAAAACATCATCTGGGCACGCTCCGCATGGGCAGGCTCACAACGCTACCCATTGCACTGGGGCGGTGATGCCGCAACTACCGAAACCGGTTTCGAGGGAACCATCCGCAGTGGCCTCTCCATCGGACTGAGCGGATTCTGCTTCTGGAGCAATGACATAGGCGGCTTCGTGACCCAAAGCCCCGAAAGCCTCTACCGCCGCTGGTTACCCTTCGGCTTCCTCACCAGCCACAGCCGCGTGCACGGAGCACCTCCCACCGAACCGTGGTACTACGGGAAAGAGTTCACAGACTATTTCCGCCGTTGTGCCGAACTGAAGTACAAACTGATGCCCTACGTATATGCACAATCCAAAGAGTGCACCGAGAACGGCTGGCCGATGCTCCGCGCCCTGCTGCTGGAGTATCCCGACGACCCGGGTGCATGGCTGGTAGAGGACGAGTACATGTTCGGCTCCAACCTCCTCGTGGCACCCATGCTCGAAGAGGGCAGCGGACGGGATGTCTACCTCCCCGGACGGCAGAAATGGATAGACTACCAGACCGGAAAGGTGTATGCTCCGGGATGGAACCATATCGAGTGCGGCACCCTGCCCATCGTCATTCTTGTAAAGGACGGTTCGGCCATCCCCCATATCCCCGTGGCACAATGCACAGACCAGATGAAATGGGACAAGATTACGTGGAAGAAGTATCTGGCAGACGAAAAGAAAGCTGAAGGATTGCTCTGCCTGCCGCAGGACGGACAGTTACAACGGATATCAATCCCATAACCGGTATATCAAACACATTAAACCCTAATACCCCATGCGAAACAAGTTATTGTTCCTCGCCTTGCCCCTGCTATTCGGCTTACAGGCAAGCGCACAACACACACAAGCCTTTCAAGATACCACGCTCAGTGACGAACAGCGCGTGGAACATCTTCTCTCCATCCTGACATTGGATGAAAAGATAAACCTTCTTTCCACCGACCTCGGTGTCCCCCGCTTCAACATTCCCCGTTGCGGACACTACGAAGGACTGCACGGGCTGACCCTCGGCGGTCCTGCCATGTGGGGTGGACGCCAAAGAACGGAAGACGGGAAAGTAGTCCCTACCGACTGCCCCACCACCATATTCCCCCAGTCCTACGGTCTGGGCTCCACATGGGACACCGATTTGGTGCAGAAAGTAGCGGAACAAGCTGCTGAAGAAGCCCGCTACTACATGCAGACCACCGGCAACAAGCGTCATGCCCTCGTGATGCGCGCTCCGAATGCCGACCTTGCCCGCGACCCGCGCTGGGGACGTACCGAGGAGAGTTTCGGAGAAGATGCTTTCCTCACCGCCCAACTCACCATTGCCAGCGTACGCGGCCTGCAAGGCAATCATCCCCGCTACTGGAAAACTGCCTCTCTGATGAAACACTTCCTTGCTAATAGTAACGAGGACGGACGGGACAGCACTTCCTCCGACTTCGACACGCGGCTGTTCCATGAATACTACGCTTATCCTTTCTATAAAGGTATCACCGAGGGAGGCAGCCGTGCCTTCATGGCCGCCTACAACAGTTGGAACGGCATCCCCATGTCCATCCATCCCTGCCTCGAAGAGATTACCCGCAAGCAGTGGGGCAACAACGGTATCATCTGTACGGACGGCGGTGCCCTGAAACTGCTGATTGAAGCGCACAAGAGTTTTCCGAGCTTTGCGGAGGGTGCCGCTGCCGTAGTAAAAGCCACCACAGGACAATTTCTCGACGCATACGTTCCTTACGTCAAGGAAGCGCTGGAAAAGGGATTACTGACCGAAGTCGACATCGACAAGGCTATCCGCGGGAACATCTTCGTCGCCCTCAAGCTCGGCTTGCTGGACGGGGACAACTCACGTAACCCTTATCTCTCTATCGGAAAGAACAGTACGGAGACACCGCCTTTCATGACAGCAGAAGCCCACAGGCTGGCACGGGAAGTCACCGCCAAGTCTGTGGTGTTATTGAAAAACAAAAAACTCCTGCCACTCGATGCCGGAAAGCTGCGTAAAATAGCCGTTATAGGCCCGTATTCGGACAAAATCGTGCAAGATTGGTATAGTGGTACCCCGCCTTACGAAACAACGATTCTGAGTGGCATACGCAATGCTGTGAAAGAAGGAACCGAAATCATCCACGCCGAAGACAACCGCATGGGCCAGGCGGAAAAGGCAGCCGCAGCCGCCGACATCGCCATCGTATGTGTAGGAAACCATCCTTACGGCACACGTGCGGACTGGAAGTTCTCCCCCGTCCCCAGTGACGGCCGCGAAGCCGTGGACCGCAAATCGCTGATGTTGCCCGATGAAGACTTGGTGAAACTGGTGCTCAAAGCCAATCCCAATACCATACTGGTGCTCGTCAGCAGTTTCCCCTACACCATCAACTGGAGCCAGGAGCACGTGCCTGCCATCGTCCACATCACCCACTGCAGCCAGGAGCAGGGCAACGGACTGGCCGACGTACTCTTCGGCAAGGTGAATCCAGCCGGACGTACCGTACAGACGTGGGTGAAAGACATCACCGACCTGCCCGACATGATGGACTACGACATCCGCAACGGACGCACGTATATGTACCACCAGGGCCCGGTGCTCTATCCTTTCGGCTATGGTCTGAGCTATTCCGACTTTGCATACGAGAAGATTGAATCCGTCAAGCAAGACAAGAAGAACATCCGCGTGACGGTATCAGTGAAGAATACAAGCGGACGCGACGGGGAAGAAGTTGTGCAGCTCTATGCCAGCTATCCGGACTCCAAAGTGGAACGTCCCTCCAAGCAGTTGCGCGCCTTCAAGCGTATCCCCATCAAGGCTGGTGAAAGCCGGGAAGTGACGCTTACCGTTCCCAAGGAGGAGCTCGGCTATTGGAACGAAGAAAAGCAGATGTTCGTTGTAGAACCCGGAACGGTGAAGCTGCTGATAGGGGCTTCATCGGAAGATATACGGTTGGAGGGAAAGATCAGGCTATAAGAATGAAAAAGCCATCCCTTAACATACCGACTATAAAAATTAGCGAGTTATGCCACAACAACGTGGCAAACCCGCTAATTACATATTTGCAAGCATAAATGAAGTACAAGGTCACTTTACAATAAACTCATATCTTCCTGCCGCCAGTTCCACCACCCGTACATTCTCGGCCTTGTCAGGTAAAGTGAGTGTAGCTGTACTGTTAGCGGGCACTGTAACTTCATAATGCACACATTTCCCTTTCCATTCCCAGCGAGAAACAATTTCACCGTAAGGCGACCGATGACGAGCTTCAAACCGTTTCAATCCCTTTATGAAATGGGGACGGAGCAGAATGTTTTGAAAACCAGGTTGCGCGGGATCAGGGAAAATACCTCCCAGCCCCTTGTAGAACCAAGCACCTATTTCACCGAACATCATATGATTGTCCGAGATGTCACGAGTAGCCTGCAAATCCCAGTTCTCGAGCAGCGTAGTGGCACCGTTCACCATCCACCAACCCCATGAAGGATAAGTGTCCTGTACAGCCACCTTATAAGCTGTTTCAGCATAACCATTTTCGCTGAGTGCATTCAGAATAGCTTTAGCTCCTAATACACCCACATCCAAGTGAAAATCGTCCTCTTCCACCTTATGTGCCAAGTTAGCTGCCACTTTTCCTATCAACTCTTCGGGCACAATCTTCCATTGCAAGGGAACACTCAATTCGGTTTGTGAACCTTCGGCATAGATGCCTGTTTCTCGATTCAGGAACTTATCATTGACAGCTTGCTTTATCTCCTCCGACAAGGCATTATAATATTCGTAATCGGCCTGTTTGCCGAAGAGTTTGGCAGCAGCGGCCAAAATCTTGGTATCTACATAAAAGTAGACCGAGGAAGTCAGCTCTTTATTGGATTTTGACTTCACCGGCACCCAGTCTCCGCGCCCCCACGTAGTGAGATGATTGTTAGAGATACGCTCCACATAATCCACATAACGTTTGATGCTCTCGTAACAATCGCTCAAGGGCTTGCTATCACCGTAGAAGAGGTAGATATTCCAAGGGATGATGGCAATAGTACTAGTCCAGTCCAGCCCGTTGTCTGTACCATATCCCCATCCACCAGTTGGAATAATATCGGGCAGCACTCCGTTGGGCTGCTGTTCGTCACGATGGTCGGCCAACCATTTTTCGTAAACGGTAATTCCATCAAAGTTATAAAATGCTGCCTCAATGGCAAAATGACCGTCACCAGTCCAACCGTTCTTCTCGCGCTGAGGGCAATCGGTGGGGTAGCCCATCAGATTGGAAAGGTAAGAGTGATTGGCAGCATGGAGCAGCTTGCCTATCAGTGGGCTCGAAGATTCCAAGCTACCTACTGCCGGCACATCACTGTGCATGAAGTAAGCAATCAAGCTGTTTTGGTCAAGCTCAATAGGCTTATCTGCCACTACCTCCACATAACGAAATCCCTTGTAATTAAATCGGGGCATGAACTCATCCTCTTCTCCACTCAGAATGAGAATGTCCGTCTGAAAAGGGTCTTTCTCCTTATCGCCTCGAAAGTAGACATCAATGTTCGAGAGATCGAGGCGGCCATTTGGATGTAAGCGTTCGCCATGTTTGATTCTGACCTCCGTTCCCCGTTCACCCGAAACATGAATACAAGTCACACCGGACATATTTTGCCCGAAATCATAGATGTATGTTTTCTCGTCCACTTTGCGGAAAGAGACGGCGGGGAAAATCTTTACATTACGGATGGGATGTACTTGCTGGGCAGTGACATTGGAAGAAGGTACACTCCGATAGGCTACTCCGCGCCACTTGGAATCATCGAATTCCGGAGTGCTCCATCCTTTCTGCTCCAGACGTGCATCGTAGTGCTCGCCAGTATAGATACTATTAAAAGTGATTGCACCCGACGCTGTCCGCCAACTGAGATCGGTGGGAATAGTCTCCACGCTTCCATCGGTGTAAGTAATGCGCAAGTCCAGACAGAAAGCGGGACGGTTGCGCCAAGGGGCACGGTCGAAGTCCCACACTGCTTTGGATTGATGGTTATACCAGCCGTTACCCAAAAGTACGCCAATAGCGTTGTCACCATTCTGTAATTGTGAAGTCACATCATAAGCCACATACAAGTTGCGGCGATCAAAGCGGGTATAAAGAGGGGCAAGGCAGTGGTCTCCTACCTTCTCGCCATTGATGTAAAGCTCATATAGTCCAGCAGCGGCAATATAAGCACGCGCTGACTTTACCTTTTTGCCGGTCTTGAACTCTTTTCGGAAGTAAGGGGCAGGCCCATAATGAATATCCTTGCCATCGCCAATCCAAGCACCTTGCCAATGTTGCATCCCCATCATGCCCGTTTCAAAGTAAGAGACAGGAGAAGCAGTCTCCTTATATTCCATGTCGCTGCAGATTACTTTCCAATAATATCTAGTGAAAGGCTGCAGTTTTTTGCCCGCATAGGCCACAAGCTGATTACGGGAATCGTTCTTTCCACTATCCCACATCCTGCCACAGCCATTGGCCACATTCAACGAGTCTTCGTCTACCACAATCCGCCAGGAAGTCTGCACAGCTCCCTGCCTACCATCTTCCATCCGCCAAGAAAGGCGTGGAACGGGATTATCCAAACCTATAGGTCTGTCAAGATGTTCGCTCCTCAGATCAACCAAACGAACCGGAGTCTGCCCTTGTACAGTAATGCAAGCAAAGAATGTGAATAGAAGCAGTATATTTCTTTTCATAACTCCATTGTTTATCTATTCCGTAGTAATCACCAGTTCCTTGCCCTCCCTCAGTTGGTCATGGGTGATAAAGTAACCGTCAATCTTTTTACCGTCATAAGTAATGTCAATAATCTTCTTGCCGCTTCCTTTCTTCACAATCGTAAAGGGACGACCATTCAGATTGAACGTCACTTTATCGAACAAGGGAACAGTAACAATATATTCAGGATCGGCAGGCGAATAAGTGTAAAGTCCAATAGCATTGAGCACATACCACGAAGACATCTCGCCGGCATCATCCATCCCTGCATAAGCCAGCTTGTCGGCACCCATGTCATAGTAGTGGTTCATCAGGCTGTCGAGAATGCATTGGGCTTTCTCTTGTTTGTCTATGAAATAATAGGTGTAAGGAATGCTGTGTCCCGGCTGGTTTCCGTGGCAATAGTTTCCGATGAATCCGGTCAGGTTGTGGGCCTCGTAACCTCTCCACGGTTCGCTGAATAAGGAATCCAGTTTAGCCTCCACCGCCTCTTTACTGGGATAGAGCTTAATCATGCCTTCGGGGTCGTGGGGGGCGAAGAAGAGGGCGTTCCATGCATTGGCCTCACGGTACATGTACTGGTAATAGGGATAATACGGATCGAAATCCTGAATCCAGCTACCATCGTCAATCTTACCTCTCCAAAAGCCGGTAGAGGGGTCGAATAGCGTCTTGTAGTTGTTGGAGCGTTCCATCATCAGTTTGTAGTTGGCTTCATCTCCCAGCTCCTTGGCTACCAAGGCTACGGCATAGTCATCGTAAGCATATTCCTGGGTCTTGGTCACAGCCCCTTTGTATTCGTCCCATGTGGGTACATTCACTGTGTCTTTTTCAGCAATCCAACCTCGCTCCATATACTCATCCAAATAGCGACGTCCTCCTTTACCGGGCACCGTAGCATTTTTCAGAATCAACTTATAAGCACGCTCCAAATCGAAATCATGCAAACCACGCAACCAAGAACCAGAAATAAAAGTGGAAGCGTGATCACCATGGAAGAAGGTGGGCATGTAGCCGTCACGCTTCTCACCTTTGTCAATAATAGACCTAATGATGTCAGTAGTCACATCGGGAGAAATCATACCTATGAGTACCAGTTTGTTGCGATAATCGTCCCAAAAAGAAGGGTCAGTGTAATAGTGGAAGCCGTTATTCACTACTTCGCCACGGACATCAGTATATTCATGATTCACATCGCTACGCAAAGCCGGCCATTTAAAAGCATGGAAGAAAGTAGAATAAAACAATCTCTTTTCACGTTCCGTGCCACCTGCAACTTGAATCTTGGAGAGGAGTGCTTCCCAAGCCGCATCGGCTTCTTCTGCCACTTGTGCAAAACTTTTGTTCAACATTTCGGCCTTCAAATTCATTTGAGCATTCTCTATACTCACAAACGAGAAACCAGCCTTCACTTCCAAAGGTTCAACACCTTTGCTGTCGATAAAACGCAGCACAGCCACCTCATGTTTGTCGTCTTTTACCATTTCCACTTGGCCTATTTTATAGTTGGTCTTAGCGTAAAAGTAGATTTTACCATCGCCATCTTGATAACCCGTGAACGTATTATCGTCAACCTTCTCAATCTTCCAATCACGGACATCATTATTAGAACGGCGGATGTCTACCAATAATGACTTATCGTCGCCCTTGCCGAAAGTATATTTATGGTAGGCACAACGCAAGGTACTGGTCAACTCGGCGTTCACTTTATAGCGTTCCAGATAAACCTGGTAATACCCCGGATGCGCAGATTCCTTCTCGTGACTAAACCCGGAGCAATAATTACCCGGAGCGATAGTTCCCACCACTGGCAACATGGGGACATGCAACAAGTTCCAATGCCCTTTAGCTGTATGTGAAAAACCATAAATCACAGTGTCCTCATATTGATAGCCCGCACCGCTACGAAACTGTGTAACGGGGCTGAGCTGCACCATTGCGTTGGGCAAGGTAGCACCCGGATAAGTTTCCGCACCCCATGTACGTGACTTTATTTTGCGCGTATACCCTAAGTCCTCAGGCTCCCACAAAGTAGCCGTACCCAAGAAAGGATTGACATATTCGGTTAATTTCTTCTGCGTACCGCCACAGCCCGTCAGAACAATCAGGGCGAACAGTAGAAATAAATATTGATTCTGTTTCATCTTTTGTATTTATTTTATATAAAAAACTGTTGTCTCTAAAAACATTATTTCCAAAATAACTGCCAATTAAAACTGGCTCTAAAAAAAAATGTGCCGAAACCCAATAACCAGATTGAGTTTCGACACACTTTTAATTGCTAACTTATTTCAGGCTCTTTTCAAAGAGAGCTTTGGCTTCAATCAAAGTACAACCACTTGTCTGCGTAGTCAGATGGTTGTTGCCGCTATTGTTCATTGCCCAGTTAGTATTATACAGCAAATCAAGTTTATTGATTCCCTTTCGCCACAAGATTTCAGCATTATTGTTAAAGAAAGTGATGAATTTCTTCTTATATATGGGGTCCAAATTCGGTTCCATAATCAGCTGCACATAATAACGCATGAAAATACCCTTAAACAAACCTCCGTCCCCATCGCCTTCATCACGAAGTAAATTATTTCCAGTATCTATCATGCTGCTATTACTGATAGCGAAATTGGCAGCCTTACGAGCATCTTTCAAATAGGACTCTTCTCCTGTGATCTTATACAGTTCGTAAGCAGCACCCAAGAATGTACCTTGGTTATAAGAAAGAGAAAGTGTACTCAACTCACCCGTCTCACCGTTCACATTATCATAGATGGCGCCGGTAGCAGGGTTAAATAAATTTTCACGCTCCCATTTATAAATATTGACAGCCCAATCCAAATCCTCCTGATTCCCGTTAATACGGTAAAGACGAGCAGCAATCAAAGCAGCAGGGCCGTTGGAACAAGCATTTTTGCTCCATAGCTGGTCGTGAGTCCAAGCAATGCCACCACCTGCGTAATCGTTCCAACCGGTCTTGATTTCATTCCACATCTCTTGAGAAGTTTCCAGATACTTGTTTTCATCAGTAACTTCGTACAAGCGAATCATGGTGAGAGCAATCCACTCCATATCATCATAAAAGTTGTTCCAATAACTGCCACCGTTCTTTGCCTTGATACCGACATACCATTTGTCGAACAAGTCGCTGTACTTGCTATCTCCGGTACGATTGTAAGCATCTATCATCACATCCATAGCATGAGCCTGCGGCCAATAATGGAAATCCTTGATTGAACCGTCATTCCCGTAGTTGAAATAATTCTCTTCCGTATTCCAGAAACGATCTATCAGGGTCACAGAACTGCTATCGGCAGCCGCATCCCAATCTATGGTGTAAAGCCCCTTATCATACATATACTCATCTTCTATCTCGCACGATTGAAGTGCCAAAAGAAGCAGGGGCAGACAAAATAATATTTTTTTCATAATCTCTCCTTAAATTAGTTGGCCAATTCCACTTTATGAGTATAGTTCTCCACATTGAATATCACACTAATCTTGGTGATGGCACCCGGATTGTGGCCATCGGCCGCACCATCGAATTCATCGTTCAGTTTCCACTTCTGATCCCATTGGTTATCAGGAGTCTCCATAATGTAGAAATAAGGATCTTCGGGAGTAGCCGCACCAGGATTAGAGTCTGTAGTATTCTTGGTTCCCCAATACTGTATACTACCATCAGCATAAGTCATCAAGAACTTATAGCGTTGGTCGCGCCCCCATCCTTCTTGCTTGAACTCAATTTTATCCTGACCGCAGAACACACCGTTTCCAACATAAGGCAATTCAAAAGTTGCGGCACCACTCGGACAGAAGTAGAATTCCATCTTACTTACTTCCCTGACGGTTACAGATGCAATGGAGAAATCCATCTCAATGCGGTAAACTCCCGTCTTTTCTACGGTTGTCTCGCCTTCGCCTTCCATAATCTTATTGCCATTGATATAAAACACCTTGGCACCTTCGGCTGCTCTATCTACCAGTTTGTAAGTCTTTCCGCCTTCCAACTTCGTAAAGACTTCGAACTTATCCTTTTCGGGTGAAGCACACGCCACAGCCTTAGAAGCATCCATACCACCTTCAGTAGCACTTCCGGTCAAGTAAAGCTGTGCCGGAATCTCTTCAAATCCCACCAAGCGAGTGATGGTGAGCTTCTTGCTTTCCTTTGCCATTACAGAATTCAAACCTCTGGAAGCCATTACTGTCCAAACAAGTGTACCCGTCTCACCACTGTTCAATCCGGCAGCCGCACCAACCTTGTTCAATGTCTTGTGGCTGATGGTAGCATAGCTCAAAGAACCGCCATTGTCAGAAAGCACTTTGTAAATAGGCTTAGAAAAATCTCCACCTTCTTTATCGAATACCACTTCATAAAGAGGGGCACCGCTATCTTCAGCCTTGGCCGACTCCCATTCAAAGAACAGGCTGGCGCTGGCCGACGATTGCAAGACTACTTCCTTGCCGTCAGTGGGTTCATACAACTGATTTACTGAGGAAACTTTGGAATCCTTGTATTCCATGTCTTCCGTACAAGACGTAGCAAAGAGGACTGCCGAAAAAAGAGCTATTGTTGAGAATATTGTTTTCATTGTTCTATTGTTTTTAATGAGTTTAGATACACGTTAATTTCCATATCCTGGATTGTTAGGCGCCAGATTGGGATTCAAATTGATTTCACTGATAGGAACTGCCCAAAGGTAATCTCTTGCCTCTTCGAACTTGCGAGTGTCAAGCTTGTTCTCGTCCACGAAGCTTGCACCGCGCACCTTGCCCGACAAGTATTCGTTGCCAGCCTTCCAACGCTTAATATCATACCAGCGCAAACCTTCCATCGCCATTTCTACACGACGTTCGTCGCGAATAATCTGCCTCATCTCTTCCTTGCTCTTTCCGGCAGGAAAGTTCAAGGCTGCATCGGCAGTGAATCCGGCACGTTCGCGGATGGGACGGATGGTCTTGTTCCATACCTCTTCAGTCATACCGCTTGTTTCGTGAACAGCCTCAGCATACATCAGCAAGATGTCAGCATAGCGCATAGTGATGATATTCATACCGGAATTCTGGTCACCGGGAGCCTGCGGATTATAATACTTACGGGTGAAATAACCGGTAGAAGTGCCGTTTCCACCACCATCGTAGGCATCGGTTCCCGAACCCGGACGAATGTTGATGACTACGTCTTTACTGCCATCGTCCACATTGCCACTCCAGTCATAGCCATCATAAATGATAGTAGCGGTGAGACGTGGGTCACGGTTGTCGTAAGGATAAGCAGGGTTATAATCTGTCCCGGCTTCACTGATAGTCTTTCCACTAAGCATCAGATAAGTGTCTACCAACGATTGCTGCGGCACACGGTTCACGGCACGTCCGCCTCTTGACAAAGGAATCATGTCTACCATCTCACCCCAAGTAATCAAATTGGGTACATAAGAACGGTCCATGATAATCTCTTCATTATACTCATTGGCTTCATCAAAAAGCCCGGCATAATCAGGAAATAAGGCATAAGTACCATATTCGCCCTGTTTGTTCATCAGATTGTCGCAATAAAGCATCACATTGTTCCAGTCGCTATCCATCAAGTAGACACGAGCCTGCAAAGCACAAACGGCACCTTTAGTAATTTTGCCCTTGTCTTCTTCGGGCAATTGGTCGCGAGTGGGAAGCGCATCCTTGATGTCTTCCAATTCTTGGTGAATGAAGCTGATAATGGTTTCGCGGTCTGTACGACTTACACTCCGCGATTCTTCCAGCGTGATGTCCTCCGTAAAGAAAGGTACTGCACCATAAAGGTTAGTCAGACGGAAGTAGAGGCTTGCACGGATATAGCGTATCTCGGCAATCATACGTGCTTTAACAGATGCGTCCATGTTGGGTACCAGATCCACCTTTTCAAGGAACACGTGGCAGGTCTTTATGCCTCCGTAAAGGTCTTTCCATTCATTCTTGAAGATGTCGAGCGAGGGAGTAGCCATACCTTTGCGAATGGCACGTTGGTCGTCCACACTGCGACCGTCGTAAGCATTGTCACTCAAACTTTCATCGCTCCACATACGGCCTGCATTGTACATCTGGCTGTAAGCCATGTTCACCACATACTGGGCTTTGGTGGTGGAAGTCCAATAAGAGTTATCCGTAAATTTGTTTGTCGGTGCGTTCTCCATCTCGTTGCAACTGCAAAGCATCAGAACAGCCATTCCGGCAAAAGCTATATATTTTCTTAGTCTCATAGTTATCTGTTGTTTTTAGAATTCAATGTCTATACCGAAACCATAGTAACGGAGCGTCGGGTAGTTTCTACCAGAATTGGCGCCACTATTACCCATCTTAGAGTCGAACTCAGAAGATTCAGGGTCAATAAACGAGTTATTACTGAAAGTCAGCAAGTTTTGTCCGTTGACATAGATACGTGCCTTTTCCATGCCCACCTTGCGGCTCCATGTTTTGGGGAATGTGTAACCAATCTGCAAGTTCTTCAGACGCAGGTATTTTCCATCCATCAAGAATAGGTCGGAACCTTGTCCGTTTCCGTAGTTGTTTCTGTTGGAAGTAGAACCCGGAGCAGTAAGTCTCGGCCAACGTGCATCGGTGTTGGTAGGAGTCCAGAAATCCAGTTGATGCTTATAGATATTATAAGAGTAATTGGCGTGGAACGGTTCAATCAATTCACCACGAAGCATCATGTCACGCTTGCCCACACCCTGCCAGAACATACCGAAATCGAATCCTTTCCATTCTACATTGTAGTTGAAACCGAAAGTAAGACGAGGGAAGGCATTACCCAAGATAAACTTATCCTTCGAGTCGATGACACCATCTTCGTTACGGTCTACAAACTTCACGTCACCCGGCTGTACCTTTCCACCTACAGGAATAGCCGATGCCTCAATCTCCTCGTAGCTTTGGAAAAAGCCGTCCATCTTGTAACCGTAGTAAGACTCCAACGGACATCCTTCACGGGTGATACGGCTCAACTCCTCTATTTGTGAGATTCTTTCGTGACCAGGGTACTTCAGCACTTCATTCCAAGAGTCACCAAGATTGAAGTTGAAGTTATGATTTGCAGCTCCCGTTTTCAAACGATAGTTGATAGAGAGGTCCCAACCTTGATTCTGCATCTCACCAATGTTGTCCATCGCCATATCCGTACCGAATACCGAAGGCACAAGGGGCTTCATTAAAATGTCGCTCGTACGCTTGTAGAAATAGTCGAACGTCACATTCAAAGCGTTATTGAAGAACGAAGCGTCTACACCCACGTTGAAGGTTTTGGTCTTTTCCCAAGTCAAATTATCCTTACCTAACTTAAAACCTGCGCCCGATACTGTCTGGTTGTTGTATGCGTAAGAGTTGTTGTACAGTTCGTAAACAGTAAAACGGTCATAAGTACCAATAGACTGGTTACCCAAGATACCAAAAGAAGTACGCAGTTTCAAGTCACCCACACGTTCCTTGTAAGCCTGCATAAAGTTCTCCTCGCTCAAACGCCAGCCTAATGAAACAGAAGGGAAGAAACCCCATCGGTAGTCTTTATGAAACTTGGAAGAAGCGTCATAACGGAAGCTGAATTCTGTATAATATCTGTCAGCGTAAGAATACCCCACACGTCCCAACAGAGAAGTCAGACTGGTACGGTTGGATTCATCTACAAATGTTTTTCCTGTGATGTTTCCCACAGTACTATTGGTAATGTCTGTACCGATACCCAAGTCGGGATCTACCCCCTTCTTCTCAATCTCATTGCTAGACGAAGTAAACGATTCATTGGTTACTCCAAAAAGCCCGCTGACATTGTGTTTACCGAATGTCTTGTTGTAATCCAACAAAAGTTGGCTATTAATAAGGTAAGCCGTATGATTCCAGTTACTGGTCCGATAGTCAGTATCTTTCACTGGACGTGGTTCGGTAGCCTCTTCATTCAAGTAATAGGATACGCCCAAATTGCGGGTAGAACGCATGTCGTTTATCACATCCGCACCCAACACTCCACGCAACTTCAATCCGTCAATAAGCCGGAATTCAGCATTGACATTAGCGTTCAGATAATTGTTACGATACTTGTTACGGCCACCAGCTTCCAATGCTCCCAATGGGTTAAATTCAGTCAATACATCATTTAACAAATATCTTCCATCTTCCGATTTCATTTTGTAATAATAATAAGTAGGTACACGGGCGGCATCCACTTCCAAACTCCCACCGGTGGTACTTACACTATTATTACGTGTATAAGCCAAAATAGCATTCAGTTTCAAACGTCCCACTTCCGTGCTAACATTGGTACGAAAATTATAACGCTGCACGCCAAAATCACTGTTGCCCACATAATTACTTTCCTGGTCATAATAACCCATGGACACCATGTAAGTAGTTTTATCACTACCTCCAGATACGCTTAGATTGTAATTCTGCTGTAAGGCTGTGCGGACTATCTGATCAAAAAACCAGCTTTCTTCATTTTGATGGGCAGCCAGGTCACGGATTTGATCGGGTGTATACAAAGGAGCCTCTCCAGCATTGGTGGCAGCTAAATTGCGCAAAGTAGCGTTCTGATAGCCTTTCACCGGAGAAAACAAGATATCCGGATTCTGCCATCCCATCATACCACTTAACCGAACTGTCGCACGCTGGTTCTTCTTACCTTTCTTAGTAGTAACCAAAACTACACCATTGGAAGAACGTGAACCATAAATAGCAGCTGTACCGGCATCTTTCAAGATGGAAATGTTCTCAATATCATTGGGATTCAATTTATCGAAACTACCGCCATCAGCTACCAATCCGTCTATGACAAAAAGCGGACTATTGTCATTCACAGTGCTGATACCACGAATATTAAAGTTAGTCTTACGATCATTAGGATTGCTACTGCGCTGCTGGATAACCACGTTGGGCGCAGCCCCTTGCAAAGCATCTGTCATGTTAGCCACGGGACGGTCTTCGATCATGGAAGCCTTTACCTGGTCTACAGCACCTACGGCACTCTTGCGGGTAGTAGTACCATAACCGATGACAATAACTTCATCCAGCACCTTGGTATCCTCCTTTAAGACAACATTCAATTGTTTTTGATTTTTCACAGCAATTTCCTGAGTGGCATATCCCACATAGGAAAAGACGAGAACATCTTGGGCACTACAAACAATGGAATAGTTTCCATCCACATCTGTAATGGTACCCACACCTTCTTTACCCTTAACAGTAACACTCACTCCAATCAGGCTTTCACCTGTGGCATCCTTAACGGAACCTCTCACCGTGGCATTGTTTTGCTGCACCACAGTAATAGTCTCCGCATGTGCATAAACCGCAGGAGCCTGCGCCAGCATAGTCACAGCAGGCAAGGCAATAAGCCAGAACTTATAGTTCCCACCTATCCGAGCCAGCAATGAATTTACTGTGTACACTCGATTCTTTTTCATATTCTTTAAGATTAAACATTATAATAAATCACGATAAAAAAAGGAAAAGAACACAAATAATACCAACGAACAACCAATTCATGCAATTTGTATCCTAATCCTCCTTCCAGCGCACTTTATTGATTTTAAATAATTCCTGTTTTTACAAGCTGTTCAGCAAATCCACTTTACCCTCGTTCACTAATTTCAAAATCAATTCTCCAAACAGCGTATTCTGCCAAGCAAACCATGCACGGGTAAAGTTAGTGGGGTCATCCTTGTGGAAAGACTCGTGCATGAATCCCGTACCGGCATCCGTATCCATCAGCATTTTGATACAAATCTTTATCTCCTCATCATTCTGGCTGGTGAATGCCTTCATCATGATACTCATAGGCCATACCATATCATAACCAATGTGCGGACCTCCGATACCTTCACCGGCTTTACCTTTAAAAAAGTAAGGGTTGCTGCCACTCCACACAAAGCGGCGTGTATTCTGATAGATAGGATCGTTTACGTCCACATCACCCAAATAAGGCATAGCAAGAAGGCTGGGTACATTGGCATCGTCCATTAACAGATGATTGCCGAATCCATCTACTTCAAATGCATAGATTGTCCCAAACTCAGGATGATTGTAAGTGGCATATTTCTTCAGGGCTGCCTCCACTTCGGCTGCCAAATCGGTGCATTCTTTGGCCAAGGATGTTTCCTTGTTTACTTCCGTCAGAATTTCAGCAGCCTTTCTCAGAGAAGAGACAGCGAAAAAGTTGGAAGGGACCAGGTACTGAAGCGTAGTGGCATCGTCCGATGGGCGGAAAGCGGAAACAATCAGTCCCACCGGTTTGACCGGAGCACCCAAGCCGTCGTTATTCAGCGTATCCAGAGCACGTTCCGTCTTACGTTGGAAACGGTAAGGGCCTACACCGTCCTTACGCTGCTGTTCCTTGAAAGTCTTCAGGATAGCAGTAATTGCCTTCATCCATTCACCGTCGAAGATACTGCTGTCACCAGTTACTTTCCAATACTGGTAAGCCAGACGAAGCGGGTAACAAAGAGAGTCTATCTCCCATTTGCGCTCGTGCAGTTCGGGCTTCATATCTGTCAAGTCAGTCATCCAGTTGCCACCCGTAGGTCCGTCGTTGAAAGCATTGGCGTACGGATCAATGTTGATGCAAAGGAACTGACGGCGAATGACACCTTCGAGCATCTCTTTCAATTGCGCATCATTGTTGGCTAACTGCACATATGGCCACACCTGCGCACCGGAGTCACGCAGCCACATAGCATGGATGTCACCGGTATAAACAAAAGTATCGGGTTTACCGTCCAGCATGCGAAAGTGTACAGTAGTGTCAAGCGTATTAGGAAAGCAATTCTCAAACATCCACGCCAACTTAGGATTGGTAAGCAGTTTCTTCACGCGAACAATCTCAGCTTCCACCGCTTTTGAGGTGAAAAGGCGTTTCTTCATTTTTGGACGATTGCTCTTGTAAGCAGCAGTCATCTGAGCATAGTTCTCCACACAAGTGTTGTCACCTTTCAGGATAAAAGTGTCTGCCTTAGCATAGCCTTGCATACAGAGCATGGCAACAGCGCACAAGGTAATGTTTCTCTTTTTCATTTGGTCTGATTCGTTTTAATTATAAAGACTGATTAGCGAACACGGCCAAACGCGCGTACATCTCTACCATGGCGGCTTGTGTCAGCAGCCATTTACGATTGTCGCGGCTCTTGCCGGTGAAATCAGTATTGAAAAGGCCGTTCTCTTCACGGGCATGCGTCCAAGCATAGTCCAGACTGCGGGCAAAGGAATCAAGATAAACCTTGTTACCGTCCACCTGATAGAGTTCCATAAAACCACGCAACATAACGGCGGTGAACCACACATCACCCTTCTTCAGCATATGAAACGGTTCTCCCTGTCCGGGGGTGAATTCCATGAAGAAATAATTATGACAAGCAGCAGCAATCGCTTGCGCATCCTTCAGATACTGCCCATTACCGGTAAGCTGATAGAGCAAAGCAGCCGACTGCATCATCTGACCGCTGTTATAGGCAAATTTGGCACGTCCTATCTCACCGTCCAAACGCATGTTGTCGAAGTAAAGGCAGTCTGTTGTGTCCTGCAATGTTGCTTTAGTCCACTCGTACAAACTCTTCCCTTTCTCAAAATAGGAGCTGTCTTGCGTAGCCTTGAAAAGTTTCAGGGCAAAGACGGAACCAGGGGCGTTGGAACAAGTGTTCTTTGATTCCTTCTTCTGTTCGCACCAATAGATACCTCCTCCCAAACAATCGTCCATACCGCTTTCTATAAACTTCCAGATAAGCTTGGCGCTCTGCAGATAGTTCTCTTGGCTAGTCATCAGATAGACGTCTGTGAAGTCAATGCCGAGCCACACGTTGTCATCGTAAAAGCGGTCGGACAACGGAGCGTCCTTGATGTAAGAAGCATACGCTTTGGGCATACGACGAGTATCGAAATATTCAGCAAGTCCCGGAAGCACTTTCTCATCAAGCAACTTCTGATAGTTCCCGAAATCTTTCTTGTTATCTTTAGTGGCCTCCATCAACGCATTCACTGCGGAGAAGGTACCGGAATAAGGCCACAAATAAGAGTAAAGATTGGGACGGTTCTTCTGTTCCTCGGAAGCCAGATAAGTAGCGGTATAGCCTTCCACGTCCGAAGGATAATTCTCACGCAACAGACAAGTGCCCGGTGCGGAATAGTGAGCATATAAGGAATCAAGTGTTTGTGTAGATCTGACCAGCATTGCGTTGTCTGCCACAGCCGGTTCTTTCTGTGTCTTGCATCCGGTTACTGCCAAGGCGCATGCCAATAGGCAGAGGAGTGCTTTCTTGGAATTTTTCATCTTTTTTCTACGGCATTAAATTGTTCGACTTGTTTTTCACTCCGTTGCAGGAGTCTTCTTTCTGTCTCTTATACACATCTGACGCTGCCGACGAATAGAGAGGTGTAG
>ENA-OYWY01000348-OYWY01000348.1-human-gut-metagenome-genome-assembly--contig:-NODE-348-length-18380-cov-5.544502_pt1 | contig 18380 bp, 8 predicted proteins | sample MGYA00244213_ERZ653413 | MGnify/ENA primary metagenome ERZ653413 (study PRJEB26926, sample SAMN06165171) | human gut metagenome | biome: ENVO:00009003; feature: ENVO:2100002; material: ENVO:00002003...
GCGAGCTGTACTTCTTCAAGCTGCTTATGAAGGCCGACACGGAAATCGCCTTCGGTGAGGAGTTTGTGGTGCTTGACACCCGTACCGACCCGGTGTTCAAGGCGGTGGAACGTACCATTTCAGCCGACCCTTCCGCCCTTTCGTTCAAGGCCGCAGGTGAGAGCAAGTATGTGACAGTCACTGCATCCGGTGATTATAGTGTGACATCCGTCCCTGCCGGTTTTACGGCGGTCGGTACCGATGACGGGCTGAAAATTACCGCCGAGGTGAACAGTAGCGGCAAAGCAGTATCCGGTACGCTTGTGGTAAGCCTGGACGCTGATCCGGAAAAGAAGGTTGAAATAGCGTTGTCCCAGGTGGCCGCTGATGACGAGAAAGGCGGTGCGTGATGGGCAGGCTGAAGTATCTGGTCATTCATTGCACGGCTACGCCTGAAGGGCGTGAAGTCAGTGGCGCAGAGATTCGCGCCTGGCACACGAACCCGGTATCCAAGGGTGGCCGCGGCTGGAAACAGGTCGGGTATACTGACTTGTTCCATCTGAATGGCGGCGTGGAACGCCTGGTGGACAACAACGAGGACGCGAACGTGGACCCTTGGGAAATCACCAACGGCGTGGCCGGCTATAATTCCGTCAGCCGTCATATCGTGTATGCCGGCGGTGTAGCCAAAGACGGCAAGACCCCGAAGGACACGCGTACGGCGTGCCAGAAGCGTGCGCTTGAGAAGTACGTGAAAGACTTCCACCGCCGTTTTCCTGATGTGCGTATCGTGGGGCATAACGAACTGGCGGCCAAAGCCTGCCCCAGTTTTGACGTGCGTAAGTGGCTTGTTTCAATAGGTATCAGACAATAATAAACGGCAAGAAGATGGACACCCTGATAAATTTTTTAATGTTCGCCCTCCCCGGCGGTTTTGTCGGAAGCATCTTCACCTGGCTGTTCGGCCGGCGCAAGCGTGACAACGACATGCTGTCCCAGCTTCAGGCGTCCATCAACCTGCTGAGTGAGGAGAACCGCAAGATTCTGGAGGAGAACGTGCAGCTCCGGCGCGAGAATGCCGACCTGAAAGCGAACCAGGAGGAGATGATCCTGAAGCTGTCGTGCCTGACGAAAGAGGTCGAGCGGTTAAGAAAAGTAATAAGTAAACAATCGGTAAATGATGAAAGACAGAATCCGGGGGTGGACCCCCGTAATCCTATTATTGCTCGCCGTGTTCCTGCTGGCAGGATGCGGCACGTCCAAAGAGAGCCGGAACCTTCAGAGACAGGGCACGGTGCGGGCGGAGAGAATGACAGACAGCGCCGCCGTGTCCGCGGACGTGGCAGTAACAGCGGTGCGCAAAATGCAGGATCTTTTGGCGGACCGCCGGAGTTCGACCCTGATGCAGGAACCGGTTCCGGCACAGGAGGCGACTTTGACGATTCCCTTTCAGAACCTCCTTGACCTTCCCGAGGGTGCCGGTTACCGGCACCGGGACGGGCGTGCCTCGGTCGATATCCGCAGGCAGGGGGATTCCCTGGCAGTCACCGGGCATTGCGATTCGCTCATGCGGCGCTGCCTATTCTATGAAGAAGAAGTTTTTCGAAGGCAGGTCCGGGAAGACAGCCTGCTGCAAACAGTTGAGTTCTATAAGCAGGAACTTGTGCGTATTCGTAGCGAAACCGAACAGGACATAACAGAGGTCAAAACGGAGTTCAAACAACGTTTTAACCCCGTTAAAATCTCCCTCATTGCCTTTATCGCCGGTATGGCATCCGGCATAGTATTAACCGTTTTAATAAAGAGACGACTGTATGAAAAATAACAAGAATTTCATTTATGGCATCGCCGTCGTTACGTTCGGTGCCATGACTATCGGCTGGATCGAGAAGGGCAGCTGGGACTGGGGCGGCACGAAGCCCGAGAGTGTCGATGTCGAAGCCGAGCAGGTTCCCGACGCCCCCGTCCTGACATTGCTCCAGAAGAACGGGCAGGTATCGCCCACGTTCAACCTTATCCAGCTGGACTATAAGAATATCAAGGCCGTTTTGGGCGGCACGCTTGTAGGTCCGGCGGATGCCCCGACCGGCTGGAAGGCCCCGACCGAACTGGTGAACCTTTCGGGTCCGTGGACCATCAAGTTCGTATCCGGGCAGACGATGTCCATCCCGAACGGTACGATCCTTGCGAACCTCGGCGGGAAGCTGACGCTGACGGAGGTTTCCAAGCTGGAATGCCAGCTGAAGGTGAACAAGCCGGAGGACGGCTCTTCCCCTTACGAAATCAATGACACCGCGGCAGTGGAGGGCTAACGCATGGACGAGCGTGAAGCGAGAGAGGTGCAGAGGGAGGCATCCGAGGCATTGCTTGACCTGGGTGTCTCCCTTCCCCTGAAGGAATGGCGCCTGCCTTTCATGAAACGCCCCGTGCGGTGGCGCGTGACCATGCGCCGCCCGCGCCTTGCCGGGCAGATATGCATCGTGAGGCTGTACCTCTCGATGGGTGTCTCCCCCGAGGAGGTTTCCGCCTTTGCCGGGCGTGAGCGGCTGGAGTTCCTGGCACGGAACGGCGTCAAGGTTTCCCGCATGGTGGCCCATACCCTCTGCCGCGGCCCGGTGAGCCGGCGGCTTCTTGTCCGCCCCGTGGCATGGTTCCTGCGTGAGGCCGTGGAGCACCGTTTCCTGCTGGGCGCCCTGGAGAAGTTCATCAGCCTGATGGGGAGCGAGTCTTTTACGAGTATTATCAGCTCGATCGATCGGGCGAACCCGATGAAGTTGAGAATGAGCCAAAGAAGGAAGGGGAGTTAAGGACCGAGTTTGAAGGTTCCCATAGCCCCTTCGGTTTTATCTGGAACATCGCGAGCGCCACCGGCTGGACGGTGGAGTACATCCTGGAGAAGGTGAACTACCAGACGCTCATCCTGATGCTGTCCGACGCCCCGCGTTACGTCCGCCGGTCAGCAGCTGACTCCAAGGTTCCGCAAAGCGGTGGCGGTGGGATTGATCCGGAAGCCGCCGCCCGTGAAGCCGGCGACATAGTGAATTTTTACCAAAGCAATTTAGAACTGTAAACGATGAAGCCCGTAGAAATCGAATTCCTGATGAAGGACAACCTGACGGGGGGCCTTGACAAGGCCGGCCTTGCCGTCGATATCCTTGCCGAGAAATCGGAGAAGGCCGCCGCTGCCATCAACGCCCGTATTTTAGAGCAGCGCAAGGTCATCGACCGGGTGAATTCCGACCTGCACCGGATGGAAACGCAGCTCCAGAACATGAAGCCCGGCCCGGCGCAGGCGGAACTTGCCGCCGACGTGGCGGCCTGCCGCAAGGTCCTGGATGAGGAGCGTGCCGCCCTTGAAGGGCTTGAAAAGGAGCACCGCGAGGCGGAGAAAAGCGTCCGGAACCTCCGTAAGGAGTACGAGCGTATCTCCCTGGAGGAAGAACGCGCCGCCGCCGGCAGCAAGAGCCTGACCGACAAGATCCGGGAGCAGAAGGAAGTCATCGGGCAGATTGAAAGCGACATCAAGTCGCTGGAGAAAGCCTACCAGGGGGCCGCACCCGGCAAGGCGAAGGTAGCCGCTCTGGATGAACTGAACGCCGCGAAGAAAGCGCTTGAAGAGGAAAAGGGCGCCCTTGCCGGGCTCCAGGCTGAACAGGAGAAGACGCGTGCAAGCAGCAAACGCCTTTCCATGCAGCTGCGTGAGCTCCAGGACAACATGGCCCGCATGCGTCTGGAAGGGAAACAGGACACCGAGGAGTACCGGAAGATGGCAGCGGAAGCCGCCAACCTTTCCGACACGCTTGCCGACTTGAACACCCAGACGAAAATCCTCTCGCACGATGACGCGAACCTCCAGGGATTCATGTCCGGCGTGAGCGGCCTTGCCGGTCTGTTCACCACGGCCACCGGCGCGCTGTCGCTTTTCGCCTCGGAGAACGAGAACCTGGCGAAAATACAGACCCGCGTCCAGAGCGTGATGGCCATCACGATGGGGCTCCAGCAGGTGTTCAATACCCTGAACAAGGACTCCGCCTTCCGCCTGGTGACGGTCGTGAAGATGAAGAACCTGCTGACAGCCGCCAATACCCGGCTGGCTGTCGCCCTGGGCATTTCCACCGGTGCCGCGCAGGCCCTGATGGCCACGCTTACGTTGGGTCTTTCAGCCGTAATAACGGGAATTATCGTCCTTTGGGACAAATACAGTGACGCGCAGGAAAAAGCGGCGGAAAAAGCGGCGGAAAAAGCGAAAGAACGGGTAAAAATCGAGAGTGACGGCCGCGCACAGATGATCAAGACCCGTTTCGAGATCGAGAGCACGCTGGCGAGCCTGAAGAAGTTCACCGGCACGAAGGACGAGGAGAAGTCCAAGGTGGAGGAACTGAACCGCAAGTACGGCGAGAGTTTCGGGTATTACGACACGATCGCCCAGTGGTATGACATCCTTCAGAAAAAGGGTGAGAAATACATCCAAATGCTTTTCCTCCAGGCCAAGGTGCAGAGCCTGGTGAACAAGGCCACCGAGGCTGACGAGAAGGTGAACGAGATCAAGGCCAGCAAGCCGGAAGACGTGGACGGCTCGATGGGCTGGTTCGCGCGCATGGGGCTTTACATGGCCCAAAGCGAGTCGTACGGACGGGTGGACGCGCAGTCCATGATATCGGAGTATAACGAGAAGGCGAAGGAAAAGGCCGTACGTGAGGTCGAGGAAGTCCGCGACGGCTACCTGGCTGAAGCCCGGAAGCTCCAGGAGGAATATCTGGATATCGGCAAGGAGTTCGACCTGGGTGACCATGCCAAACCCGACCCGAATGCCGCCAAAAAGGAGAAACAGTCGGAAGAGCAGCGTGCCTCGGAACTTCTGAAGCTCCAGATGAAGAACCGCCAGGCAGAAATCGACCTTCTGAAGGAGAGCGGCGAGAAACGCCGCCGCCAGATCCGCCTGAACTATGACAAGGAGATCGCCGAACTTGCCGCCCAGGAGAAGAAGTGGAAGGACGCGCAGAAGGGTAAACTGACCGGTGAGCAGGAATCCACCCTGAAGGAGGCGCGGGAGAAGGCCGCGGCGGCACGTGACGGCGACCTGGCAAAGGTGACCAGGGAAGAGAACGACGCCGCCCGCCAGTCGATGCTCGACTACCTGAAGGAATATGGTACGTACCAGCAGAAGAAGCTGGCCATCGCCCAGGAGTACGCGGAGAAGATCCGCCGTGCGCAGGAGGAGGGGAACTACAATGAGGTATTGCGCCTTGGCCGCCAGCAGAAAGAAGAAACGGCTGCCGCCGAGATTGCCAGTCTGAAGGCGGATATCGACTGGGACGGCCTTTTCGGCAATTTCGGGGGGCTGCTTGAAGAGCAGCTGCGCCCCACGCTGGTGAAGCTGCGGAAGTATGCCGCCTCCGACGAGTACCGGAATGCCGGTGCCGAGGACAAACAGGTGATCAGCGAGCTGATCGCGAAGCTGGAGGACCGGAGCGCGGGCGGTATTAACCGGAACATGTTCAAGGACGTTTCCCGTGACCTTTCCGCCTACCAGACGACGCTGCGTGAGCTGACAGAGGCCAAGGAAAGGGAGAAGGCCGCCGCTGACGCTTTGGTGGTGGCGCAGGAAAAACAGAAGAAAGCCGCTGAAAGCGGTGACCCCTCCGCCATGAAGGAAGCGGAAGAACTGGTGGCTACCGCGCAGGAAGCTTTCGACGCCGCCTCGGCGAGCGTGGCCACCCTGACAGAGGCGAACGACAAGGCGGCGCAGGACCTGCGCACGTCCAGCACGAACGCCGTTTCATCCCTTACCGGGCTTGCCGAGGGGCTCCAAAGCCTGAAGTCCGGTTCCCTTGCCGGCGTGGCCCAGGGGCTCGGCAAACTGGGCGAGGCGACGAAGAACATGGGCGGTGTGATGGGTACGGTAGGCAGTACCCTTGCCGAGACGTTTTCAAACGGCGGCATCATCGGGCAGATCATCGCGGCGGTGCTTTCCATCCTTGACGTGCTGAAGGAAGGAATCGGTACGCTGGTAAGCGGTATTCTTGATTCCGTGCTCGGTGCGGTGAACGGTATCCTGGAGAACATCCTTTCCGGTGAACTGTTCACGCAGATCGGCAGCTCGCTTTTCTACGGGGTGAGGGACATCCTGGACACGGTGACCTTCGGCCTGTTCTCCTCGCACGGCAATGCCAGGGAGGTGAACGCGTTGGTGGAGCGGCTGACCGAATCGAACAAGTATCTGACCACCGCCATCGAGAAGCTGACCGACGAGATGGCCAGCTCCGGCGGCGCACGTTCCACCGAGTACTACCGGAGCGCCTACGAGAAACAGCAGCAGAAAATCGAGAACGACCGCCAGATGCTCGCGGCAAAGATGGGATACCACAGTTCACATCACTCGAACAACTACTACATCGGTAAGGCCATGGGTAGCGGTGACTGGGACACGGTTTCCGCCTACCTGGGCAAATCGGTGCGGGATACCGGTTCCCTCTGGAGCCTTTCCCCCGAGGAACTGGCGCGGCTCCAGGAACTTCCCGACATCTGGGAGAAACTCCATTCGGGCAAGTACGACCAGAGCCAGTGGCTTGACGAGTACGTCTCTGACGCGAACACGCTGCTGGAACTCCAGAGGCAATGGCAGGAAGCCATCACGGACACCTCTTTCGACGGTATCCGTAGCGGCATGAAGGATCTGCTGAAGGATTTCGAGACGGACTCGAAAGACGTGATCGCGAGTGTGGACGAGTTCATGGAGAACGCCATCCTGAAGTCCATCGTGAACGGCACCTATTCGGACGAGCTGAAGAAATGGCAGGAGACGTTCGCCGAGTTCATGAGCGACGGTATCCTGTCGAAAGAGGAAGCCGACACGTTGCGCACCCGGTACTCGGACATTTTCGAGCGTGCCCGTGCCAAGAAGGAGGAGATGTTTGACACTGCCGGCATCACGGAGGAGGGCAAAGGCACGTCACAGACCGGCCGCGCCGGCGGCTTCTCGGCCATGTCGCAGGACCAGGGCACGAAGCTGGAGGGCATGTTCACTTCGGGCCTGAACCACTGGGTAAGCATTGACGAGAAGACCGAGGACGTGGCGGGCCGCATGGCCAGCGCCGAGGGACACCTGGCAAAGATCGCTGAGAATACCGGTAAAAGCGCCGGTTTCCTCGGCGAGATAAAGGAAGATATAAAACGAATCATACGTGACGGACTAAGAATGAAATCATCATGAGCATGGAACCAATCATGGGCGGGCTGTTCCTTATCAACGGCACCGATATCTGGACGGAGTACGGCGTATTCCTGACCGAAGAGAAGCGCGGCGGGCGTGACAACCTGAAGGCCATCCTTGCCGCGAGCAAGACGAAAGCGCACACCGCCGTGGACATACGCGAGGAGAACGGGGAGAAATATTCCGACATCCTGACAGTGGCCAACGAGGCGCGCGACATCACGCTGGCCTTTGCCCTGTATGCCCCGGGTAAAGGGGAGTGGCTGAAGAAATACATGTCCTTCATCTCCTTCCTGAAAACCGGCGACAAGGGGTGGCTCTCGCTGTATTTCCCGCAGCTGGAGCTGACGCTTCGCGTACATTACCTGGATTGCCCCGGCTTCACCCCGCTGACCTACCTCTGGAAGGAAGGCGTGCAGGCCGGCCGCTTCAAGGTGAAATTCCGCGAACCCGAACCAATCATTTAAACAACGTTCAAACACCATTCGAACATGCTTTTAACGGTATATGACAGTAACAGGCAGGCGAAGGCGGTCCTTTCCCCGGACGACAGCTCGACGCAGGTGAAGGCGATCCAGTCGGACAATATCCTGACACTCTCCTTTACCCTGTACGAATATGTGGCGCTTGAGGTGAACGACTACGTGGATTTCGAGAGCGAGCGCTACTGGCTCCAGGAGCGTTACCTTCCGGATGAACGCAGCACGCAGGAGTGGAAATACGACGTGAAGTTCTACGGCATCGAGAGCCTGATGAGACGTTTCCTCGTCCTGAACGTGGTGGACGGCGACCCGGAACCGGTGTTCACGCTGACCGCCCCGCCCCGGGAACACATGGCCCTGCTCGTGAAGTCCATCAATGACGGAATGGGTGGTGTCACCGACTGGAAGGTGGGCCGCGTGGAAGGCACCGAGAACGTGGTTATCGACTACGAGGGGAAGTACTGCCCCGACGCGCTGAAGGAACTCGCCGGCAAGGTGCCGGGCGCCGAGTGGTGGGTGGAAGGCCAGACTGTGAACCTATGCCGTTGCGAACACGGTGAGGAGGTTACCCTGTCCTACGGCAAAGGGCTGACGGAACTTTCCCGCGACAGGGCCGACGGCGCGAAGTTCTACACCCGCCTGTTTCCGATCGGCAGTTCCCGGAACATCGACCCGGAAAAATACGGCCACAGCCGCCTCCAGCTTCCCGACGGTGCCAAATACGTGGATGTGGACACGGACAAGTACGGCATCCACCACCACTACGAGAAGGACGCCTTCGCGGATATTTATCCCCGTCGCGTGGGTACCGTGACCTCTGTACGCAGCGCGCAGGTGACGGATGAGAACGGCAACCCTTTCGTGATCTGGTATTTCCGGGATGACACGCTGAACTTCGATCCCAACGCTTACGAACTTGCCGGCAAGGTGAAACGTGTCTCCTTCCAGGAAGGTGGTGAACTTGCCGGTCTTGGCGAGGAAGAGGACGGCACCTACTATTTCGAGGTGAACTTCGACAGTGACACCCGCGAGTTCGAGATCATCACCATCTGGCCGTATGACGACGACACGCAGCTTCCTGGTGACCGCCTTGTCCCGAAAGCGGGTGACAGGTATATCCTCTGGAATATCCGCATGCCTGACGAATACTATGCGCTTGCCGAGGAGGAATACCTGACGGCGGTGAACAGGTACAACGCGGAGAACGCCGTCGACGTTTCCGTGTACAAGGGCCCGACGGACCACGTGTATGTCGAGCGTAACGGAATAGACCTTTACCCGGGCCGCCGCGTCCGGTTGGAAAGCACGGAGTATTTCCCGGAAACGGGCTACCGCTTGAGCCGTATCACGAAAATCACGCGGAAGGTGGCGCTCCCCTCACAGATGGACCTCGAAATCGGTGACGCGCTTTCCACCGGCGTGATGGAAAGCCTGAAGGGGAGTATCGAGGAGGTGAGGAATTATACCAGAACGGCCGGCGCGAACCTTCCTGACATCATAAGGAGCTGGGATAACACGCTTCCCACCGACAACAACCTTTTCTCGGCCAGAAGAAGCCAGGCGGAGTTCATCAGCAAGAAGAAGGCCGACCGTGCGAAAAAGAAAATCACCTTCGAGGAGGGCGTCGGCATCGGTCCGGAGGAGAACGGCCACATCGACGGCAAGGGCAACGCCGAACTGCTGACCCTTGTCGTGCGTGAGCTTCTTCGCAGCCCCAAGTTCGTGGACGGCCTTTTGGGTGAGGGCTGGCAGTTGTGGATGGAGGACGCCCTTTCGCACCTTACCATCGACAAGCTGACGGTGCGCCAGGTCATGGTGGTGCTGGAACTGCTTATCGAGAAGGTTCGCAGCGTGGGCGGCCAGCTCTGTGTGTCCGCAGCCAATGGCAAGATAAAGACCGCCGTTTTGGAGGACGGCTTTTATAAAATCACCTTCGAGCAGGCGAATACCTTCCGGGCGCATGACCTGATGCGCTGCGCTACGTTTACCGGCGGGAACCTGAAAGGCTACTGGGTGGAGGTTGCCGGCGTGGAGGGTGATTCCATCCTCGTGGGCGTGGATGAGTTCGGAACTTCCCTTCCTGCCCCCGGTGACGAATGTGTGCTGATGGGTAATACGGAAAACCCGTTGCGCCAGAACCTGATCCTGATATCCGCCACCGAGGACGGGCAGCCCCGCATGGACGTGATGGACGGCGTGAAGGCGAAAAACTTCACCGGCTGCCTTCGTGCCCGCCTGGGTAACCTGGACGGCATCAGCGATGACTGGTTCCCCGCCGACAACCAGCCGCACGGCAACGGTCTTTACAGCGACAACGCCTACCTGCGCGGGACATTCCTTTTGGTGACAGGCGAGGATATCAAGACAAAATTCGAGATCGTCGAGGGACGTATCACCAGTGTGGTGACCGCCCTGCGCCAGGACTTCGCCACCGATCGCGGGTACCTGAATAACCCCGCCTTTGATGACGGCCTTATGAAATGGAACACGGAAAACGAGACGGTGTTCTTCCTTGTGGGTAACCGCTGGGTCTGGGCGAACGGCAACGTGCTGACGAAGAAGGGTGACGGCGCGAGCGTGACCGAGGATGAAGGGCGTAAGGTCGTGCGTATCCGGGGTAAGTACATCCTCCAGAAACGTGAGAACCTGAAAAGCATCCCCTCCATGCCTGAAAACGGCAGCGGGGAGAAGGAAGCCGTCCCGGTGTACCTGACCTTCTTTTACCGTTGTGCGGTCGGTGGGACCCTGCGGGTGGAGTTCGTGGGTGTTGACAAGACGGGGTTCGCCAACTTCAACAGCATGGAAGTGGAAGAGGAACTGCCCGCGACTGACGGCTACGTGCAATATACCTGTAGCGGTCTTTGGAACGGTACGGGAGACTTCAAGCTGTCTTTCACCGGGGACATCTACCTGTACATGCTCATACTCTCTACCGACCGCGTGGAATCGCTGGCGCACCGTTATAAAACACTTTTCGAGCAGTCGGAGCGTCTGGTGAAGATTTCGGCGGCTGTCTTTGATAAGGACGAGAATATGTTGGAAGAGACAGGTCTGATGGTTACTTCCAAATATTCCGGGTTATATGCCATTGACGGCGACGGAAATTTAAAATCCCTTGTTGGTGTCGGCGGTGACGGTATAAAAATCAAAGGCGACTGCATTACCCTTGAGGGGCTTGTTACGGCTAACAATAATTTTAAAATTTTGCAAGATGGTAGTATTGAGACGCGCAATGCAAAAATATACGGGACCGTTCATGCCCAAGATGGCAAGATCGGCGGTTTTACGATAGAGTCCGGCCGTTTGTTCTGGAAAGCGGGTGATTATTTCGGCAACGATTCCCGCAGTTTGAAACTCGGAGTGTCCCAGACCGATATGGATGGGGTTGTGGATGTCGCTTTCAATGCCGCCACTCAGGGGCGGTTCGGAGTGAAGGTTGTCGGTTCCAATACGGGCGGTGCCGCCATTTATGCTTCCAGCAAATCATCCGGACAAAGTTACCCGGTAAGTGCCAATTCTTATGCCGGCTTTTTTGACGGGGGCGTACATGTGAACGGTGCGGTATATTGTGGCGACATCCTTTCGAACAATTATGGTACGGAATGGACTTTGGGCAGTGACGGGACCTATACTTACCGGAAGGGTGTTTCCGGGACTTTCAGATGGTCTGTGAAGAATGATTTTCTAACTAATAATTATACCCTTGAAGTTGTCAATGGTATTGTTGTCAAAATGTCGGGTATTTAATATCATGTAATTATGAAGGTAAATTTTAATGCGGATTTTAAGGATTTTAATGGTGAACCCCTGCTGGTTGATGGCAACCCGCAGGTAATCGGTCATATCGTGGCCCAGTGCCTTTTCAACGGGACGGGTATTCGTCCGAGTGGCAATATGCAGACAGACAACGGTAAGAAGATGCGTGCGTATCACCTTTGTATGCGGATAATGGACACTGGCGGTGAGATTGAAATCACATCGGAAGATGCCGTGTTGATAAAGGAGGCTGTTTCCGGACTGACTCCCGGCTGTTACTCGCAGGTTGTACAACTGATAGAAAGATAAGGAGGATAATTTATGGCACTGACAGAATCTGAAAAGAATGAATTGAAGAAGGACATCCTGAACTCCATCAAGTCTGAGAGCCAGAGTGTCGATGAACTGGCCGAGGTCACCTCGCTGGACAATATCAAGAGCCTTCCTGCGATGCGCGGCCAGGAGGTCGTGCTTGCGCCGGTGGCGTTGCTCCGGAAACCGGCGGAGGACGCTGCGGCGGTGGCTAACGCTGCCGCCACGAAGGCCAATAATGCCGCGACCGGCGCCACCAATGCGGCCCAGACCGCGACGAACGCCGCCGGTACCGCAAACAGGTCCGCTGAAACCGCCGATGCCGCTGCCGGTACGGCCACCGCCGCCGCCAAGAAGGCGGAGGATGCCGCCGCAGCCGTGGACGGCAGCCTGGTTGGTAGCATGACAGCCGTCCCTGACGAGAAGAACGACACGGTGAAACTGACCATCCTGGGCCGTAACGGGCAGGCAATCACCTCCACCGACATTCCCGGCGGTACGGGTAGCGGCGGCAACACGTACAACGTGACGGAGGAGGTTCCGCTGGAGAACGGCTACTATACCCTGGAGACGGCCATCGCCGCCGTAAACGTGAAATACCGGCACAAGGGCCGTTGCATCACCTACGAGGCCGCGCAGGGCAGATGGGAGACGAAACAGTTCACCGGCACGAGCGTGGAGAGTTGGGAACAGGCCGCGAGCTGGGAGGATTTCGGCGGGGCCGGCACGATGAAGAGCCTGACGGTGAACGGTGAGAAGCAAATCCCCGATGCGGAGGGCAACGTGAGCCTGACCATCGATAAGCTGGAGGTTGACGAGAGCCTGAACGCCGAAAGCACGAACCCGGTCGAGAACCGTGCCGTGGCGGCCAAGCTGGGCGAGGTGGAAGCAAACACCATCTTCGACAGCTCCGCCGAACTGAGCGACGACGAGACCACCGTCCACGTGAGCCTGAAGAACAAAAGCGGCGTCGAGGTGACCGGTTTCGACATCCCTGCCGGAGGCGGCGGTGGCGGCGGTGAGGGCAGCACGACGAAGATAGTGCTTGGCGCAAGTGTTGACAAGCCCACCGTCAAGGAAGGCGACCCGGTAAGGCTGACCTATACCTACGACCACCAGTACGGCAGCGGCGACGAGAAGGGCGAGAGTACCGGCCAGAAAGCGAAAATCACCGTCCAGGTGAGGCGCGGCGCCACCACCACCTATTCGGAGACGGTTCAGGATGTGAGCAAGGGCACGTACACGCTCGACCTGACGAAATACCTCCTTTCCGGCACGAGCGACATCTACGTGATAGCCGAGACCACCGACCCCACCACCGGCAAGGCGCAGAAGCGGCAGGCGTACGTTAGCGTGCGCAGCGTGACGCTGGCCCTGTCCAGCAGCTACAATATCGCCTCCGGCCTGGCTTCCGGCGGTTATGGCGCGCAGGAGACCGTGAACATCCCCTACGGCGTGAGCGGCACCGGCACGAAGGTGGTGACCCTTTACGTGGACGGCAAACAGCAGAACGCCCACACGGTCACCCGCAGCGGTACGACCAACAGCAGCTTCCCGCTCTCCATGTCCTCCCTGTCGGTAGGCCGGCATACCGTCCAGATGGTCGCCGAGATGGATGCCGGCGACGGCCTGACGCTCAAAAGCGAGAGCATCCATATCGATATCCTGAAGAGCGGCAGCAGCGTCCCCTACGTGGGGCTGATGGTCACCCACCGGGACGGTCGTATCCTTACCGGTGCCGACCACCTCTCCCCGGTCATCGAGGTGGGGCAGTACGAGAACTGCGAGTTCAAGTTTGCCGCCTACGATCCCGGTACCACCCCGGCGGGTGTGGGCATCTACAGGAACGGCACGCTTCTCCAGACGGTGAGCGTCCCGCGTACCGCCCAGACCTACCGGAACCGCTTCACGGAGCAGGGCCGGCAGCAGATGCAGCTGAAGGTCGGTGCCACCGCCTACACTTTCCACATTGACGTGGTCGAGAGCGGCATCGACATCAGCGAGGCCACCTACGGCCTTCAAGTGAAGCTTAGCCCGTCCGGCCGCAGCAACAGCGAGAGCGACCCGGCGCGGTGGGAGTATAACGGCGTGAAGACAATCTTCGAGGGCTTCGACTGGAGCAGCAACGGCTGGACGGGTGACAGCCTGAAACTGACGGGCGGGGCGAAGGCCGTCATCGGCTACCAGCTGTTCAAGGATGATGCCGGCGCCTCCGGCGCTACCATCGAGATGGAGTTCCGGGTATCGGGTGTGACGGACCGTCAGGGCGAGGTGATCAGCTGCATGGATAAGGGGAAAGGCCTTAGTGTCACGAGCGAGGAGGCGAGCATCAAGACCGGCACCATCCTGCACTACACGAACGAGGACGGTGAGGACGCGAGCCGTGAAATCAAGATCGGAACGAAGTTCGCCCCCGAAAAGTGGCTGAAGGTCGCCTTCGTCATCGGCAAACGCGGTGACGGCCGCCTGATGGAACTTTACGTGAACGGCAATCGTGCCGGTGCTGACATCTACGACAACAGCTACTACTTCCGCCAAGACACCCCGGCGGGCATCACCATTGACAGCTCTTCCGCCGACGTGGAGCTGAAGAACATCCGCATCTACAACCGCGCCCTGAGTGACGACGAGATCCTGGACAACCGCATGGTGGACGCCGACAGCAGCGACGACATGATGCGCCTGTACGAGGAGAACGACATCCTGGGAGGCAGCGGTGACGTTGACATCGACAAGCTGCGCGCCAAGGGGAAGGGCGTGATGCGTATCGTGCGCAAGGGAGGCCTTGACGAGGTGAACGAGACGAACAACAAGAAGACCGACTTCATCGCCGAAGTCTATTTCTGGTCCCCTTTCGGCAAGGAGTACGACTTCGTGCTTCGTGACTGCTACATCCGCATCCAAGGTACCAGCTCCACGAAATACCCGAGCAAGAACATCCGCATTTACTATACCAAGGGCGGCGCGAACCTCAGTTTCGAGGTCAACGGCGTCCCGGATCCCCTTGGGGGTAACAGGTACATGATGCGTCCCGGCAGCATCGCTATGGACCTTTTCTGTATGAAGTCCGACTACTCCGACTCTTCCATGTCCCTGAATACGGGCGGTGCGAAACTGTACAACGGCGTGATGCTGGAACTGGGCCTGCTGACCCCTCCGCAACGTTACCAGCTGGAACAGGCGGGCGGCGACCTGAACGCGGTCACAATCCGCCAGAGCATTGACGGTTTCCCCATCGATGTGTTCAGTGCCGAGACTGCCGATGGCGAGAGTACTTATTACGGGCAGTATAACTTTAATAACGAAAAGAGCAAAAGCGGCCGGTTATTCGGCATGGAGGGGCTCGACGGTTACACCCCTGCCTGCCCGATGACGCTGGAGACGCTGAACAACGGTGAGAAGGTCTGCCTTTTCCAGAGCTCCAGTGATGCGGACCTTGCCGCCGGTTTCGACGCGGGCCTTGAAACGAACTACCCGGACGACGTGAAATGGGCCGGCCTGGACTCGGCCCAGCAGTCCGCGCTGAAACGTCTTTTCGGCTGGATCCGTTCATGTGTCCCGGCAAACGCCACCGCGGATGACCTGACCACCTTCGTGAGTGAAAAGTTCAAGACGGAGGTCGGGCAGTATTTTGACGTGGACCACCTGCTGACCTATTACGTCCACACGGACTATTTCGCGAGCGTGGACCAGCGTGCGAAGAACATCCTCCTGCGTACCTGGGACGGCCTGGTCTGGTACACCACCTACTATGATGGCGACACGCAGCTCGGTAAGAGAAACGACTGTTTCCTTGCCTACGACTACACGCTCGACCGTGACACGTGGGACGCGGAAGCCGGGAAATACGCCTTCGAGGGTCGCGAGAGCTGGCTTTGGAACCTTGTCCTGGCCAACCTTCAGGACGAACTGAAAACCTGCGCCGCCGCTTACCGCGCAAAAATGACGGTCGACCGCGTGCTGTCAATGCTTGACGTGGAACAGGCGGGTAACTGGAGCGACCGTGCGTACAACAAGAGCGGTTACCTGAAATACATCCGCCCGAACATGGAGGAGGTTTACGGCAAGAAATGGCCGTTCATCTACGCCCTTCAGGGAAGCAACTCTGCGCACCGCGGTTATTTCGTGAGGAACCGTTTCGCCCTTCTGGACGCCAAATACGGCACGAGCAATTTCACGAGTGACAACATCGACCTTTATATGGCCCGTACCGCCTCCGATGCCGCCGACGTGGTGAAGATTACGGCGGGCGAGGTTTACGCCTTCGGTTACGGCACGAACAACAGCCCGAACATATCCAATACCGGCATCGTGGAGGGCGGCAAGGTTGCCACCCTGCAAATCACGGGCGCCTATACGGTAAACGACCCTTTGCGTATCTACGGGGCGAGCCGCATGAGGGTGCTTGACATGACCGGCGCCTCGGACCGCCTGAAGAACGGGCTGGACCTTGGCAAGTGCACCGTACTGCGCGAACTGAACCTGCAAAGCCCCTCCACCGGTTCGACGGGCTGGTGGTTGAATCTCGGCAGCTGCCGCCAGTTGCGCAAGGTGAACGTGCGTAACCAGGCCCAAGCCAAGACCGGCAGCAACACCAGCACCGAGCTCGACTTCAGCAACCAGACGAAACTGGAAGAGCTTGACGCGAGAGGCACGCAGGTGCAGAGCGTGACCTTCGCCAAGGGTGCCCCCCTGACGAAAGCCTGGCTTCCCGGCACGCTGACCGTATTGAAATTGGAATACCTGGGCAAACTGACTACGGGCGGCCTCACACTGGAGAGCTATGGCAAGGTGAAGACGCTTATCGTGGACGGCTGTCCGGGACTGAACTGGGAAACCCTTCTGAACCGCTGTTCCGGCGTGGAGCGTATCCGTGTGACCGGTATCGACCGTGAGGACGACGGCACGTGGCTGAACCGTTTCGTGAAGATGGGCGGCGTGGACGCTGAAGGCAACGCTACTGACACCTGCGCGCTGGTTGGTACGGTATATCTTACCAATTACATCGAGGACGAAAAGTATGCGGCCCTGAAAGCCCATTTTCCCGAGCTGAATATCCTCCAGCCCGAATACACGATGATCGAGTCCGACGACGATGTGGCCGATGATGCCAATATCAGCAACCCGGACAACAGGACAGGTTACAAGTACGGTACGCCTTACAGGACGAGCGGGCATATCGCCGCCATTCTGAAACAGCGTCACCGTGTACTTGCGAAAATGACGCGGAAGCCCACGACCCGCAACGTGACTATCGCGAATGTCGATACGACGGTGAACAACCTGGACGGTGAGATGACCTATTACCCGCTGGACGACGGGAACTCCAACTATTACGCCGACGGCAGCACGGCCAAACTTGACGGCAGCGAGGGCGACTGGATGATGTTCGAGCCTTTTTTCTGGAGCAAGGGCATCAACGATTACCTGAACGGCAAACATTACTCCTGCTACAGCAGCAAAGGCAAAGATGACATGCCCTCGGTTCCAGATGCCGATATTCTCACGCTGGATGACATCAAGGAAACCGGCGGCTACCTCAGCGGTCGTAAGATCATGAGCGGCAAGGACACGCTTGCGAACAGCTACAGTACCGACACCACGTATTCCGTTTGCAAGGTGAACGTCAGTGGTCACAAGCGTGTCCGGTTCCCGAGCGTTCCCGGCACGAACCTTGTCGGCAGTGTGTTCACTGACAATACCGGTGCCGTTGTCAGTTCCATCGTTGTTCCGACCCTCTCCAACAAGTTCGAGGCGGGCATGTACCTGATCGCCGACGTCCCTGCCGGTGCCACTGCGCTGCATTTCTCCATACTGAATACCGTGGAGTTCGACAAGGTAGTCCTTTCCAACTCCGACCGGATCGAGGACATGGAACCCGACTGGGTTGCCAACGACGAGCATCTTTGTGCGGTTGTCGGCAGCAGCGTCGTCGGCAGCAAGCTGCGCGCCTGTATCACCGGCGGCAGCACTACCGCGAGCATGAGCTGGGCCGACTTCCATTATTACTCTGTCCAGCGCGGAATGCAACAGATTGACGCGCTGATGCACTCCCGTATCGCCAACCTCTTCTACGCCGCCTATGGCCGTCGTGACAGCCAGGAACAATGCGGTGCGGGCCAGCATACTTACAACCGTACCACCGGCGGTACCGCTTCACGCGGCATGACCGATACGATCGGTTATGAAGAGGCGCACGCCATCAACCCGAACGTGACGAACTCGCTTGTGGACAACATGGTCCACCAGTACGCCTGGTACCGGGGCGAGGATGACTACGGCGGTGCTACTGTCACGCAGGTGAACAATATCTGCTGCCTTGGCTACGAGGATATCTACGGTCATAAGTATGACATGATGGACGGCGTTGACCTTCCTAATGACAGCGGCAACGCCGGCAAGTGGCGCATCTGGATGCCTGACGGCACGACCCGTATGGTGAAAGGAGGCACAAGCTCGGGCGTATGGATAACGGCCGTTGCACATGGCAAGTACATGGACGTGGTTCCGGTGGGTTCCGTTTCGGGTTCTTCCTCGACGCATTATTGCGATATGTACTACATATCCACTGCAGCCAGCCGTGTGGTCTATCGCGGGTTCAGCTATGCGAGTGCGAGTGGCGGTGTGTCGTATGCGGG
>ENA-OYWY01000364-OYWY01000364.1-human-gut-metagenome-genome-assembly--contig:-NODE-364-length-17669-cov-5.000738_pt1 | contig 17669 bp, 20 predicted proteins | sample MGYA00244213_ERZ653413 | MGnify/ENA primary metagenome ERZ653413 (study PRJEB26926, sample SAMN06165171) | human gut metagenome | biome: ENVO:00009003; feature: ENVO:2100002; material: ENVO:00002003...
ACGAGATTCGCCTTAGTCTCGTGGGCTCGGAGATGTGTATAAGAGACAGACCTTAACCTGCTTAATCTTCAGTTTCTGTTTGTTTTTTCGAGCCGGCGTCTCGGCTTTGGGCGCTTTGGGCGCACTTTTCTTAACCACGGGGAATTGCGGCGTGTTTCTGATTACGGGAAAGAGAGGTTCAGGACGGCCGTAAGCCGAAGGGACGCTGCCGCCTCCGATTTCGTTTAATACTGAAAGGTCGACATAAACATCATCGGCTGCGCAGGCTTTTTCCGCGGACCAGCCGCAGAACAAGCCGCATAAAGCCAGAACCATAATCTTACGCATTGCTCTTCCCCATATCAAAATTATTTGTGTACCAACTCATAGACCTTTTTGGACAGTTCGGCATTGGTGGCAATCAGATTGCCGCTTTCGAGCACCAGACTGAGGTTCTCGGTGCGGATATCCTTCTGATTCATATCCAACACGTATCCGCCGGCTTCCTTAACCAGAAGCAGACCGGCGGCAATTTCCGAAAACTTGTTGCCAAGGCTGACGGTTGCATCAAGCCTGCCGGCGGCAACACAAGCCAAATCCAAAGACACGGCGCCCAGAACCCGGACATTGTCAACGGCTCTGACAACGGAGTCATGGAGCTTAATATATTCCGCAACGTCAGATTTGTAACTGACCAAAGTCGAAATAAGCGCTTCCGAAAGTTCCCGGCGGGCAGAAACGCGCAGCCTTTCGTGATTGCGGAAACCTTCCTTATAGGCGCCTTTGCCTTTCTCGGCAAAAAACAGTTCATCCGAAGCCGGGTTGTAAACGATTGCGGCGGTAACGGCGCCGTTTTCGAAAACGGCGACCGAAATGGCAAACTGCGGAATGCCGTGGGCAAAATTGTTCAAGCCGTCAATCGGCGCAACAACAAAACATGAGCCTTTCGGCTTGGGCTGTCCGTCAACGGCAATCGGAAAATCGGACTTAATGCGTCCCAGTTCGGTACGCAGGGCACGGTCTACTTTTCCGTAAGCCGAAACGACAAAATCCTTGTAGCTTTTGACCGAAGACTGAAGCCGTTCAATCTCGCTGAAATCCCGATTGAGCGGGCTGGCCGCCTTTTTGACGGCATTAATCAGCAGGGTCATGAAAGGGGAAAGGTAAGACATGCTATTTTGCTCTCTCTACATAGGTGGCTTCGGCAGTGCCGACAACGATTTTGTCACCGGTGTTGATAAACGGCGGAACCATGCAGCGGACACCGTTGTCCAAAATGGCAGGCTTGTAGGAAGAAGCCGCCGTCTGGCCTTTGACGACCGGTTCGGTTTCCACAACTTCACAGGTTACCTGCAACGGCAACTCGACCGAAATCGGCTTGCCTTCAATGAAATCGACATGAACAGCCATGCCGTCGGTCATAAACGGGCGGGAATCGCCCAGAATGTCGGCAGGCATGGTAAACTGATCAAAAGTTTCGCTTTCCATGAAAGTCAGACCGTTGTGGTCTTCAAACAGAAACTGGCAGTCTCTTTCCTCAACCATCAGCTTTTCGACGCTGTCTTCGGTTCTGAAACGTTCGTTGGTTTTGGTTCCCTCTTCAACCGACTTCAGCTCGACCTGCATAAAGGCGCCGCCCTTGCCCGGTTTGATGTGCATGGCTTTGACGACGGTCCAGGGTTTGCCCTTGTACTCGATTACCCAGCCAATTCTGATTGCTCCTGCTAACTGTTTCATATTTTTTCTCCGTATTTACAATTTTCAAAATGATTAAGGGCAAGTTAATCTAAACTTTGCTTTTTAGCAACAAGAATCTTATAGAATCTGTCATTTAAAATGACAATGTCGGCGGCAATAGAGCGAAAATCCACCCCTTCCTCCCGGCAGAAAACCGCCGACTGAATCAGAAAAAGCTCGGAATACCACTGCACCAATTCGCGAATTTTTTCCAAACCGTCCCGCCAGGCCTGAAAGATGATGAAGTCCGGCTCGCATTCGCCGGCCAGCATCGCCTCATGACGACGGCCCCTGACAATCAGTCCGGAAACCTTGTCTTTGCCGGCCGTTTTGACGGCACGGTCAAAATCGGCTTTGATTTTTTCCGATGCGGAAACGTCCAGCACAAAACCGTCCAGCCCCAAATCACGGCACAGCGCCGGCGCATCTCCGCCACCGGCCAGAACCAGCTTGCCGGCCGCAGACGCCCGACGGGCGAAACCGGCCGCAAAACCACGGTCCAGACTTGAGGTTATGAGATAACATTCAAGCGCAGGATCTTGAAGCAGCGCTTCATTTTCTTCGGTAATCTCGACAATAAACTTTTGCATAATTCGGTTTGCCGCTTGTAATTATTTTTTAAGACTATAATATGCTGTCACTATACTTAAAGAATCTTTGAAAAGAAAGAGAAATTTTGAACATGGACGCCAAGAATTCCGAAATGACAAAGACTGCCGACGCGATCGCCGCCCTGACCGAAGCGCTTGCCGCGCTCGGCGCCGCCGTTGCGGCAAAAAAGGAAGAGCTCGCCGCGACAGCGAAACAGCAGGCAGAAGAAATCGCAAAAAAAGAAACAAAACTTGCCCTGCTTAAAGACAGTTCGACCAAAGTCATCGGACAGATTGACGGCATCATCGGCAAACTAGACAACATACTGGAAAACAATGGCTCAGGTAACGATAACAATTAATTCCCGCGAATATGCCGTCGCCTGCGAAGACGGACAGGAAGTACGCATACTGCAGCTGGCCCGCATGCTGGACGAAAAGGCAAAAATGCTGACCCAAGCCAGCGGTCAGGTTAATGAAAATATGCTGCTGGCCATGGTCGGCCTGCTGCTGGCCGACGAACTGACCGAACTGCGCAAAGGAAATCCCGCCGCTGCGACGCCAAATGCGGACAACAGACAGCGAATCCTTGAAATCGACAGGGTTACAGCCGAGGCTCTGGATAAGATTGCCGCCGAAATAAATTCTGTTGCAAAACAAATCGAATCATTGTAAGCTATTCGCATAGGAGGCGAGCTGTCCGGTACGTAGTTTCCGCAGATCTTCCGAGCCAACATTTTTATTAAGGGAACTGTCACTGACTAAACCGTGGTTTAATTATATGGTGCCCACTTTGTGAGAAGCGGTTCGATAAGAATGTCCCATACGGCTGAGACGGCCCCTCCATTTTTTGAAATCCCCGACCGGGGTTTTTGTGTTTTAAATATTTGAGGAAGCCGGGTCAGTGAAAATCATTTATTGCGGCGACGTGGTCGGCAGATCCGGCCGCGAAGCGGTCTTGAACAATCTGGAAAAATTGCGGGAAAACTACAAACCGGACGTTATCGTCGTCAATGTCGAAAACGCGGCGCACGGTTTCGGCGTTACTCCGGGAATCTGCCGCGATTTTTTAAATAATGGCGTCAACATGCTGGTTACCGGCAATCACGTCTGGCAGCAACGCGAGCTTATTCCCTTTCTGAACGAAAGCAAACAAATCGTCCGGCCGCTTAACTATCCGGAAGCTCTGCCCGGCCGCGGCGCGGCGGAAATCGAGCTTCCGAACGGCAAAAAGCTTCTGGTGGTTCAGCTGCTGGGGCGGCTGTTTATGGAAGCCGTCGACTGTCCGGCACAGGCGATTGAAAAACTTTTGAAAAACTACACGCTGGGCAGGAACGTTTTTGCCATTCTGGTCGACATGCATGCCGAAGCGACTTCCGAAAAACTGGCGATGGGCTATTTTCTGGACGGCAGGGTTTCCGCCGTTGCCGGAACGCATACACATGTGCCGACCGCCGATGCCAGAATTCTGCCCAAAGGCACCGCCTATATTACCGATGTCGGCATGTGCGGCGATTATGAATCGGTACTTGGGTTTGAGGTTGAGGAACCGGTCAACCGGCTAAACCGCCGTTATACGGGCGGCAGACTGGTACCGTCCAAAGGCCCGGGCACGCTGTTCGGCATTGCCGTTGAAACCGACGACGCTACGGGTTTGGCAAAAACAATCGAACAAATCAGGATTTAGGGCCGGCAATGTAATCGCAGATGCCGTCAAAACATTTTTCCCAGGTAAACTCCCGAACGGTCGCCAATCCGGCTTTGCTGATTTTCTCAAGCTTATCGGGATTGTTTATCAATTCGACAATCTTTGCCGCGGCAAGCGACGGAAACGCCGGACAAAGAACCGCGTTTTCTCCGTCTTTGAGGAAATCGGACACGCCGGGCTGATTGTTTGCGATCAGACCAAGGCCGGAAGCCATGTATTCAAGATGCTGGTAGGTATAAGTCGGCGTACTGATGAAAGCGACGCCGATATCCGCGTCACGATAGATTTCGGCCAAGCGGTTCATATCGCTGAAGACTCCCAAATTGACAACGACGCCGTCCAAAGCATACCGTGACGGTTCATAATCTTCGCCGACGGAATAAATTTCCACACGCTTCCCAAGTTCCGCCTTTACCTTCTTAAATATTTCCGCCAGAAGTTCAAAATCGTTGCGGGGCGTTGACGGCCGCCCGTAAAAAACAATTTTGTAAACGTCTTTCCGATATGTTTTGTCCGGCCGCGGGTAATAAAGCCGATGATTGACGCCGGCCTGGTAGCAGTAAACGGCCCGGTTCCCGTAAGAACGATACAGGCCGGCCAAAGCCGAGGAATTGGCCAGACCGATAAAACCGAATCTGTAGCTTTCTTCCGTAACGGCATAAGTTGATCCGGCCTGACTGAAACAGGGTTCAAAATCCTGAAGAAGATAGTATTTCTGCCGACATTTTCTGAACTTGGCCAGAGGAAAAGCGGTCAACCACCAGTTGCACAACGCGATATCAACTTCGGGATAATCATCAAAATTATCCGAATAGGGAATAATTTCAAAGTTCAGCAAAGGAAACTCCCGGCGCATGTTTTCTTTCAGCGTTTCCTGGAGCTTTAAGTTTTTAGGCGACTGCTTGTAGCGGGGATAAAAGCAAATATAATTTTTCAATCCCCAGCGGGCGGACATGGATTCCATCTGCGTGATAATCGTCCGCAGGCCGCCGCCATTCAATCCGTAAGGAAAAGCCATAAAGACTAAAGCGCTTTGCGGCGGATTCTGCCATGTCAGCGAGTAAGAGGCTGCCGTCAGCTTCCGGTTGGCCAACAAATCATCTTCGCCAAGAATATCCGTCAGACGAAATTCGTTAGGAACAGCATAAGCATTCGAGGATTTTTTTAACGCGGAAAAAATCTTTTTCAAATTCATGTTCAGATGCCTTTTATTTTGCGGATACAATCGCTCAGGCCTTCGCTGTAATGACGAATCGCAAGTCCGAAGTCTCTTTTGATTTTGCTTTTGTCGAGGACCGAATATTTAGGGCGGAGCGCCTTCTGAGGAAACTCGTCCGTGTGAATCGGCGTAACGCGGCAGTCAAGGCCAAAGCCTTTGACCGCGGCATAGGCCAAATCATACCAGGAACAGACGCCTTCATTGGTCAGATGATAGATTTCCCGAGTGCCTGGTTTTATCCGCGGCAGAAGCTCAAGAACACATTCGGCGAAATCTCCGGCATAGCAGGGGCTGCCGACCTGATCGAAAATGACTTTCAGTTCCGGCCGTTTGAGCGCCAAATCCCGAATTTTCTTAACAAAGTCTTCGCCAAAGGAAGAAAACAGCCATGCCGTCCGCAATACCAGACAAGTTTCGGCGTTTTCAAGCACGGCTCGTTCGCCCTGTTCTTTGGCAACGCCGTAAACATTCAACGGATTGACCGCATCGGTTTCCAGATAAGGCGACGATTTTCGGCCGTCAAAAACATAGTCGGTCGACACATGAATCAGAACCGCGCCGTTTTCTTTGGCAGCAACGGCTAAATTCCGCGGACCGTCTACGCTGACCGGGACGGCCTGTTCGGGATGATCCTCGAGATATTCGGCGTCACGGCAGGCCGCGCAGTTAATGATGTAACGAATTTTCCGGCCTTTCAAGAAACAGCGCACGGCTTCAAAATCGGTAATATCCAAATCCGCATGTCCGCAGAACCAGGCCTCCTCATCGGTCAGCCTGGCTTTGAACTCCGATCCCAGCAGTCCGTTTGCTCCGGTTATCAATATATTTTTCATGTTTTATCCGACAACTTGTTAGACAATTATTTGTAAGCTATCATAGATAAAATCTTTGTCAATTTTTATTGAGAGTCATGTCAACACGCACAAAAAAAGCTCCCGGCCATGTGACAAAACACAGGCAAAGAGCTTTTTCTACATTCCTATTTCAGGGAGGCAAAATCAATTTCCTCTAAAACGCGGAATTTGATTTTAATCAACTTCCGGCAAAACCCGAGTTCAATTTTTATCAGGCGGAAAGTATAATATTTTCCGTCTTCAAGATCAAAATCGCCTCTGCTGACAATTTTAATCTTTTCCATCTCCTCAGCAGAAAATCCGCTGAAGACAGGCTTTCCCTCAGAAACCGGAGCAACATAGCTGCGTCCCAGTTCATACCTTCCGTAAACATCAGCCGAGCCGTGACGGGCCGCTGCGTAACATACGTTTCTGTCAATATCAACAGACGCGATCAGATTACCGCTACGATAAAATTTCGTCTTCATGGCTTTATTATTTTAGTTAAACAATCTTTTTATCAGCCGACAGGTATCCGAAATAAGACTTTTGAGTCCAAAATTCATCTCCAATAATAGCTTATTTCCTGTAAATATAATCCCGTGCCGACATGAGTCAACACAAAATAGACAAAATATCGCTTTGACTGTGAATAAGATATTATTCTTGTCCGGACTATTTGATTTCCGGGCCGGTATAGACTTTGCTCCCGTCGGGGATTTTACGGCCAATTCCTTTTTTCAGAAATTCGGAACGGACAAAGCCCATTTCTCCGTTGTCCGTCTGGACGCGATACCAGACCTGATCCGGCGTGTATCCGGTCAGACGAACCGTCTGCCGCGGTTTCAGCACGGCCAAGACGTCGAAATCGTCCGAAGGCCCGTGCATGGCTCTGACCTCCCCGGTGGTATGGTAAAGCATATTGACGTCCTCGGGATCGGCGGGAAGATCAATAATCCGGCCGACAACCATATCATCAACCGTTTCGCCGCCGGTACGAAACTGTACCTGTTGAAAATACTTGATTTCGTTGTTGCGAGAGAAATATTTGCTCAGTTCCGAATCGGTCATGACCTTAGTGCTCAGCGATAAAAGAACCGCCAAAACCGCAAGGCCGGGAATAATCAGCTGCAATCCTTTGAGCATTCCGAAATTCCAGGCCGGAATCCGCACACTGCTGCGAACCCCGAGCATGGCGATAAACCGGTTAAGCAGATTCTTCCGGACAGCGTCGGCATAGGCTCCCGCCTGCAAAGCGGACAGCAGCGCCTGTTCTTTTTTTCCGTCTTCCCAATAAGCGACGGCATTGTGAGCCAGCAGCGTAAAATTTTCGCGGCGATTGGCATTGATGCCGCGAATATTGCCGACCAGCGCGCGAATATTGCGGACAAAAGCCTGCGGATGCCACCAGCCTAAAGCCCAATTGGAAACCGAGGCCAGCAAAACCGCCGCTTTTGCTTCCCCGAAATTGCAGATTTCCTGATTTTCAACATCGGTAAAACGGATAATTTTTCCGGTTACCAGACGCAAATTCAGCGTCCGGACAAAAACGTCCTCTTCGCCGGCACGGTTTTTATACGGTTTAAGGGCATTGATATCCGGAAAGCTTTCCCGGGGGTGCGTCTGTGCCATCAGGTCGTAAATCAGACGTGAAGTTTCGTCTTTCAGCACATCATAGGCCACGGACAGCTTCTGAAAATTTTCCAGAGCGTTTTCGCCCGGATTCCGGTCCGGATGCAAAAGCTTGGCGCGTTCGCGATAATTCTGCTTGATTTCAGTTTCGGAAGCGTCATACGCCACGCCGAGAATGGCGTAATATCCCAGCGGGTCGAAAGAAAAGGTCCTGTTTTCCGTCTTGCTCATATATAAATTCCGTCTGCTAAAGTTTGGCTTTCGGCACTATCATCGCATATTTTGATAAACTTTTCTTTAACGTTAATCTTTACGGTACCGGCATAACCTTCCTCATGCAGCGTGGCCTTAAACAACCGCATGACATTGGCACAGAAGTCGGAACCGATGTCGCGTTCGGTACGGATTATCAGATCAAACCTTTTGTCTTTGGCCAAAGCATAACCGTCAAACTGCAACGAACCGAGTCTGCTGAAACTGGTGTCGACGACAAAGCGGGTGCCGAAACGGCGGTTTTCGCGGCTTTTTTTCTTTTCTTCTTCGTCAAGAATTTTTTTGACAGCGATACGGATTTTACTCAGGCTCTGTCCGTTAAGCACCGGAACTTCCATAATCCGCCAGTTGATGCCGTCCTGATTGGAAGACACGAACATTGAACCGAGTTTGGAAACGACCTCCCGCCCTTCGGTCGTGGCGCTCAACCTGTCGACGATGTCCGAACCGAGCCAGCGGCTGAGATTGTGCTCGCCGGAAGCCTTAATATAGGCAACCATGTTGGCCAGCATACGCGGCGAAGAAGGTTCGGGAATCCGGTTCAGCACTGCGGCTGCAAGTTCCTTCTGTCCGCGGTTCATCAGCGGCTGCAGAATTTTGAGAATATTATCGGCCGCCGGCAGCCTGCCCGTATGCCGCGCGACAGCTGCTCCGGTTTCGGCAATGTCGTCCGGAACCGCCAAATTACGTTCAAAGCCTTCCAGTTCCAAAAGCACCGGCAACCCGCCGCCGAGTTTTACCGGGTTTTCAATAAGAACTTCGGCAAAAGGCGCACGAATCGAAACCGGACCGTTGTCCGACCGCACGGCGATCTCGGCAGGAAAAGTCCGACTGCCCAGCGCCGCCAGTTCTTTTCCTATCTGCCGCACCGCTTCCGGCAGCGGAAGCTTTCCGGCGGCAAAATCTCTAATGACGTTTTGAATATCCTGCAGCGGCCGCGAAACTGCCGCCGTTTCTTTCCGAACGTTTTCGCCGGCAGTCGGAAAAACCTCCGCCGGCTGCGAATTTTGCGGCAGAACGGCAGGTTGATTTACGGCAACGGATATACGGCTGGAAAATGCGGCGAATTCTTTTAGCAGAGGCTGCAGTTTTTCCGTCGGAACGTTAAGTTCCGCCGCCAGATTTTCCAATACCGTTCCGGCTCTGAGCGGCGCCGTTTCGAGCGGCGGAAGCGCGGCGGCGGTATCCTTTATGAGAGGAGCAGCCGGCTGCGGACGAACCTGACTTTCGTTGGCGCGAACCATATATTTTTCGGGATTTTCGCCGTTGACGGACAAAACTTTGACCGTAACGGCACCGTCTTTCTGCGGCTGCAACTTCAATTCCAAGTCTGCGGCCGCCGTATTGTCGGGAAGTTTCAGCGGCGTATCCAGCTTCAGTTCGACGGGAAGCTTAAACAACTGTCCGTTAAGCGTCAGGCTTATCGTTCCGGTCAGAGTTCCGAGCGCCGTATTGCGGGCATCGGCCAGAACTTCCAGCACGGCGCTCTGGCCGGGCACAATCGTTTCGCCGATGGTTTGTCCCGTCAGGCCGCCGATGGTTCCGGTCAGATTTTTGTCGGCTGAAGGCGTGCTGACCTGCGGCGTATTCAGCGGCGGAATAACATTATCCATTAATCAGTTTCCCGGCTATGGCGATAACGTCTTCGGCCGCCTCCGAGGTCGGATAGCGGCTGATAAGCGGCGCCTGGTTGCGGATGGAATCGCGGACGCGGGTGTCACGCCTGATTATACCTAACAACTCGGGCGAAATTTTCAAGAAATTACGACAGGCTTTCAGCAAGGTATCATAGGTCCGTTGACCTTCCCGAATGGAATTGGCCTGGTTGATAACCACGTTCAGATTGCATTTGGGATACTGCATGGCCATGATTTTGATAAATGCGTAAGCGTCGGTCAACGAGGTCGGTTCATCGGTACACAGCACAATTATTTTTTCAGCCATGCCGGAAAGAATTCGTACCGGCTTTTCAACGCCGGCGCCCATGTCCAGAATGACCTTGTTGTAATTGGAAGCAAGCAGGGACAAGTCTTCGCCCAAAATCTGCAAACGGCCGACAGGCATTGATGCCAGTCCGGCGGAACCGGAACGGCCGGCAATGATGTCAAAGTGAGTTTTGTCGCAATGGTGAATGACCTGATTCAGGGTTTTGGCGCCGGCAATAACACTTCCCAAATCATCTTTAACCATCAGGCCGAGCTGAATATCGATGTTTGCCAGCCCCAGGTCGCCGTCAAAAAGCAGGGTTTTCTGCCGGAGGCCGCTTAACGCGTGCGCCAGCGTCACGGAAAACCAGGTCTTGCCGACCCCGCCTTTGCCGGAAGCCACGGCAATCATGTTGCGGCCTTTGCGAAGGCTGCGCGGTGCAGTGCCGCGCGGCATAATCTTCAATTCTTCGCTCTGATTTTCTTCCATCTACTTTTCTCCTTAAACTCAGGCCAACACCAATTTGGCCAGCGCTTCGCCGTCTACGGGCGACAAGCCTTTGGCAATGCTTGAACTGACGCTTGCCGAACAGAAACCAAATTCGCAGCAGGCGGCAACCGACAAAAGCGCGCCAATCCGCCGGGTCAGGTCCAAACGGGTCGGCAACAGAAACCGGGCGCCGATTTCGGCAAAAATATCGGCGATTTCAACCGCCTCAAAAGTGTTTTTTCCGGCATCCATGGTTAGAATCATATCGGCGCGCACCGCTTCGGTCAACAGGCTGACCTTTTCGACCTCTTCCGGCAGAAAAGGATTGATGCCGGGCGTATCTATCAGTACCAGCGCATATTTCTGCCGCGCCTCTTCAACCGTATCATAGAGGCCGCGCGGGGTTTTGACAAAGCGAAAATCGGTTCCGAGAATATCGGCAAAAGCCTGCAACTGGCTGTTGGCGCCGGCCCGGACATTGTCGGTCGACACGATGCAGGCGCTCAGCTTTTGAAGTTTGGCCTGCGTAGCGGCTTTGGCGATAGCCGTTGATTTTCCGGAACCCGGAACGCCCATAAACATCTTAACCGGCTGCCGGCAGTCCAAAATATCCTGAAAACGAAACATTTCTTCAAAACAACGGGTTAACAGCTTCTTTTCGTCCGTCAGGTTTTCCTCGGCGGAAATTTTGCGGCAACGAGCCAGAACCCGTTCTTTGACAATATCCAAAACGCCATGGTAATCCAGACTTTCCCGCAGTTTTTCGTCATCATATTTCCAGCGCGTCGGCCTGACCTCCACCTGCTCCTCGCGATTAAAGGAAATTTCGTCGGCGTCTTCGACGGCTGCCGTCAGCTCAATTTCTCCGGCGGCGTTTTTCTCCTGTGAAATAATGACGGCGTCGGTTCCCAGCATCTCGCGAACCTGCGCCAGAGCAGTCGGCATGTCGGGAGCGGTAAAATTTTTTATACGCAAGGGCGTTCTCCCTAAATCTGGCCGACGGTTTTAATTTTGGCCTTGGGATGTATCTCGTTTTGAGACATGACCACGGTCAGAGGCCGGAAGCGCTCGATAATCGAACGGACAAAAGGTCTGATGGCCGGGCTGGTCAGCAGAACCGCCGTTTCGCCCTTAACGGCCAAATCCTCAAGAACATTGCGAACTTTGGTAATGAACCCCTGCAAAGCAGTCGGTGCCATGGCCAGCTGACGCTCGTCGCCTTCGCCGATGATCGACTCGGCAAAAGCATGTTCCCATTCCGGCGACAGCGTTACCAGCGGAATAACGCCGAACTCATTGGCGTTGGCATTAGATAACTGGCGCGCCAGACGGGTACGCACATGCTCGGTAATCATCATCAGCGAACGGGTGGTGGATATGGCTTCGGAAATTCCTTCGAGAATGGTCGGCAAATCACGGATGGAAACCCGCTCCTGAAGCAAATTCTGTAAAATGCGCTGAACCGCGCCCAGGCTGACTTTGCCCGGTATAAGCTCCTTGACGAGTTTCTGCTGTTCCTTGTCCATCTCGTCAAGCAGCTTCTGGGTTTCGGCATAGGACAGCAGTTCGGGCATATTATCCTTAACCAGTTCGGTAATATGGGTGGTAACCACGGTGGCCGGATCTACGACCGTATAACCGCGGAACATGGCCTCCTCCCGATAAGACTGGTCTACCCACATGGCTTTGAGACCGAAGGTCGGTTCGGTGGTGGCTTCGCCGGGCAGCGTAATCGGTTCGCCGCGGGGATCCATAACCAGCAGCTGGGTCGGGCGGAGTTCGCCTTTGCCGGCTTTGACTTCCTTAATGTAAATGTTATATTCGTTGGCTTCCAACTGCATATTGTCCTGAATGCGGATGGAAGGCATGACAAAACCAAGCTCCGAAGCCAGTGCGCGGCGCAACGCCTTAATCTGGTCGGTCAGTTTGCGATTGGTTTCCTCATTAATCAACGGCAGCAGACCATAACCTATTTCGAGCCGGATAAGGTCAATACGCAACGCATTGGCAATAGGCTCATCGGCAGCTTTGGCCGCCGCACCCTGTTTTTTCTCCTGTTCCATAACCGCCTGCGCCTGTTCGGCCGCCGCCTGCTGCTGTTTATTCAGATAATAGGCGGTACCGCCGGTCAAAGCTGCCAGCAGCACGAACGGAAAAGCCGGCGTCCCCGGCAGCATGCCCAGCGCCAAAGCCAAAAACGACGACATGCCGAGCGCTTTCGGATAATTGGCCAGCTGGTCGAACAGAACCTTGTCGGTGGCATCGGTCATGCCGGCCTTGGAAACCAGAATACCGGCGGCTACCGAAATAATCAGCGCCGGCACCTGTGCAACCAGTCCGTCACCGACGGTCAGGCGGGTGTAAGTTTCGGCCGCCTGTGAAAAAGTCAGATCGTTCTGCACCATACCGATGATAATACCGGCAATGATATTGATAAAAGTGATAATCAGGCCGGCAATCGCATCGCCGCGGACAAATTTCGAAGCACCGTCCATAGCGCCGTAAAAAGAGCTTTCTCTGGCCAAATCTTCACGACGGGCACGGGCTTCTTCTTCGGTAATCAATCCGGAAGACAGGTCGGCATCGATGGCCATCTGCTTGCCGGGCATGGCATCCAAGGCAAAACGCGCGGCAACTTCGGCAATACGGCCGGAACCTTTGGTAATGACCACGAAGTTGACGATGACCAGAATGGCAAAGACGATAACGCCGATGACAAAGCTGTTGCCCATGATAAAACCGCCAAAAGCCTCGATAACTTCACCGGCGGCGTCCGGCCCCAGGTAACCCCGGGACAAAATCAGCCTGGTTGACGCCAGGTTCAGCGACAGCCTGTACATGGTGGTAATCAGCAAAACCAGCGGGAACGCGCTGAACTCGGTCGGTTTCTCAATAAAAATGGCGGTCATCAGCACAATGCAGGCCATGGTAATCGAAAGCGCCAGCGCAATATCCAACAGCCAGGCCGGCATCGGCAGAATCAAAATGACCAGCATCAGGATAATGCCGAGGGCAAAAAGGATATCGCCCCGCTTGGTCGAAGCGACAAGCAGTTCCTTAAAAGACCTGGCACCGAACATTGCGGCGTTATTTTGCGGTTTTTTAGCCATTATCCGAGTTACTTAACCTGCCTATATTTCCGGAATATCAAAACCTTCGTTCTGATACTGTTTGAGTTTATTGCGCAGCGTGCGGATGGAAATGCCGAGAATATTGGCGGCAGTCGTCCGGTTGCCCATGGTATGTTTCAGCGTGTCGATAATCAGGTTGCGCTCGACACTGGCTACCGTATTGCCGACAAATTCGGCACCGGTCATAACCCCGTTTTCGTTTCTATTGATAACGGCGTCCTGAGAATCAAGAATAACCGCATCTTCGCCGATTTCGTTTCCAGTACTCAGCAGCACGGCGCGATGCAACGTATTTTCCAGTTCGCGGACATTGCCCGGCCAGAGGTAGTTCAACAGCTTTTGTTCGGCGCCGGCGGAAAGCGGCTTTAAATCGATTTCGTTCAGTTCGGAATATTTTTTGGCAAAATGCTTGGCCAGCACGATAATATCGTCCGGACGCTCACGCAGCGGCGGAATGTTGACATTGACGACATTCAGACGATAATACAAATCCTGACGGAAAGAGCCGTTTTTGACCGCTTCGTCCAGATTGCGGTTGGAGGTGGCGATAATGCGCGTATCCACTTTTATCGGCGCTTTGCCGCCGATACGGTCGATTTCCTTCTCCTGAATGGCGCGCAGCAGCTTGGCTTGAATGCGAATGTCCATTTCGGAAATTTCATCAAGCAGCAGCGTGCCGCCGGAAGCTTCTTCAAACTTGCCGATACGACGGGCAACCGCACCGGTAAACGCGCCTTTTTCATAGCCGAAAAGTTCGGATTCCAGCAGCGTTTCCGGTATGGCGGCGCAGTTGACCGCGACAAATTTTTTGTTGGCGCGCTTGGAATTGTCATGAATGAAACGCGAAAAGATTTCCTTACCGGTTCCGGACTCTCCGGTTAAAAGGACATTGGCTTCGGAAGGAGCAATCTGCTTAGCCAGTTTCAGCACCTGTTCGGTTTTCTTGTCGCCATAAATCAGTGCGTGGTTCTCGCGGGTAGCCGCGGCCAGAACCGCGCCAATCAATTCCGGATCGGGGGGCAGCGGAATATATTCCCTGGCACCGGCCTTGATGGCATTGACGGCCAGCGCCGGGTCGTTCGAAACGCCGGCAGCAACGACCAGAACGTTTATGCGTTCGGCTTCAAGGCTGGAGATAAACTTATGGACATCCAGCCTGACGTCTATCATTACCAGTTCGACGGTTTTGCCGGAGCGCAATATTTCGAGCGCGCTTTCAATCTTGTCAGCCAGAGAAACGTGACCGCCCTGAGCAATGGCAATTTTGCTCGCCGCTCCGATTTGTCCGTCTAATGTTCCGACAATAAGCAATTCCATTTTCGTTCAACCTTATTTCGCCACCGATTTGACAATTTCAGTCATGGTAATACCCAATTTGTCATCAACGACGACGACTTCGCCACGGGCCACCAGATTATTGTTGACATAGATGTCAATCGCCTCGCCGACCTTGCGGTCCAGCTCGATGATGGCACCCTTGTTCAGCTTGAGCAGCTGGCTGACCTTCATTTTGGTCTTGCCCAGAATGGCCGAGACCTTGACCGGAATATCGTAAACGGCTTCCAGGTCGCTGGCCGAACTGGGAATGTCGAAATTGTCGTCAAGACTGTCTTTTTTGAGTACCGGCTCGTCATCCATTCCGGCGCTTTCGCTCAACTCGTCCAATTCCAGATTTTCACTCATCGTTTTTCTTCCCTTCAGGCTTGACAGCCAACAAGTCTTCTATTTTTTTGCCCAGCTCGGCAGAGTTTCTTTCCACGCCGCCGTTTTCCCATTCAATGCGGCAGTCGGCCTTGCCGAGCGAAGCATCCTTATGTAGGGCGATTTTACCCTCGAAATCGTAACTGTTGGCCAGTTTGGCTATCGTTTCCTGCGCATATGATATAATATCGGGATGAATATAGAAAGACAATTTTGCTTCGTTTTTAAAATTGTTGAAATTCTCGCCGATAAATTTTTTCACGATACCGGCCGCATTTTCTTCGGTCAGGCTCGGAACCAGTTTTTCCACGACGGCACAGGCAAGCGCAAAAGCCTCTTGCTCGGCGTTTTCTTCCGCCTGTGCAGAAGCGGCAATCAGAGTCATCAGCCGATTGTTAATATTTTCAAGCAAAGCGGCCGTTGTGTTTTCAATGCCTTCCTGAGCGGTTTTGAACCCGCGTTCGTAAGCGTCCTGCTCGGCGATTTTTATTTTTTCCGCAACTTCCTCTTCGGTAAAGGTTTTTACTTCAGGCCCGGGGGGAACAATCTCCTCAAAATCAGCTTCCCTTACGTCTTCCTGCTTTTCCTCAGGCTCTTCCTCCGGCTGCATTTCGACAGCGGGCAAGACCTCCGGTTCGGGTTCGACAACCTCCGGCTTGTTTTTCCTTTTTTCTTCGATAACAAAATTATCAAACAGAAATTTTCTGAGTTCTGCCATTGACGCCTGTCCGTTAATAAATCAACTCGTCGTTGTCCTTGCCTTCGCTGATGACTATTTCGCCGGCATTGGACAGCTCTTTGGTCGTGGTAACGATATACTGCTGAGCCTCTTCGACGTCGCGCAGACGAACCGGCCCCATGGCTTCCATATCTTCCTTGATGATTTTGCCGGCGCGGGAAGACATATTGTTGAAGAACAGATCCTTGATGGTTTCGGAAGCACCTTTGAGAGCGATTGCCAGCTTGTCTTTGTCGACGTTGCGCAACAGAACCTGAATGCCCTGAGAGTCGACACGAACCAAATCTTCAAACGTAAACATAAGCGATTTGACGCGCTCGGCGCTCTCGCGGTTGCGTTCTTCCAGAGCTTCCATAAAACGACCTTCGGTATTGCGATCCAACGAGTTGAAAATGTCGGCGATAAGCTCGTGGGAATCGCGGCGCGTCGATTTGGACAGGTTGGACATGAACTCCTTGCGCAGGGTTTTTTCCAGACCGTCCAGCACCTCTTTCTGCACCGAATCCATCCGCAACATGCGCATGACGATTTCCATCGCAAAGTTCTCCGGCAGCAGGGCGATAACCTTCGCGGCATGTTCTGCCTTAATCTTAGAGAGAATAACCGCAATCGTCTGCGGATATTCGTTTTTCAGATAATTGGCCAGAACGTGCTCGTTAACATTGCCGAGCTTATCCCACATGGTACGTCCGGCCGGACCGCTGATTTCTTCCATAATGGCGGAAACGCGATCCTTATCCAGCGTTTTGGAAAGCAGGCGCTCCGTACTCTCGAAAGTGCCGATGAGAGTGCCGGTGTTGGAGGACTTTTCGGCAAACTCCTGAAACAGCTGCTCGACGACGTTGGAATTGACCTTGCCCAGGCTGGCCATGATAACCGAAAGCTCCTTGATTTCCTCATCGTCCATCAACGCAAAAATCTGCGCCGACTTGTCCTCATCCAGCGACATCATCAGGATTGCCGCCTTCTGCTGACCGGAAAGTAAGTTATAATCGTCTATTACGTTTTGCTTCATGGTATCATTCCAATCTTAATTGCCGTCGCTGGAATAGAGCCAGCCGCGAATAATATTGACCGCCGCGTCGGGGTTCTTTTCGACAATGTCGTTAATTTTCTTGAGAGACGAAACTTTGATTCTGCCGTCAATCTTGTTCATGTTAATCAGTTCGTCAATTTCGCCGTCTTCCTCATTGAGGAAATTGGAAAGCAGCAGATTGTCCTCTTCGGCATTGTCGCCCAGAAGCCTGCCCTCGCCGTTGGCCGTATTGGTTTCGAAGGCATTGTTAATCAGCGGACGGATAACCAATAAGATAACCAGAATTGCAACAATTGCAACGCCTATGCCTTCGGCAATGCGAATCAGTTCGTCTTTGGTAAAGCCCATAATCAGAACCTCGCTGACCGTTTCGATTTCCGGCTGGTTGGAGGCAAACTTCATATTGGCAACTTCAACCATATCGCCGCGTTCGGCATCAAAACCGACCGCCGACTTGACCAGCGAGCGAATCTGCTCCATTTCTTCCGGCGTACGATCACGGTAAACAACCTTGCCCTCTGCATTTCGTTCATAAATGCCGTCAACGATAACGGCGACGCCCAGACGTTTAATCGTGCCGCTGTTCTTGACCTTGTTGCGGACGACTTTGGAAATTTCGTAATTTACCGTTTCTTCGGCTGTCTCTTATACACATCTGACGCTGCCGACGAATAGA
>ENA-OYWY01000368-OYWY01000368.1-human-gut-metagenome-genome-assembly--contig:-NODE-368-length-17574-cov-8.016325_pt1 | contig 17574 bp, 7 predicted proteins | sample MGYA00244213_ERZ653413 | MGnify/ENA primary metagenome ERZ653413 (study PRJEB26926, sample SAMN06165171) | human gut metagenome | biome: ENVO:00009003; feature: ENVO:2100002; material: ENVO:00002003...
AGCGTCAGATGTGTATAAGAGACAGCTTTTTTAATTCATTTATTAAATAAATGAATTCTACCAACGAGTATAGAAATATGAAAAACCATTTTTGTTTAAACCTATTCTTCTTACTATATTTGTTTTTTTGTGCTGGATGCAAGCAGCATATCTCAGATAGTGCTGCTAAGGCAAATGAGGCATTGTTTACTCAATTAGATAGTCTGATAGATAATTCTGATAAACTTATTTTGCAGAAAGAGGAGCGAATAGAGGCGTTGAAGCATTCACTAAGACAATCTAAGGCATTTGAGAAACAGTATGAACTTAATCAGGCTATTTATCAAGAATATCGCGTGTATGATGCAGATTCGGCTATGAAGTATACTACACAAAGCCTTGATTTAGCACGACAATATCATGATAAGAATCGTGAGATTGAATCTTTATTAGGTATTGGTTTTGTTTATACGGCTAATGGCTTGCTTAGTCAAGCCTCTGAAGTAATGCATTCACTCTGTTCTTCCAGTATGCCTCGCTACTTACGTTCGCGTTATTATGGTCAGATGCGTACTCTCTGCTCGCGGTTGCAACTCTATTCATTAGGTGATGATGCATTACATGAGCATTATGGTCAACTTTATGCGTTATATTCAGATTCAGTATTGCAGACGGCCACTCCTGACGAGCCACGCTACCTTTATAGCCGTGTGTGGAAATATCAAGATGTTCCCGGTGCACAACGTATTGCCATTAGGGATGAGTTGGAAAAGGAAAAACAACGTCTTCTACCTAATAGTCGTAATTATTCTATTTTAGCTTATAACTTGGCTCTACTTTATGAAAAAGAACACAACCATACCAAGTGGCTGGAAAATATGATTCTCTCAGGTATTGCTGATGTATATGCTGTGAATCGTGATATTGGTTCGTTGTATGCATTGGCTTCCTATTTATATGAACAAGGTCAGTTGGACCGAGCCTATCGTTATAGTACTTATTGTTCTGATATCGGTATAACTTTTAAGAGCCGTGTACGACTGCTTCATCAGCAGAAGTTGCAGAGAAGGATACATCAAAGCTACATTGAACGTGATCATATGCAACAGAAGCAGCTAAAGCTATTCCTTTTATTTATTAGTTTTCTTACTATTGTATTGCTGATAGCTCTTTTCTTTTTGAGAAGGCAAACAAGAAGACGTAGGAAAGCTTTGGTTGAGCTACATGTGGCCAATGGTAGATTGAAGAGTCTTAATAGTGAACTGCAAAAGCTCAATTTGGTTCTACGTGACACAAATTATATTAAGGAGGAGTATATTGGTCAGGTATTCAAACTTTGTTCATCCTATATTTGCCGTATGGAGGAGTATCGTAAAAAGTTAAACCGTAAATTAAAGGCTGGGCAACTTGAAGATTTAAAGAAGATGATTAGTTCTACTTCTACCATGAGCGATGAAATGAAGGATTTTTATGAGAAATTTGATTCCATTATTCTACATTTATACCCTGATTTTGTAGAGCACTTCAATAGTTTGCTACGTCCCGAAGAACATATTGAAGTGAAGTCTGGGCGGCTTAATACAGAACTTCGTATTCATGCTTTGATACGAATGGGGGTAACGGATAGTGAGAAGATTGCAGAATTTTTGCACTGTTCACTGCAAACCGTATATAATAATCGTTCTATAACTTTAAATAAATCTTCGCTCAGTAAGGAGGAATTTCTTCGAGCTGTGAAAGAGGTTTGTAAAAAGTAATTTGAAGACTGAGCGTTTCTCTCATTTTTTACCCACATGTATATAGATAATTGCCATTCAATAGCTTAATACTATCGAATGGCAATTATCTATATACATGTTTTTGATTACCGATTTAATTTAAATCACTACTGAAAATCTATTGAGTCTGTCTGTAATTGAAAGATAATCAGTAATATATAACTTTGTGAATTTACCAAATCCTCTACCAGTGAATATAATCGGTTGTTACATTGTCTAATTTTGCTCTCGAGATTTTTTACACACAAGTTCCTATTAACTTAAAAATGTAATTTATGAAAACCAGACAAAAATCGAGAGACGCAAGTGGTATTTTGCTTGTCTGTCTTATGTGGATGCTGTCACTTTCAAGCTCACTTCATGCACAGACATGGAATATTAACGGAAATGTGACAGATGAACAAGGAGAACCGATAATCGGTGCCAATGTAGTGATACAAGGTACGGGTACGGGCACCATTACCGATGTAGAAGGAAACTTTAAACTCGCTTCAGTGACTAAGGGGGCGGTAATGGAGATAAGTTTCATTGGGTATATATCCAAGACATTGCAGGTGAAAGACGCATCATCGTTAAAGATTGTACTGAAAGAAGATAACCAGGCACTGGATGAGGTGGTAGTAGTAGGTTATGGTGTACAGCGCAAAAGTGATCTTACAGGTTCGGTTGCTTCAGTTAACTCGGATGTACTTGAAAGTCGCCCACAAGCTAATTTGATTCAATCTTTGCAAGGAGCAGTTCCAGGATTGAATATTAGTGTGACGGGTAGTAATGCTGAAGGTTCGTCTACTACTACACGTATTCGTGGTAACAACTCCATTACGGCCGATAATAAACCTCTTGTTATTCTTGATGGAATACCTTTTGATGGTCCATGGTCGGAAATCAATCCCAATGATGTAGAGAGTATAGAAGTATTGAAGGATGCCTCTTCAGCAGCCATTTATGGTGCTCGCGGTTCTAACGGTGTAATCCTTATTACTTCTAAGCGCGGTAAGAAAGACAGATTGACGGTATCATACGATACTTATGTTACTATTGACCAGCCTATCAATTTACCTCGTATGATGAATGGCAAAGAATTCTATAAGTATAAATCTGAAGCTTTCAAGGCTACCAATACTACTCCTCCTACAGAAGAGAATCCTGAACCTTGGTTAGATAACTTTACTCCTACTGAATTAGCTATGTATGCTGCCGGTCAGAGTACTGATTGGATGAAGTTGGCAACACAGACCGGTATAAAACAACAGCATAACCTTTCTTTCCGTGGTGGAGCTAACAAAACCAGCTATTTCATTTCATTGAACTATACGGATGTGAAAGGAACTGCGGTAGGCAATGAGTTCAAGCGTTATAATGTACGTTTCAATCTTGATCAGGAGTTTAATAGTTGGTTGAAATTTTCTACTACTACACAGTTAGGTCGCTACGATCGTAGTGGTAGCAGTGCTTCTTTTTGGCGGGCTATAAAACAAGTTCCGTTGGGACGTGCTTATAACGAGGATGGTTCACTTACACTTTCTGCTACTGAGGACTCCTCTTCAGCTTTCAGCATTAATCCGTTGGGATCTCTTAATAATAAGACAAAAGATATTCGTGCAAAGGTTATCACTAATAATGTGCTTGAGGTAAAGTTTCCCTTTATTAAAGGGCTGAGCTATAAATTGAATACAGGCTTCACTTACCAAAACAGCTCCTATAAGAATTATCAAGGTTTGGATACCTACGAAGGAGCTAGTGCTAATGGCGTATTGAATACTGATGACTGGCATTCAGGAGAATGGATTTTGGAGAATATTATTTCTTATCAACGTGAATTTGGCAAACATCGTATATTTTTCACAGGATTATATTCTGCTCAAAGCAAGGAATATGAACAGAATACAATGGAAGGTAAGAATTTTCCCAATGATGTGATGTATTATTACCAGATTTCTAAAGCTGCCACAATGTCTGGTAATTCCAATTATTATAAAGAAAATCATATTTCACAAATGGGGCGTTTGAATTATACTTATGATGATCGTTACTTGTTAACTCTTACTGCTCGTCGTGATGGTTACTCCGCTTTTGGTGAAAGTTCTAAATTCGGCGTTTTTCCTTCAGCCGCTATTGGATGGAATATTTCCAATGAATCTTTTTTTAAAGACAAGCCTATAAGTGAAACCATTAGCAATCTGAAATATCGCTTGTCATGGGGTAAAAATGGCAATGAGGCTATCAGTGCTTATAGTACACTACCTAATCTTTCAACTTACAATTATCTGAATGATGATCATACTGCACAGTTTGGTTTCTATCCGTCGAAGTTAGCTTCGCCCGGTTTAGGTTGGGAAACTACTACATCTATTAATACTGGCTTTGATATTGCACTTTGGAATGGACGTATTCAGAGTTCATTTGATATTTATTGGTCTAAAACCAAAGATTTGCTGCTTTCCCGTTCTATTCCTACCATTAATGGTACTGGCTCTATTACTGAGAATCGTGGACAGACCCGTAATCGTGGTTTTGAATTCCAGATAACTTCTAATAACATTACACATAAGAGTTTTAGCTGGAGCACCTCTTTCAACCTCTCACACTATCGTTCGGAGATTGTAGATGTTGGTTTGTATGATGCTAATGGAAAGCCGGTTGATGATGTGGCTTCCAAGTGGTTTATTGGTGAACCTATCAATGTGAACTATGATTATAAAATTATCGGTGTATGGCAGATTGCTGATCCGTCTAACCCGACAGGGCAGCAAGATCCTAACTATCGTAATTCGTATCCTGGATATGTGAAATACCTTGATGTAGATGGTAACGATATTACAACGGCTGATAAGACTATTATAGGGTCGGCTATTCCTAAAGTAAATATGAGTTTGATGAACACTTTTGAGTACAAAAACTTCACTCTGAGTGTGTTCTTAACGGCTCAGTTAGGACAAACCCATCTGAATGCCTTGTATGATACAAGCCATAATTCATATCGCCAGAACCGCTTTTTGGTGGATTTTTGGACTCCAGAGAATCCTACGAATAGCTATCCGAAAAATAGTTTGAATAGTGATGTGAATCCAGAGGGAGCCAGTTTCTATGAAAAGACAGATTTCTTACGTATTTCCGACGTTACATTGGGTTATAATTTCCCACAACAATGGTTGCGTCGTACTTTCATCAAACGGCTCAATCTTTACATGAACATTAAGAATTTGGCTACAATAACTGGCTGGACAGGTATGGATCCGGAATTTCTCAATGATCAATTGGCTGCTCCTCCAGTACGTTCGTTCACTTTTGGACTAAAGTTAGATATTTGATGAGAGTAATATATCATAAAAAGCTAAAATGAAATTGCACATATGAAAAAAATAACATATTTCAATGTCTTAGTGTTTACAGTATTATTGCTCACTATGGGCGGCTGTAATGAGGATAAGTTTCTTAAGGAAGATCCTCGTGATGCACTTTATCCTGAAAATTTACTTGTAGATTACAATGGATTTAAATCGATGATAACGCCTCTTTATGGTCTTATGCGTGCAGAGTATCGCCGTGCTGATGCAATGGGAGGAAGTATTGCGCTCTGTCTGCATTCTGCCTGGGGTGGAGGGGTAGATAATTCATGGGCCAATAATAGTCATGCGGAAATGAAGTTCCTCTACAATCCCAAAGAGATAACTTACACTGATCTTGCTATTTGGAATAATATTTTCCAGTGGGGATATCGTATCATCAACACTGCCAATATGGTTATCTCAAGAGCTGACAATGATGGCATTAACTGGGGAAGTGGTGCTGATGCTGAAAATCGTAAAAATGAGGTGTTGGCCGAAGCTCGCTTCTTCCGTGCTTGGGCTTACCGTCACCTTACCTATTCATTTGGTGCAGTGCCCCTTTCAACACAAGAAATTACAGGATTGAATTATCGTGATGATTGGGACCGTGCTTCCTTGAGTAGTATTCGCGAAGTGATGGCAGAAGATTTCCAGTTTGCAGTCGATAACCTTCCTTTGCGTACTTCTAATAATAGTAAAGTCTCTGGTGCTGTGGCACGTCACTATTTGGGTGAACTTTATTTGGCAGAAGGTAATGCTGAAAAAGCAGTTTCAGTACTGAAACCATTAGTGGAAAGTGGAGAATATTCCCTTATAAATCAACGCTTTGGTAGTAATGCTTCCAATGATGGATGTCCTTTTATTGACGTATTTTATACTCCTATGTATGCTGATGGAAATACGGAGGTGTTACTGGCTTTCATTAACACAGAAGAGGAGAATAGTGCCTATGGTACTGCAAATGTCTATATGACTACAACTTATAAGAACTATTATGCTAATGATGGCGATTGTAAAAAGACAAACCAGCATAATCCGGACTATATCAATAACGGTGGTGAAGGTTCATTTGCACAAGTCTTTTGGCAAGCTAATGGTGGTAAGGGAGCCGGACGTGTAGTTCCTTCCAGAGGAGCACTTCGTTTGTACAATTATAAAGGAATGGGAGAACAAGATGACCGTGTATCTGCCAATGCTATCGTATGGAGTATTAATGATGTAGATGCTGCCGGCAATGTAACCAAGGTATTTGATTTAGGTGGTACTGCACTTATTGATACTACGGTTAATGCAGCCATGCTAACTTCTACTTCCATTAAAAAATATGATTGGCCTACTACTCGTAAATGGGATTATACTCCACCTATTTTGGCTAATGCAGCTAATGATGGACACTATGCGGACATTGTTTATTTACGTTTGGCAGATACATATTTACTTTATGCAGAGGCTCTTTACAAGAGTAATCAAGTAGGTGAGGCCATTAAATGGATAAATAAAGTACGTAATCGTTCCAATGCTGTAAGTATTACTGAAGATGATCTTAGAATCGGTGGTATGGATTTCATTCTTGATGAACGCAGCCGTGAACTGCTTACGGAGGAAGAACGTCGTCATACATTGGTACGTGTTTGCCAAGAAAATGGTGGTGACGAACGTGATACCAATAACTATTTCAAACGTCGCATGCGTGAACTCAATGAGATAGCTGGTATTGCAGGACGTGGTATGGATGAATATGAAACTCCTGTCCTTTTCCCGCTGCCGCAATCATTCATTGATGCCAATACTGGTAATCCTTTGGAAAATAATCCGGGGTATTGATAGATAATAGTCAGATATAAATACCGCATATAAAACGGCTTTGTATATATCGGTGTTTATATCTGATTTAGATTCATATATTCAAAAGAAAACAAAAACTTAATATCTTGATACATCATGTCCGAATTGGCTTTCATTTTTAGTCTTCTTATGGTAGGGATTACAGCGGTAGGTCTTTATCGTAAGCTCAATCCTCAAGGTCTTTTGATGCTTTCCGGTTTATTAATGCTTACAGCTGCTTTTTTCATGCAAGTGCATTCGGTAGTACCTAGTAAAGCTACGGGAATGGTGGTGTTTGATTTGGTAAGGATGATAGAGGAAGTTTTTCTTTCTAATTTGGCGCGTGCAGGGTTTATGATAATGACAATTGGCGGTTATGTAGCTTTCATGAATAACATAAAGGCTACTAATGCATTGGTCTATATTTCCATGAAGCCATTAGGTCTTTTTCGACGTTATCCTTATTTGGCGGCTACTATAGTTATTCCTATTGGACAATTACTTTTTATTACTACTCCTTCAGCTGCCGGATTAGGATTGTTGCTTGTGGCTTCGGTTTATCCTGTTTTAATTAGTTTGGGAGTAAGTCAACTTACAGCATTGTCAGTCATTGCCGCTGCTACTCTATTTGATCAGGGACCGGGGTCGGCAAATACTGCTATGGCTGCCGAATTGATAGGACAATCCAATGTGGAATATTTCATCACTCATCAACTTCCTTTAGTAATTCCTACTTCCTTGGTTGTAATGGTACTCTTCTATTTCAATAACCGTTATTTTGATAAAAAAGATGCAAAGAAACAGCAGGATGGCATATTGCAGGTGTCAAATGTGACTGCAACCTCATTAGTAGAAAAACCGGATGTTCCATTGGCTTTTGCGCTACTCCCGGTATTACCTTTGGCTCTTCTCATTTTCTTTTCACCTTTTGTGGGACTGTTTCAGCCTACTGTAACATTGGGTACCACTACTGCTATGCTTTTTTCTCTGTTCTTATCATTGGTATTTGTGTTGTTTCATACTCGTAGTGTGCGTACTATTTTTAACGTTTTTGCAAGTTTTTGGAAAGGCATGGGAAATGTGTTTACTTCAGTTGTAACATTGATTGTAGCTTCAGAAGTTTTCTCTAAAGGACTGATTGGTTTGGGATTTATTGATTCATTGGTGGGTTATTCCTCTCATATCGGACTTTCGGGATTAGCTATTGCCGCAATCTTTACTCTCATTATTTTTGGAGCTGCCATGCTGATGGGAAGTGGCAATGCAGCCTTTTTTTCATTTGGTCCTTTATTGCCGGGTATAGCCACTCAGCTTGGTTTGCCGGTTTTTTCATTGATACTTCCTTTGCAGTTGGCGGCAAGCATGGGACGTGCCGCATCTCCTATTGCCGGAGTCATTGTTGCCATTGCCGGGGTAGCCGGTGTGTCATCAGTGGAGTTGGCAAGGCGTAATACATTTCCTTTAATAGGAGGAATTGTTTTCTTGATACTTTATCATCTTATCACTTTCTAAAATTAATCGACAGCTATGTTTACATTGATAAAGAATGCAAATTTATATGCTCCTGCCTATCTTGGTAAAACAGACATTTTGCTATGCGGAGAAAAGATTGCGCATATTTCAAAGACAATTGAACTGAATGAATCATTTTGCCATACTATTGACGTGCAAGGTAAAATTGTTACTCCGGGATTTATAGATCAGCATGTACATATTACTGGTGGAGGAGGGCAACAAGGTTATGCCTCATTAGTCCCCGAGGTGACTATGAGCGAACTGGTGGCATGTGGTACTACTACTGTATTGGGTATGCTTGGTACTGATGGATTTGCCAAAGAACTTACTACGCTTTATGCCAAGGCCAAAGCTATTGACGATGACGGATTGTCGGCTTATATGCTGACAAGTTATTACGGATTGCCTACCAAAACATTGATGAATAGTGTGGCTGACGATCTTATCTTCATAGATAAAGTTATTGGCTGTAAGCTGGCGATGAGTGATGACCGTAGTCCGTTTCCGACAGAGCAAGAGATATTACGTATTATACATCAGGTACGTTTAGGGGGATTTACATCTGGTAAAGGAGGAATTCTCCACATTCATTTGGGAGCACTTCCGGAAGGTATTGAGCCCTTACTCAATATTGCTCGTCACTATCCTACACTGATATCTTATCTGTCTCCTACTCATCTGATACGTACTGAAGCTCTTTTTATGCAGGCTGTAGAATTTGGTAAATTAGGTGGAATGATTGATTTTTCGACTGGTGGCTCAAAGTTTGATACTCCCCATCGTTGTGTGATACGTGCATTGCGAGCTGGTGTCCCCCTTGATCGCATTACTTTTTCTAGTGATGGCCATGGTGGCGTACGCAGAGTGAATCCTGAAACTGGAGAAATAACTTATCGTCCTGCTCCTTTGAATTTAAATTTCAAGGAGGTAGTTGCATTAGTCAATGAGGAGGGGGTACCATTGGAACAGGCGATTACATTGATAACATCCAATCCGGCTCGTAATCTGAAATTACGAGCTAAAGGTATTGTGGCACAAGGAGCAGATGCAGACTTGTGTTTTTTGGCGGAAGATTTGCAGCTTACAGATGTCATTGCCCGTGGTAAATTTGTAATGCAAGATGGTACAATAGTAAAGAAGGGAAGGTACGAATTATGAAGAAGCTGATTATATTTTGTATTGGATTCCTCTGTATTTGTTTATCTGCAATAGCGAAACAGACTTTGGAAAGGCCAAGAGGTGAACATTTCTTCACTTATAGTCAATACCCTCCTTTTGCCGATCGCCCGGTAGATGTACATTATTATATACCTTCCCAGGGGGATATTAAACAAATGCCTATTGTATTTGTCTTTGAAGGAGGAGACCGCGGCTATCGTTATCTTTTGGACGGTTGGAAAGAAGAAGCGGAGAGAAAGGGTTTTATGCTTTTTATACCTCACTTTGATTTGAAATCTTATCCTTTGGCAGACTATCAGGAGGTGGGGGTGATGAATGCTGCCCATACAGTAGCTAATGCTCCCGAAAAAATTACACCAGTGTTGGTTGATAAACTATTTGAATATGTGCGTCAATTTACGGGAAGCATGCGCAAAGGATATATGATTTATGGTCATTCTGCTGGTGGGCAATTCGTACAGCGTTTCATGCTTTTTCACGATAGTCCTTATGTGGAAAAAGCTATTATAAGTTCTCCCGGTTGGTATACTTTTCCTGATTTGGCCCAGACATATCCTTATGGTACGGCTGGTATCCCCTATATTTCATCTGAACAGATAAAAAAATACTTGTCAAAACCTATCATACTACAGCTGGCTTTGGGAGATACGATACGTGAGTCTTTTCTACGCAAGACTCCTGAAGCTGAACGACAAGGACGAAACCGTATGGAGCGTGGGCGTAGTTTCTGGCTTTATATTCACCAGTTGGCTGCATCCCGTGGTTGGGAATGCCATTGGCGCAAGATAGAAGAGTGCGGCATCGGGCATGAGGCTGTCCCTATGGGGAAACAAGCTGTGCCATTATTGACGACAGATTCTTTACGGGTACTTTTTATAGGTAACAGCTATACTTTTTTTAATCGTTTGCCATGGCAAGTCCAATCGTTAGCATCCTCATGTGGAAAAAAAATATCAGTGCGCCAGGTTGCTAACCCTGGTTGGTACTTGAGACAGCATGCAGCCAATACGCAAACATTAGAGGCGATTCGTGAAGGAGGATGGGATTATATGGTGATGCAGGAACAGAGCAAGGCACCTACTCGTGAAAAGGAATGGGTAAAGAAGAATGTATTCCATCCTGCGGCGCAGTTAGATAGTTTACGCCGTCTTTATGCCCCAAAAGGAAAAAGTGTCTGTTATATGACATGGGGGCGTAATAATGATACTTATGAAGGAATGCAGCAGCAACTTACGGAAAACTATTTGGAAATGGCTGATGTCCTTGATGCTTATTGTGCTCCTGTGGGTGAGGCATGGAGACGTGTACGTAGAGAGTGTCCAAGTTTGCAGTTGTATAATTCTGATGGCAGCCATCCTAGTCCTGCAGGCAGTTATTTGGCGGCTTGTGTCTTTTATGCAATTTTTTTTGGTGAGCCTTTTAGCAGCGATTATTATGCAGGTCTACCGTCTGAAACGGCTCTTTATTTACAGAGGATAGCACAAGAAGTGGTATTAGCTAATCTTGTGTTATGGAATAGAAATCAGTCGAAGCAACCTGCCGGAGTAACTGCAAGTTTCTATCCTGACCCCAAATTTGACCGTGAGACACCTACTCTAAGTAAACCTTACGGTAGCGGATTGGCATCGGTTGATGAGATAAAGGACTATTTACAACAATTGGTTGTACGTTCTCCGGGTTTGGCATATATGGAGAATATTGGTGTTACCAAACAAGGACGTACCATTCCGGTACTTTATTTGGGTACTCCCGACAAGAAGAAGGTAAGGGTATGGATTCAAGCGGCACTGCATGGTAACGAGCCGGCAGGTGCTGAGGCTGTATGCATGCTTGTCCGTTACTTACTTTGTGAAAAAGAAGGACGTGAATTGCTGAATCATATAGCTGTGGCTTTGGTTCCTATAGCCAATGTTGATGGTTATGCCATTCAGCAACGTCGTTCAGCCGATGGTTACGATTTGAATCGCGATCAGAGCAAATTAGAGGATGCTGTCACTTTGCTGTTGAAGCAGTCCTATCAGCAATGGAATCCGGACGTAGCTCTTGATATTCATGAATATACACCTTTACGTCGTGAGTTTAACTTATTACGTGGAGTGCCGACAGCAAATGCTGCTGATGTACTTTTTTTACCTACAGGACATCTTAATGCGCCTTTAGCTTTACGTACGCTGTCTGAAGAACTTTTTCGTCGTGAGGCAGAGGTCGTTTTAAATAGTGCCGGTTATGCTTCCGGTTTCTACTTTACTCCTCGTGTGGCAGATGGTTCCCTTGTTCTTGTAAAAGGTGCCAAAAGTCCGCAGTCCAGTTCTACTTTTCAAGCATTGACGGGAGCTGTATCGCTTTTTGTCGAAATAAGAGGTATTGGATTGGGACCGGAGTGTTTTGCACGTCGTAGTGAGTGCGGTTTCTTGGTGGCACGGCAAACGTTGGTTACTGCTGCGCAACATCGTGCTTCAATTAAACGTAAGATAGAACAAGCCAGGAAGCGCACCTTGAAAGCTACTGAACCGATATATGTTACTTTCACTTCGGATACTGTACGTCATGTAGTCTCTTTTATCGATTATAAGGCCAATGAACTGTTTAAGACTGAACTGCCAACCCTTGATGCCATGCAGGCAACACCTCAATTGATGCGTACTCGCCCTAAGGCTTATCTGCTCGATGCTCCCTGTACAGAAGCAGTATGTAAGCTTCGAGCGTTGGGTGTACACATTGAGCAAGTTACCCGTGTACAAAAAGCAAAAGTTGAGCGTTACAAAGTAACCCGTCTGTATCGTGCAGAGAAGGAATGGGAGGGGATTCATCCGGTAAATGTAGAAACGGATGTCTATGAAGATAATGTAGAACTTCCAATAGGTAGTTGGTTGGTACCTTTGGCACAACCTTTAGGAAATTTGGTTGCCACGTTGCTTGAACCGGAGTCTGTCTGTGGTTTCGTAAACTTCTGTGTTATTCCGGCTGAGGAAGGAAAGGGACTGTTTGTCAGTAGACTTATAAAATAAGAATTGGATATATAAAATTAAATTCGGTAATGACTATGAAACTAAAAAAAACGCTACAGATTATACTTGCTTTATGTTTAGGCCTATGGATGATTTCATGCCAGCAGGAACATATCAAGTTGACCTCTCCAAATGGAAAACTTTCTTTAGAGTTTACACTTGATGAAGAAGGTGCTCCCCGATATTGTTTAAGACATGCGGGGAAGAATATTTTACTTCCTTCACGTCTGGGATTGGTTTTGAAGGATGCGCCAGATCTTTTGACTGGTTTCGTTCTAAAAGAGGTTAAGCATGATTCGCATAATGATGTGTGGCAACCAGTATGGGGGGAAGAGGCTGAAATTGTAAATCATTATAATGAATTGAGGGTATGCCTCAAGGAAGAAACATCGTTGGAGCGGGAACTGAATATTATTTTTCGTCTTTTTGATGATGGGATGGGATTCCGGTATGAGTTCCCGCGCCAGCAACAGCTACAAGAGTTTCTTATTGATGACGAAGTGACTGAATTCGTTTTTCCTGCAGATTATGATGCTTGGAGTATTCCAGTGAAAGGAGTTCGTTTTTACGAGGCCTTATTTGAGAAAAAAACTCTTAGTAAGATGGGATGGGTAAGCACTCCGGTGACGATTGAGACAACAGATAGCCTTTATTTGGCTATTCATGAAGCAAATCTTACAGATTATGCTGCCATGAACTTGAAGCCGGTTGAACAACTTGAAGATAATAAAACGGTTACATTACGTGCGGCTCTTACACCTTGGAGTACAGGTGAGAAAGTACGTGTTACCGATACCCGTGTATCTCCTTGGCGTACAATGATAGTGGCTGAATCTGCCGGTGATTTGCTTCTTTCCCGTCTCATGTTAAATCTTAATGAACCTTGTCGTATAACCGATACTTCCTGGATACAACCTATGCGCTATATTGGAATTTGGTGGACTTATCACATGAAGCATAACACCTGGCATGCCGGTCCCCATCATGGGGCCACAACAGAGAATACAATGCGTCACATCGATTTTGCTGCTGCCAATAACCTGGGAGGTGTACTGGTGGAAGGGTGGAATGAAGACTGGGCTACTTGGAAGTTTAGTTTCACAAAACCTTATACCGATTTTGATATACAACGTATTACTGATTATGGGCGTAGCAAAGGAGTAGCTTTGATAGGACATCATGAAACTGGCGGTAATGTTTCCAATTATGAAAATCAGATGGAAGATGGTTTCAAGTTCTATGAGAAATATGGTGTGCATCAAGTAAAAACGGGTTATGTGGGCGATTTGCTTGATGGGAAAGAATATCATAGCAGTCAGTTTGGTGTACTTCATTATCGCAAGGTAATAGAGGCTGCTGCCCGTCACCGTATCTGTATTGATAATCATGAACCGGTGATTCCTACAGGTTTGCAGCGTACTTTTCCTAATCTGATGACACAAGAGGGAGTACGTGGACAAGAATGGGACGCTTGGGATGTAGATGGTGGAAATCCTCCCTCTCATACCGTAATATTGCCTTTCACTCGTGGGTTGGCAGGCCCGATGGACTTTACACCGGTGACGTTTCGGTTTGTTAACGATGTAATGCCACAGACACGTGTACATACCACACTGGCCAAACAATTGGCGCTGTTTGTGGTGCTCTATTCACCGTTACAAATGGCTTCGGATGAAATAGAGAATTACGAGGCTAATCCGGAACCTTTTAATTTTATAGTATCTTGTCCTACAGATTGGAGCAGAACAGTGGTGCCGGAAGCATGCATTGGCAGTTATGTTACTATTGCCCGTTGTGATAAAGGAGAGGGATGCTGGTATATAGGCAGTATCACGGGAGATGAGGAACGAACGGCTAATATCAGTCTGTCTTTTCTCGATACAGATAAAAGCTATCTGGCTACTATTTATCGTGATGCTCCTGAGTCCGATTATGAGACATGTCCTGCTGCTATACTTATAGAAGAGCGCGAAGTGACTTATAGTGATACCCTCACCATTCGGCAAGCACGTAGTGGAGGAACTGCCGTACGTCTGTGTCCTATAAAAGACTGTTGAGCCGGAGGTATATTGGGGCAGAGTTGTTTATATTTTCTCTCTCAAGTATTCGTAAAAGCTATATTGCGACCGTACCTTCTCCTTTTGCGGTCGCGACGACTTCCAGCGGTTTCGCAACCGGTCGTCCACAAAGCAGGCTTTCCGTTTGTCCGACAGTTGTATGGATAGCATATCGATGAGCTCTTGCTTCAAGTCTGGGTCCAGAATGGGGGTGACGGCTTCGATACGGCGGTACAAGTTACGCCGCATCCAGTCCGGCGAGCCGAGGAAGAGCTTGGGTGCGCCGCCGTTGCCGAAGTACCACACACGGGCATGTTCCAGAAAGGTATCCACGATGCGTGTCACGCGGATGTTGTGGCTGTACTCCTGCCCGGGGATGAGGCAGCAGATGCCGCGGACAATGAGGTCTATCTCTACACCGGCTTGCGAGGCTTCGTAGAGGCGGTCTATCATGGCAGGGTCTTGCAGGGCATTCATTTTTAGGATAATCCGTCCTTGCTTGCCTTGCCGAGCCAGTTCTATTTCGTGATTGATGAGGCGGTTCAGTTCAGGAATCAGGTTGAAGCGGGCCACAAGCAGGCGGTGGAACACCGGATTTTCCTTTCCCTGCAGAGTACGGAACAAGTTGTGCAGGTCGTTTACAATCACCGGGTTGCAGGTGAATAGTCCGCTGTCCGCATAGAGGGTGGCGGTCTTTTCGTTGAAGTTGCCGGTGCTGATGTAGGCGTAGCTTGTCAGTTTGCGCCCTTCCTTGTCGCGGCGTAGCACGAGGGCTACTTTGGCATGTACCTTTAGTCCTGGTATGCTGAAAATGATGTTGATGCCGGCGGCTTTCATCATCTCGGCGGTGGCGAGGTTGTTTTCTTCGTCGAAGCGGGCTTTCAGTTCCACAAAGACGGTGACTTTCTTTCCGTTCTGTGCGGCGGCTATCAGGGTGTTGATGACGGTGGAGTTCTCTGCCACGCGATACTGGGTCACCATGATTTCACGCACGGTGGGTTCGTGGACGGCTTCATATAGAAAATGGATGAAGTGGTCGAAGGAGTGGTAGGGATAATGCAGCAGCAGGTCCTTCTTCTCCACATAGCGGAAGATGGATTCGCGTTCGTCCAGGCAGGTCAGCTTCATGGGCTGGGGTTTCTTGATGGGACGTACGCTTTGGTTGGGATTGGGCAGATGCCGCAAATCCTCCATGTTGAGGTGCTTGTCTCCCGGCACCAGCTCCCGGCGGTCTATGCGGTAGGCATCTACCAGAAAGTCGAGGAAGTCCTGGGGCATGGCGCGGTCGTATACAAAACGGCACACGGCGCCTATCTTGCGTTTCTTTACCTTCTTCTTCACCTGCTCGATGATTTCGGAGGTATTGGCGGCATCGTCTATCAGAATATCCGCATCGCGTGAAATCTTGATGCAATAACTGCTGTCCACTTCATAACCGGGGAAGATGGTATCCAGATTGGCCTTGATGATGTCTTCAATGAACATCAGATAATAGTCTTTCCCCACCTTGGGCAGCTGGATGAAGCGCGGCACTTTGCTGTACGGCAGTTTCATCACGAAATACTGGATGCAGTTTGGAGAACTGGCGGGAGCTCCTTTCAGATGAAGCCGTACGGCTAGATAGAGACGGTTGTCGCGCAGGAATGAAATCACCTTGTCCTTGCTTACGGGCACCGGGGCCAGATAGGGGAATATCTCTTCGCGGAAGAAGCTGCGCACAAAATCGCGGTGAAACGGTTCTACGTTGCGGCTTTGATAGAATATGATGTGATGTTTCCGCAGGGCGGGCAGTATCTTCTGTTCGTAGATGCGGATACGTTCCTCCAGTTGGCGATTGACTTCTTGGTTGATTTCATCTACCAGTTCGGCGGCAGACTGCATAGTCTCTTCATCGCTTTGCGAGGCTCCGGTGGCTATGGCCTTATGGTCGGCTACGCGTATCTTGTAGAATTCTTCCAGATTGGAAGAGTATATAGAAATAAAGTTGATGCGTTCGTATAGCGGCAATGTCTCGTCTTCCGCTTCCAGCAGTACGCGGTAGTTGAAGGAAAGCCAGCTGATGTCACGTTTGAAATATCTGTTGTCCATGGTGTTAAGGTGTTAATGTGGCATATTAGCACATTACCACATTGTATTCTTCCCAAATATAATTACCTTTGTCTTAATAAACAAAGGAAAGATGACAAAAGTTGGTTTATTATCGGATACGCATGGCTACTGGGATGAAAAGTACCTGCAATATTTTGAGGGCTGTGACGAAATATGGCATGCCGGTGACATCGGTTCGCTGGAAGTGGCACAGAAGCTGGCGGCTTTCCGTCCCTTCCGTGCCGTGTATGGCAATATTGACGGGCAGGAGATACGGCAGCTCTATCCGCAGATTCTCCGTTTCACGGTGGATGGGGCGGAGGTGCTGATGAAGCATATCGGCGGTTATCCCGGCAACTACGACCCTTCCATCAAGGGCAGCATTCTGGTGCGTCCCCCAAAGCTGTTCATCAGCGGGCACTCGCATATACTGAAGGTGAAGTATGACAAGACGTTGGATGTACTCCACATCAATCCGGGCGCTGCGGGCATTCAAGGTTTCCATAAGGTGCGTACGATGGTACGCTTTGCGGTTGATGGGGGAACGTTTAAAGATTTGGAGGTGATAGAACTTGCTGACCGATGATGTAGTTTGTTTATTTTCAATGGATTGTATTTACCGATTGTTTACGCTGTAGTGTAAAAGCCGTTACATGCTAATGTAAAGGTCGTTACGCTATTGGGTAAAGGCCGTTACACTATTTGGTAAAGGTCGTTACACGCTGAGGTAAAGACCGTTTCATCAAGGGGTGACGGCCGTTGCGCACTGAAGTAAGCAAAACAATGTACCGGAGTAAGCAAAGCAATGAAGTAAAAA
>ENA-OYWY01000396-OYWY01000396.1-human-gut-metagenome-genome-assembly--contig:-NODE-396-length-16691-cov-8.793400_pt1 | contig 16691 bp, 16 predicted proteins | sample MGYA00244213_ERZ653413 | MGnify/ENA primary metagenome ERZ653413 (study PRJEB26926, sample SAMN06165171) | human gut metagenome | biome: ENVO:00009003; feature: ENVO:2100002; material: ENVO:00002003...
CATCTCCGACTTCGAGATGTTCCTGCGCACGGACAAGCACTGCTGCACCAATACCGTGTGGCTGTACGTCTGCCCGTTACGGACGATGGTATTCATCGCCATCAACAACGAGTGGCTGACGCGCGACCCGTTCCGCGAGTATGAAATCAAGAAGGAGGAAACAACACGCAGTTTCCTGACCAAAGATGAGATCCGCCTGCTGATGGAGGGGAAACTGAAAAACGCCAAACAGGAATTGTACCGCGACCTCTACCTGTTCTGCGCCTTCACATTTGTTGCTCTAACCAAATTGCATTTGATTATCAATGAATTGCAAGCCGACAATAGAGGTATAGGTAATGGTTTAGAAACCACCTGTCTTCATCATTTTGCATGATTCTCAATCATTTCAAATGGCTCAATGCGAAGATAACACTATTTCTTGGATTAGCCAAATTTTGATTATCAAATTCATCCAAATTCAGCGAACTACGGGCTATGATTGCTTGAATTTATATTTAAGCCCATACTCTTCCAGTTTGCTGTATAGTGTTGTTCGTCCAATTCCAAGCAGTTTGGCAGCAACGCTTCGGTTGCCGTTTGCTTGTTTCAAGGCACGCATTATCCGTTCCTTTTCCTCTTCATCATTGCGCAGGGAAAAGCTGATAGGTGAGGTCGGTTTTGGTACGGCAAGTTCCAGATGTTCTTTCGTTACCACACCTTCCTGAGCCTGCAATACCGCTCCCATGATTTTCTGCCGCAGCTCTCGCACGTTGCCCGGCCATGCGTGAATCAGCAACGCTTTACAGGCTTCGGAACTGAAACCGCTTACATTGCACTCCAGTTCCTTGTTGGCTATCTCACGGAAGAACTCCGCCAGCGGCATGATGTCCTCCTGACAGTCGCGCAGCGGCGGTACTATTATCTCAAAGTCGTGCAGACGGTATAACAAATCCTGCCGGAAACGTTTTTCGCTCACTGCCGCCTCCAAGTCCTCGTTGGTGGCGGCGATGATGCGGATATTGAAACTTCTGTCCGCCTTGTCACCGACCGGGCGATACCGCCTTTCCTGTATGGCACGGAGCAACATCTGCTGCGTTTCCAACGCAAGGTTGCCCACCTCGTCAAGAAATAACGTGCCGCCTTCCGCCTCTTGGAAATATCCTTTCTTGGTGCTGTCCGCACCAGTGAATGCGCCTTTGATGTGTCCGAAGAATGCCGATGGCGCAAGTTCTCTGGAGAGTGAACCGCAGTCCACCGCCACAAACGGTTTGCTCGCCCGTTTGCTTTTTTCGTGCAGGTGGTGGGCGATATGCTCCTTGCCCGTGCCGTTCTCGCCGAATATCATCACGCTCATGTCGGTGACGGCTACCAATTTTATCCTGTGCATGATTTTCTGAAAGGCGGAACCTTCACGGGCGAACACGGGCATACGGCTGTGTCCCACTTGACGCACCTTCTGTATGGAACGAATAAGTGGCACGAGTTTATCCTCCACAAGCTGTTTGGGGATGTAATCCAAAGAGCCGAGTTTCATGCTTTCAACTGCCGTATGTACTTCGGCATAGTCTGTCATTATGATGAACGGCTGCATCTTGCCCTCCTTGCGCATCCAGCGCAGCAGGTCTATTCCATTACCATCGGGCAGACGTAAGTCGGAAACAACTATATCATTATCTGTTGCCTGTTGCAGATGTTTTTTTGCTGTCGATAGGTGGTAAGCCTGCACGGTGCTGTATCCCTCCCGTGCCAGCAGGTTGCAGACATACTCGCAATACACAATGTTATCCTCCACCACGATTATTCTTGTCTTATCCATTTTCGTATTTTCTCCTTTCCTCTTTTGCCAACTGTATAATCTCAGCTCCCTTATCCAACACTGCGGTCACGGAATTACTTAACGCCTCATTATCGGACTTATCCTTATTATGAAGCACTCTATAAAATACTCTCAACGGTTGGTCGGCACGGAGTATCTCCCATGAACTGCGCAGGTGGTGTATTAAGGTATCCAACTGTTGCAGGTCGTTTCGCGTTGCCGCATCCCGAATTGCCTGCATTTCTTTCTCTGTTTCCGTTATCAGCTTCTCCAGCATGACAGCTTCATTGCCGTATGACAACAAGGTGAAAAAATCCGGTTTACCGTCCTGTGTCGCTTTAATGGCGCACTTGTCGGAAACCTCCATCAGTTCCGATATGGAGAACGGCTTGAACAGACATTCTTCAAAGCCTCGTTCTAAAAGTTCCTCCACATCACAACTGCCCGAAGCGGTTGCCACGACCACAGGGATTGTTTGTGAATTACCCACGTTGGAAGAGCGCAAAAGTTCCAGCAATTCAAAACCGTTTATACCAGGCATATTCAAGTCCGTCAGCAGCAGGCTGTATTCTTTTCGGCGTATCATTTCCACCAGTTCTGCCGCATCCGTACAGGTGTCGCAGTGTATTCCTTCCTGTGCATACATTTCTTTCAGCATCAGGAGCAGCACCTCGTCATTATCTATGGCGACAACATTGAGGTTTCTGTCCTTTCGGTGGATATAAGTATGTATCTCTTTTTCCGGTACTTCTTCGGCTTTCTGCATGGGTATTTTCACCGTGAAACGGCTTCCTTTCCCTTTCTCACTTTCCAAACGGATTTTGCCGCTAAGCATCGCCACGATATTCTTTACAATGGCAAGCCCAAGTCCGAAGCCGTCTTTTGCGGCGGCGTTTGAAAGGCGTTCAAACGCGCTGAACACCTGTTGCTGTTCCTTTTGGGTCATGCCTGTACCCGTATCCTCGATTACCAGTGTCAGCACTCCATTGGAATAACAGGTAGTCAGGGATATTCTTCCTTCCTCCGTGAACTTGATGGCGTTTGACAGCAGGTTGTTTCCTATTTGAATTATCCGTTCCTTATCAGTCAATACGACGGCATCGCTTACGTTCTTCACGGTCAAGGATAACCCTTTGTTCATGGCAACGGGCATGAACTCCGTTTCAAGGGTATGTACGATTGTGGAAATGCGGCAAGGACACAGTCTTGGCTGTTCCTTACCGTTGTCCAAGCGGAAAAAATCCAGCAGAGTATTGAGCATATTCCTCATACGATTGGATGATTCCTGTATGCTTTGGATGAAATGCCCGTTGTTCCCATTGCGGCATTCTTTCCTCAATAGTTCTGCATAGCCGGTTATTGCCGTCAGCGGTGTGCGCAACTCGTGGGTGATGGTGTGTACAGCCTTTTTGCGTGAGGCTATCAGTGCCTCGTTCCGTTGCACGGATTGTTCCAGTTGCCCTATCAAATCCGTTGTCTTGCGCTTGTATCGTTTGATGCTCTTTGCATCACGATGTATGATGATGTAGGAAATTAACAACAGCAGAAGAACAAATCCCATCAGACCGCCTACTTGCATGAATGACTTTTCACGCATGGCGGTTATTTCGACTTCTCGGCTTTGCAAATTTGATTGTACCTTGTCTTCTATTTGACAGATTAGTTCTTTCAATTGCCTGTTAAGATTTGCATTACGGGCTGCAAGGCTGTCGGCTTGTTCCGACAATCGTCGGCTCTGCTCTTTCTGTTCACTGACCATGTTTCTATTGGGTGAACGGAGCGTAGTCGTTGTTGTCGTTGGTTTCGTTTCCTCTTTTTTGCCGAAGATGCCCAAGAAACCTTTACGCTTCGGTTTCTTGGGTTGTTCCTGCACAATCTTCTGAACAATAACCGATGATTGATTGACTATCTTCCTGTTAATGGATTGTTGTTCATCTATTAACCGAACAATCTGGAACATCTGTCGCTCCTTATCCTCTAAAAGACTGCGCACACTGTCAATACGCTCAATCGAATGGATCTTATTGAACAGGCACAATGTGCTGTCCAATGCAATGCGTTGGGCATGGTAATTCTCCAAATCCGCTTCGTCCCAATCCAATACAGTTTCTCCCAACAAAGAAAATTCTAACAGTTGGATATGAATACGGTTTACCTCTTTTCTGAATTCATCTATACGTCGATTGCCAACCTCCAACGCTTCCACCTCCTGCCATTCATGATGCCAAGTGTAGGCTATACAGCCAATTAATAGTAGCATCAAAATGTAACCTGTGGCAGTCAATATGTGGGTAAAATTCACACCTTTAGTTTTTAAATTCATAAATTCACAATATGTTTAATTGTTTTTTTGGAAACTAATCACTGCCAATATGCTTGCTAATGCGCCGTAGATACAAAGCGGGACGAATTGAGATATAAGCTGATTGAAAGCACTGCCTTTGAGATATATTTCCCTCATAGCAGTCATGATGTAGTACAAAGGGTTAAGCCTGATAGCTTTCTGTGCCCAATATGGCATCGCAGATACAGGAGTTATAAGTCCGCTTGTCAATATGAAAATAACAATGAAGAAGAACATCACAACTGCAGCCTGTCGCATATTGTCACTATAGTTGGATACGATAAGTCCGAGCGAAGATATGGTGAATATATACACTATGTTGAACAGAAATACCAGTCCTATAGCCCCTATAGGTGTCACTCCATGAATTTTCCATGAAAGTAACATAGAGAAACCTACGATGAATATACCTATTGTCCAGTAGGGAATCATTTTAGAGAGGATGAATTCGATACGCGAAATCGGAGTGACATTTATTTGCTCTATAGTACCACGTTCTTTTTCACCAACAACATTCAGTGCTGGCAGAAATCCGACAAGTAACATAAGGGTCATTGCCATGAGTGCCGGGATCATATATGGCTTATAGTCAAGAAAATCATTAAAAATATAGCGAGGTTCTATATTGATAGGCCGTTGTGAAATAGCTCCGCTTTCACGGTTCAGTTCTTGAGCATACTGTATGACAATTTGTGTCAGATATGAATTGCCAAGCCCTCCTTTCATTCCATTGACGGCATTGACGGTCACCATGACATCTGCCCCTCCGGTACGGTATAGGTTATGTTCAAATTCATTTTCAATAGTGACGATGAAATCCACCTTGCCTTTTTGCAGCAAATCGTATGCTGCTTGATAATTAGGGCATACTGCATACAGTTTGAAAAACAATGATGCTTGTAATTTTTGTGTCAATCTGCTTGAGAGAGTAGAATGGTCACAGTCAATCACAGCGATATTAAGATTCTTGACTTCCTGTGTCGCTATACGCGGCACAACATTCATCATGGCGAATGGCAGAAGAATGAACACAACAGGCAACAGTCGGTTGCGAAACATCAGTTTGTATTCTTTTACAAGAAGATATGGTAATGCTTTCATATGCGATATATATTAATTTTCAAGAAAGTCTCGTTTTGAAAAATCTCCATGCAAGTAACATGAATAGAAGTCCTTCAATCATAATTGTAGAGATTTCTGTAGCCACATACTTGATACCTACTCCCTCAATCATTATTTTACGTATGCCAGATATAAACCATTTGGCAGGAACGATATTGGAAATTATCTGAGCCCCAGTTGGCATAGATTCAATAGAGAATACCATTCCCGACAGATATATAGTCGGGACAATCAGTAACAAAGAAATGAGCATTGCGGCAAGCTGGGTATTCACCACCGTGGATATAAGTAAACCGAGCATAAGAGACGAGAAGATGTAGACAGCCGTAATGATGGCATATAACAAGAGGGAACCTGCCATCGGAATATGCATCACGAAGTATGAAAGAAACAGGATCACAGCCATATCAAAGACAGATATTATTAAATAAGGTACAAGTTTTGCCAGAACTATATCCATCGAAAGTAGCGGAGATGCCAGAAGAATTTCCATTGTACCTGTTTCACGTTCTTGCACAATGGCTATGGATGTCATCATACAGCATATAAGCATAATAACCATGCCTATTATTCCCGGAACAAAATTGACCTCTGAGCGTTGTTGCGGATTGAACAACATCCTTGAATTGACACTAATGTTGAATTGATTCCCTTTGACTTCTGAGTCTTCCATTTCCGTCACGCATTCTTTCTGAAATTCTGTTATGATTTGTTGGGCATACGCCACCCTTACCCTCGCCTGATTTGGTTCGCTACCGTCAGATAAAATTTGTATGGAGGCATCCTTTGAGTGAATTATACGGTCAGCAAATTCAGGTTTAAAAATCACGACAAGATCGATCTGCCCTCTTTTGAAAAGTTCAATCGCTTCTTTTTCAGTCTGGATTTCTCCTTTCCTTATGAAATAGTCGTTGGCATAAAACTTTTGTATAAGTTTTTCGGTATAAATATCATGGCTTTTATCGATGACAGCCATACGAATATCCTTCACATCATTCTTGATTACAAATCCGGGGAGAAGAACAAGAATCGGTGGCATTACCAGCAATATCAGCAGTGAACGCGGGTCGCGCAGGATGTGTATGAATTCCTTACGGACGAAACTTAGAAACTGTTTCATATCATTTTTATTCAGTTGTTAATCACCACGCTTAGCTGTTCTGGCCAGCGAATAAAATACATCATACATGGATTTGCCGTTAAACTGCTGTTTCAATTGCGCAGGTGAGCCGAGAACATCAATACGTCCGTCGACCATGATGCTGACACGATCGCAATATTCGGCTTCATCCATATAATGTGTCGTAACAAATACGGTAATGCCGTTGTCAGCAGCCCTGTATATAAGTTCCCAAAACTGACGGCGTGTCACAGGATCGACCCCGCCCGTAGGCTCGTCAAGAAAAACAATACTCGGCTCATGAAAAATTGCCAAAGAGAAGGCAAGTTTCTGTTTCCAGCCTAAGGGTAGGCTTTTCACCATCGTTTTGCGCTCGGCTTCAAAACCGAGTTCCTGTAATAATTCCGTTATCTTATCCCGTATTTTATTCCGGGACATCCCATATATGCCGCCGAAAAGCACAAGATTTTCTTCCACTGTCAGGTCGTCATATAAGGAAAATTTCTGCGACATGTATCCAATATGGCGTTTTACCTGCTCGTGTTGGGTGGAGACATCATATCCCGCAACCATCGCTTTCCCTTCGCTTGGTTGTGAAAGCCCGCACAGCATACGCATGGCAGTTGTCTTTCCTGCTCCGTTTGCACCAAGGAAACCGAAAATTTCGCCTTTTCGGACTTCAAAAGTCACATGGTCGGTAGCCGTAAAATTACCGAACTTTTTTGTAAGACCTTCTGTCTTTATTACAATCTCATCTGTCATGGATTCCTATTTTTGAAGATTCATAAAACAGTCTTCGATGGTAGGCTCAACAACCTCTATAACGACATTTCGGTGTCCCAAATCAACAAGTTGGTTGCGAAGTGAATCTACTGTAAGTACTGAAGTTTCGATGGTGGCATGGTGGCTCTCTCCGAAAGCGAAAGCTGTCCTGACCCCATTGATACTGCGCAAATTTGTGAGAAGTCTGTGCATCTTGTCAGAACGTACAGACCAAAGGGTGTGCGTATATGACGTAATGATACCATCGGAGGTGTCGATTGTCAGAAATTTACCGTCTTGAATCAGAGCTATGCGGTCGCATTGCAGGGCTTCGTCCATATATGGGGTGGATACCACAATGCTCAATCTGAAATTGTTTTTCAGTTTATGTAACATTTCCCAAAATTCCTGTCGGCTCACCGGATCGACACCGGTAGTAGGCTCGTCAAGAAACAGTACATGAGGAGCGTGTATAAGAGCGCATGACAATGCGAGTTTCTGTTTCATACCACCAGAAAGTTTACCTGCCTTACGCTTTTTGAACGGCTCGATTTGCCTATATATATCTTCTATTAAATGGTAGTTTTCTTCTATCGTCGTATTAAACACAGTGGCGAAAAACAACAGATTTTCCTCTACTGTCAAGTCTTGGTACAATGAAAAACGTCCCGGCATATATCCAATGTGCCTGCGTATTTTCTTGTAGTCTTTCACAACATTCATTCCGTCGACCATTGCCGCCCCTGAATCGGCAAGGAGCAGGGTTGTGAGGATGCGGAACAGCGAGGTCTTTCCTGCACCGTCAGGACCTATCAGTCCGAAGATCTCACCTTCTACGACATCGAAAGAAACTCCTTTCAGAGCTTGTACTTTTCCTTTGTCATAGGACATTTTGAGGTTTTCAACACTTACTATAGCCATACCACTCTGGTTTTAGAATTTTACATCACCATACATTCCACGTTTGATAAACCCATCATTCTGAACCGTTATTTTTACAGCATAGACAAGATTCGAGCGTTCATCACGGGTCTGGATTGTCTTGGGTGTAAATTCGGCCTCGCTGCTTATCCATGAAACCGTACCCTCATACTCTTTGCGTCCATTCGTCCCTTGATCAGCATAAACTTTTACCTTCTGTCCGATTTTCAAGCCAGTCAACAGGTCCGCGGAAATGTACGCCCGCAGTTTCATTTCCGACACATTGGCAATCTTGAACAAAGCACGTCCCGGTACAGCAAATTCGCCAGCCTCGGCATATTTGGATAAAATGACACCATTGATGGGAGAAGTTATCACAGCCTGTCGCATCATATCATCAACCTGCCCTATCTGTGCGTCAAACCCGGCAGATTGCCCGTCAATGCTCCGGTTTGCCGTGGATACCTGCTCGTCTGTCGCTGCAAGCTGCTTCTGTAGAGTAGCAATCTGATAGCCTATGTCATCGACTTGCTTCTGAGTGGCTGCTCCATCTTTGAGCAATGCCTTGAACCGCATCTGCTCCGACTGGAGATTGGCTATCTGCTGACGTAGAGAGGCAACTTGCTGTGCGGTATTCAGTCTGCGACTTGTAGTGGCGTTTTTTCCGGCATAGAGTTGTTGTTTTTTCAACACGAGTTGTGTCATATCCAGTTCGCCAAGAGGCTGGTTCGCTTTCACTGTTTGTCCTTCTTCCACATTAAGGAACTTGATTTCCCCCGTTCCTCTGGCTGATACGATGACTTCTGTCGTTTCAAAAATTCCAGATGCATCGTAATCGACATCTTTGTTTCCACAGGCAGTGAGCATCATTGCCGATACTGCCGACATAAGAATTATCACTTTTTTCATATCTGTTGTTATTTAATTGTTCGTAGTGTATTTCAAGTCGTAGCTCTCTTTCAGCATCAGTATGGTATGGGTTGAGAGGTCTATGCGTGACTGGTTTTCACGGGTTATCTCTTGCAATAGATTGTTAGTATCAATGATACCATGTTCAAGCCGTGATTCCGCAGACTGGCGAACATCGCTGCGCAGAGCCACTATCTCTTGATCATCCTTTATCATTTGTCGGTATTTGGCAATGCCATCGGTTTGTTGGATTTCAGTCAGGTGGTTGTTGAACAGGAATGTTTCACGAGCAGATTCCACCAATCCTCGATGGGTGTTGAGTTTTGCACGGTCATTCTTTCTAGTGTATAAGGCTCCGATATTCCACGACAGCCGGATACCTATCATTCCATTTAGTTTCCAATCACGGTTGAACATCGCGTCAAACATATCATATCCCGGATAACCGTAATAGCCCTGTGCAAAGACGCTCAGTTTTGGAAGCAACCGAGCGTTCAACAGATGTTCCTGAGCGTTAGCAAGTTCAATTTGCGTATCAAAAAGACGAAGTTCAGGACGGTTATTTTCCATTGTTTGCACCTTGACCTCCTGAGGTATGGTAAGATTTGTGATTTTTTTGCCGATGAACACTGCCAACATATCTATGAGGCTTTTTCTTGAGGACGTCAGTTCGGTTGCCTGTTGTTTCGCTTTCAGTTTCTCCGCCATAACGGTATTGACATCGCTTTGCATGGCTATACCATTGGAGAGCATGGAATGAAGTTTGTCAAGACTGGATTGAAGTAATGTCTGCAAATCCTTATTCAATTGTATCTTTTCTTCAAGAAGGAGAATACCGAAATAAATGTCGTTTACCCTTTGACGGATTGCATATAAGTTGGTTGTGGTCTGGGCCGTCTGCACTTCGCCTTCATGCCGGGCGACATTCTTTTGCTCGCTGATAAGTCCACCATCATAGATTGTCTGATTAAGGTCAATTCCAATACGATATTGATTTTTTCTCAATCCTTTTACATCGTATCCTTGCTGTCCGAGCATTGCCTGCAACGGGTCAGGGAGCGTCATTACATCGCTTTGATAGGAAGCCTGAGCCATTGCCGAAATCTGCGGAAGCCATCCTTTTGAAATGTTGCTCACACTATAATCTGTCGTCTGCCGCATCAAATCATACTGTTTTATGAGCGGATAATTTTCTTGGGCCAACCGCTGGCATTCGTCCAGCGTGACCGTTTGAGCCTGTGCCAATATCGGCAAGAGTATTAGGCTGAAAAGTGTTGTGATATACTTCATATTTATTGAGGTTTATGTTTCACGTTGCAAAGTTAAGGTGACTTTATAGAGTTCTTGTTTCAAAATCCTTTCTTTCATTGTTGATATTGTACGATTATCTGTTTAATCATATAATTATTATGGTTTTTATGGCTATATTTGCACCTAAATAATATAATTGCGAAAATGAAAAGAAACATATTAAACGATTTTTCATTGCAGACAACTGATTTCAGCAGCATTGAAAACCTTTCCGATTTAGCTTTCGTCAACGAATATATCGCGATGCTACTTGATATTGGAGCATATCGTGACAACTTTGTGAAAATAGGATTCCCTTATCGCTTGGTAGAAGGACGTATCTTGTGGGTCACAAAAGGCAGTGCCGATATTGAGCTTACGTTGGATGAATATCACATTAAAAAAGGTGACATTATCTTGTTAGCCCCAGAAACCATTATGGAATTGAAATCATGCAGTGATGATTACACCATGATTGGGGTAATGTATAAGGAGAATATTCCAATAAATAAAAATATTGTCATTCACGCAGAAGAAAACGACTGGCGCGAAACCTTGAGATTTGCCAATCTTCTATGGGATACAGCCCGGCGTGTCCCTTTTCGGAAGGAAACAGTGAGCCATCTCATATCTTCGATAATCAGTGATATTCAGTATATACATCGTGCAAAACAGGAATTGCATCCGACAAAAAGAAAAAACCGTCAGGAAGAAACATTCAGCAAATTCAAAATGCTTGTGAATGAGAGTTGTTGTCAGCATAGAACCATACCATTCTATGCTGACAAACTCGCTCTCACTCCACATTATTTATCAACTATAATAGCGAAAGTCAGCGGTCGGAGTGTGATGTACTGGATAAATCGTGCCACACTAATACAAGCTAAAGTGCTGTTGAAAAACAAAGATATGCTTGTTTGTGAAGTCGCTGACAGATTGAACTTTCCCAACCAGTCGGCTTTTAGTTTTTTCTTCAAGCGGGAAACAGGGATGTCACCGAGTGAATATCAAAAAGTGAATTGATGTTATTATAAAGCTTAAACAACTATTATAAACGCTGAGATTAACAATAAACACAAAAGAACCACATCAAACTCTATGTTGGAGTAATGACATAGTTCTTCTGTCTGTAAGTACAATAGATTGTAGAATTCAAGTAAAAAAATACAATTTTGATACACGTGTATAATTTTATATTTTCAATCCTTTCGGTCGGTTTTCATCCTTGACATACAGCCCCGGACGCCCGATTACGACATGGTCAGCAATGAAGTTGCCCGTAGGACTTCGTTCATTCGCAAGACTGCGTATCTGCGGAGATGTACCTTCGGGATATTGCGTCTGACTGTTCCGCACATCTTCCGCCTCCGGCTTGACCTGCTTCCCCTCGTTCTCCTTTCCGGCGACTTCGGGCACGGGCGGCGCAAGTTCCAACTGTATCTTGCGGTCAAGGGCGGCAAGTTCGGACTTCAACTTTTTCAGTTCGTCCTCCTTACTTCCACACCTTGCCAGCTTGTAACAGCGGAATCTCCCCAAATACCATATTCACTTATCAGTTATTCATTGGGTCTGGAATTGCAGAGTCTGTCTTTGTTGCCACTTAGCCTCCATCTCCCTTGAAAGCTCCACAATCTCCCGGCTCAGCTTCACAAGGTCGATGGTACACTTCTCCAGCCTGTAGAGCAACGCCATCGCCTTCTTCTCAGAAAAGTGGATGCGCAGTTCCTTTACGACCTGATTGTAGTTCGTGCCTATGCCACGGAACTGGGCGTGGAAGTCCGACAGCTTGGTGTAGTATTCCAGCATCGTCTTGTCCACTTTCAGCACCTTGAACTTCTGCCCGAAGAAGTGCGCCTTTAGAAAGACGGCTTTCGCGTACACGTTGGATTCCTCGTACATCGTCAGGAACCTGTTCCATTCCACATCATCGAAGCGCACCATCACGCAGTGCGTCTTCGGGTTCAACTTGGGATTTCTCCCGTACTTGCTTTTCTTTTTCATACTTCTTATCCTTTCAATTTAATGGTTCATCCATTGTCTAATCTCCGATTAAAGAACCCCGAAATTATCCGACTGCGGAGGATAATTCTGCCCACGGCGGTGCAAGGATTTTCAGTTACCGGAATATGCCGGAGTAACTGAAAATATATCTTGCTGTGTCTTTGAAGACACAAAAATCCTCCGTCTGTCGGATTTGTTTCCGAGTGTAATCATTCATCTTGGGTATCGGTTAAGCCGATGAAGTGTATTCACCAGCCCAACCGACTTTCTGTAATCCCGTCAGAGCTTGCGCCACTGCTCGATGTCGTTCCGATAGGTGTCGAGGTGCAGACGGACGAGATTCTCAATCAACCCCGATGCGCTCATGCCCTTTCCTCCGAGGAAGCGGACAACCCTGTCCAGTTCGTCCCGCACAGTCTCGCTGACGAACACGGGCTTGCGGTTGACAATCTTGGGGACTTGGAGATAGGTGGTGCGGTATTCCTCCAGCGACAGCCTGCGTTGCTTGCTGCTGACACGCTTCTGCGGCATTGCCGCTTCCCCGGTCGCCACACCTGACGGTTCATCCGCCATGGCGGTCTCCGTTTCTTCCGTGACAGTCTTGTCGGGCTGTTCCGTTTCGTCCGGCTCCAGACCGACCCTCCTGTAGAAATCATCCATAAACTTGGAATTGTGGGATTCCCTACGTCCCATTTTTTCCACGATTTCACGAGCCTGCTGCTCTGTAATGCTTGGTTCTCTCTTCATTGTAAAAAACAAATTAATTAAGTTATTAACTGTGGTCTTGGTAAGCACCTCGACCGATTATCGGGAGCAAAGTAAGGTGCTTTAATACAGTCAGTCAAGCACTTGGATTCGCTTAGGCATTTTTGTATGGTTTTGCTTTATGGCGACTTACAAAGCGGTGCGGACTTCACCGTTCTGCCGGATGTATATACCCGAATGGTGGAAGGTTCAATAATAGCCGAATTAGAATTAAGCCCTTATTCTCGCTCTTGCCACCTTCCTAATTTTCGGATTTAAGGGACAAGCATAATCTCCAGACAATGCCAACCGCAACCACCCTGTGCCACATACTGCCAGTAATATCAAAAGCCATTGTCAGGTAAAAGAATATGTATTTCTTTGCGGCAAAAGGAATAACAACAGTCCAAAATGGTGGTGCGGAAATCACGGTACGTTGGCTTGATTGCCGCTAATCGCCAAATGGCAACCCGGACAAAGGCTACCTATTGACGCAACACGCTGCCACTTCCGGAAAATCCATTGCAGGACAATAAATTATGTATTCCTTTGCGGCAAAAGAAACAGTAACAACTAAAAGAAAGACAATGGAAATCGTATCAATCGAAAGAAAGACCTTTGAGGAACTGGTCGCCAAGTTCGACCGTTTCGTCAGCCGGATGGATGCCATCTGCCATCGGCACGGAGAAAAGAAGATGAGCGAGTGGATGGACAATCAGGACGTGTGCCGGATGCTCAACATCAGCCCACGAACGTTGCAGACGCTTCGGGACAACGGAACTTTGGCTTATTCACAGATAAACCACAAGACCTATTACCGTCCCGAAGATGTGCAGCGCATCGTCTCCATCGTGGAGGACAGGCGGAAGGAAGCAAAATTTAAAGGCAGGACAATCTGATGACCGAATAGAGTAACAATAACAATTCCACTAAATCCAAAGTAATATGAACGAACTGATTAACAAAGACAACGAGTGGATAATCCACTTCTTGGGCAGCCTCGACCGCCTGCTTGACAACGTAGAGCATCTGACCGCCAACTACCGCCCGGCACTGAACGGGGAGCGTTTCTTCACCGACAAGGAGGTATCGGCACGGTTGAAAGTAAGCCGCCGGACACTTCAGGACTACCGCAACGAGGGACGGATAGCCTATATCCAGTTGGGCGGCAAAATCCTCTACCGTGAATCCGACATCGAAAGGATGCTGGCTGACAGTTACCGCTCTGCCTACCGAATGACGGCAACCTGATTTTCTTGAAGGAGCGCAGTTTGCCGTCTGCCCTATGTTTGCGGTAGCAATGGTACAACAAAAAAAGGAACGGCTTACGGGTGAAGCATCAAAGTCCTGCTTCGTCCGTAAGCCGTTCCTTCTCTTTCTTCTGATTTCCCGTCAGTCGCTTGTTTCCGTTGCCGGATGCCCCAAATGCGTGTGGCTGGCAGTGGCAAGGTTTTCGGGCTGAATACGCTCAACCTCGTTTGAGGAAGATTCTGCCCGAAACGGCTCTGCCGCCCGACCTTGCCAATGCCATTGGAGCCACACGCTACCTTTGCATCCGTGTATCGGGAACAGGTGGCTGACGGGATGAACCTCAGCTATACCATAGGTTGCCGCCCTTGCCGCAAGAGAAGAACAATGTGACCGGACTTTCCTTCTTGGTGGCGCAGATTTCGCTTATTACAAACCGTCTGAACAGGATACTTTCTTTACTGCATATTCTGAATGCAATGGCTATAATCATTTCAAGATTATAAACGTCATAGCTGATGCCATCAGGTTGCTTGATATACTTCATCGTATCAGTCCCGCTCAATTCCTTGTTCTTGTAGATAGTCCGTATCGCCTTGCGAATGTCGCACGAGAATACCCCGAACAAGTCGGCTATCTCAAACTTAGTCATCAATACAGGTGCAACTGGTATTCTGACAGCACCCACTTTACTAATTGTTATTATTCCTCTATCCATTGTTATTTGATCTTAGTTTCATCGTTTGATACACGCTCTTTTTTCCATCCGCTGTAATTCCCGCATTTGAATACCCGTGACGGCATACCGTCATCGGGCAAAGCATATTTGCCTTTGGTGTTCTCGGACAGAACCGCCAAATCCCTGCTCACCTTATGGTTGGTTATCTCGGCGTATATCTGGGTGGTCCGTATGGAATGATGCCCCATCATCTTGCTGATGGTTTCTATCGGAACCCCGTTGCTCAGGCAAATGAGAGTCGCGAAACTGTGCCTCGCCTGATGGAATGAAATCGGGCGGTTGATGCCGCACATCACGGACATCTTTTTCAGATGTCTGTTCATGCTCTCTTTGGTCAGCATCGGAAGGAGTTTCCCGTTGCTGTCCATTCCTTTGTACTTTTCGATGATGCTCAACGGTATTTCCATCAGCCGCACACATTCGGGTGTGCCCGTCTTTTGCCTTTCCGTATGAATCCACATACTGCCGTCCTCTGCTTTCACCAGATTGGCGGCAGTCAGGTTTCTCATGTCACAATAGCAGATACCCGTCCAACACGAGAACAGAAACATATCTCTCGTAAAATTACGGTTGGGGGTGTCATAGGTCGTATTTGCGAATTTGCGAAGCTCGTCTTCCGTCAGGTACATCTGTTTGAAGACGGGCTTCTGTGGGGCATAGCCCTTGAACGGGCTGAAAGGGATGATGCCACGGAACACGGCAAGCATCACCACGCTTTTCAGGCGGTTGACATGTCCGAGAATGGTCTTGGGCATGAAACGCCGTGCCGTGCGCATATACATATCGAACGCCTCGATGAAACTTTCGTCCAACTGTTTGACGGGCATATCCGAAACATGGTATTTCTCTTTAAGGAATTCACCGAGTATCCGGCAGGTGTTCCGGTACTGGTAAAATGTGCTTGCCGCCCTGTTCACTCCCACACGCTGGGCATAGTCGCTGTTATGCTCCGCATAGAGCTTCATGATAGTGTCCTGTGTCTCAGCCAGACCTTGGAACACATTCCTGACTTCCTCCGCCGTCACTAGATCCCGAATGTCGGCAAGCTCGTTGAACCGCTTCTGCAACAACAGCAGTAGCCGTTCAATCTCCCTGTTTGCCATTGTCGCCGCCTTGCTTTTGCCCGTACAGCGTTGGGCTGTGGCGTTCCACAACCGCACATTGATTTTGAACTTGCACGCAAATTGTGCGATGGAATTGTTTTTTCCCTTGACGGATATTCTGCCCATGAGCGGAGAAAAGCCGTCCTTGTCCTGTCCGCTGCGCTTGATGTAGAGCAGCACTTTCATTTCTGTTTTCATGCGTTACTTTTTTTGATTGCAATATTACTCATACTTCGCTTGTTGAACGGTATGAGAATCAGGCAGAACGGCGCAATCAAAACCGAATAGGCTAAATCTGCTGGATAAAGGGATATTCCCGGATGAGAAATCCTTCTCTCTGACAGTTTACACCCTGATTGACTGCACTTAAATGAAATGAAAACAGGTAATGACTTGGTAGCTGAACAGGTTCTTTATTCCACCTGTTTCTGCTATTTACCCTACCGCGCAAACCAACGCAATTTTGCTGTATTACAACGTGTTGCCTTTTATTTGCGCTATTCCTCTATTGGTTGCATTGATAGTTTTCTATCCTTTCACGGGGCTGTCGTTCGCGGATATGCGCAACCTTACGGAAGAGAATATCCGCA
>ENA-OYWY01000399-OYWY01000399.1-human-gut-metagenome-genome-assembly--contig:-NODE-399-length-16671-cov-4.638180_pt1 | contig 16671 bp, 17 predicted proteins | sample MGYA00244213_ERZ653413 | MGnify/ENA primary metagenome ERZ653413 (study PRJEB26926, sample SAMN06165171) | human gut metagenome | biome: ENVO:00009003; feature: ENVO:2100002; material: ENVO:00002003...
CTACACCTCTCTATTCGTCGGCAGCGTCAGATGTGTATAAGAGACAGGTATGATGCGGATAAGCGAGCTGCTGTCCGTCATGTCCCCGTAGTGCAGGTTTACGAGACGGTTCTTCTTCATGTCCCGTACCCATTCATCCAGATAGAGATGTTCTATGCGTCCGGTGTTGAACGATGACGAACGGCGCAGAATGCCGTGTACTTCATATCCTTTTTCAATTAAGAACTCGGCTAGGAACGATCCATCCTGACCGGTGATGCCTGAAATCAATGCTATTTTCTTATCCATGATTCGGGTTTTAAAATCAGTTTTTATTTATGTTATGATGTAAATTTCTCTTTTGTGATATTCCATAAGAATAAGCAGTTCCCGATGATATATCTTCTCCACATTCTTTTGGGTTCCTTTATCAGCCGGTACAGCCATTCCAACCCGTGTTCCTGCCACCATACGGGAGCACGTTGCACGTTTTCGGCAAAGAAGTCGAACACAGCGCCAATAGTACCGATGGGACCGTTTACCTCCAGTTCTTTCAGGTGTGTATAAGTCCATTTCTCTTGTTTGGGAGCGGTCATGCCCACCCAGAGCAAATCCGGCTGTGCCCGGTTTACGGCGGCTATCATGGCTTGATTGTCTTCTTGGGTGAATTCCGGCTTGTAGGGTGGGGAATAGGTTTCTACCCGGATATTGGGATATAACCGGACAGCTTTTACCTTTATTTTCCTCAAGGTGTCTTCGCTACTTCCCAGAAAGAAGCAGGTTCCTCCTTTCCGGTTCAGCTTATCCATTTCGTACAGAAACAAGTCCCATCCCGCTGTGCGCTCTATCTTCTCATGTCTCAGGAGTTTGAATGCCAGTACAATGCTTGCTCCGTCCGGAATCAATGCGTCTCCCCTCAGCAAAGCTTCTGCAAAGGCAGGATCTTTCAATGCTGTGTTATACGAGTGCGCATTGATGGTGTTAATCAGCAGTTTGCCTTCGGGCAATGCGTCAAGCTCACTTCTGTGTCCCAGAAGCGAAATTGTCTTTAACTTCAACATGTATAAAAGGAATGATAATTTTCCGCAGAGTACGCTACGCTATCGCCTGTCACATGGAAAGGTATTTTGAACAGAACGATGTAATCATGTATGAAAACTGCGCAAATGTAAAGATTATGTGTGTAATATACAAGAGGAATGTGAAAAATGTAATTTAGTTGGTCTGATGATTGATGCAGATACCTTTCAGATACCATTCGTACAAACGGTGTATTCCTTCGTCTATTTCTATTTTATGATGCCATCCCAGGTTATGCAGTTTGGTCACATCCGTCAGTTTACGCAGTGTGCCATCCGGTTTCGAGGCATCCCATCGCAGCTCACCTTTGAATCCTATTTCGGCTATAATCTTTTCAGCCACTTCCTTTATGCTGAGTTCCTTTCCTGTGCCCACATTGATGTGGCAGTTGCGTATTTCTTTACTGTCCGGAGCATATGTGTCTTTAAAGTCTACATTCAGCAGTACATGTACACTGGCATCTGCCATTTCTTCGCTCCATAGGAATTCACGCAACGGTTTGCCGGTTCCCCACAAGGTGACCGCTTCCGGGGTTATTCCGAAGTTGGCAAGCTCTGCCAGAATCTCCTCGTTGCTATAGCTGCCGTTTACCCCTTTCACTGGACGCAGGTTGATGTCTTTGCGTACAGCATCCCAATCCCCTTCGTTGAGGCATTTGGCAAGGTAAATCTTGCGGATCATGGCAGGCAGTACATGGCTGTTTTCCAGGTGGAAGTTGTCGTTCGGTCCATATAGGTTGGTAGGCATCACGGCTATGTAATTGGTTCCGTATTGCAGGTTGAAGCTTTCACACATCTTCAGCCCAGCTATTTTGGCTATGGCATACGGCTCGTTGGTGTATTCCAGCGGAGAGGTCAGCAGCACTTCTTCCTTCATGGGCTGCGGAGCTTCACGCGGGTAGATGCAGGTGCTTCCCAAGAAGAGCAGCTTCTTTACTCCGTGACGGAAACTCTCGCCGATTACGTTCTGCTGGATTTGCAGATTCTGATAGATAAAGTCCGCCCGGTATTGCAGGTTTGCCATAATGCCACCCACATGGGCGGCAGCCAGTACCACCGCTTCCGGTCGTTCTTCATCGAAAAATTTCTTTACGGCGGTTCCGTCCAGCAAATCCAGTTCTTTGTGTGAGCGTCCTACTAAGTTTGTATAACCTCTTTGTCGCAGGTTGTTCCAGATGGCGGAACCTACTAAACCACGATGCCCCGCTATAAAAATCTTTGCATTTTTTTCTAACATGACTAATACCCTAGTTATAAAATTAATTTTTTCTATTTACTTCTTGTATGAAGCTATACATTCTTTTAAAATATCTTTCATCCGGTTCTCAAACTTTTCCAAAGTGAATTCCCTTTGAAATTTTTCTTTACCGGCTTTACCCATTTTAGCACATATCATGGGATGGTCTATTAAATATTCTATCTTTTCTGCCAGCTGTTGCGGACTATGTTTTTCCACGATAAATCCGGTTTTGCCTTCCTCTATGATACCGGGTATTCCTCCCTCATTCGTACTGATGCAGGGTAGTCCCTGTTCCATAGCCTCAAGAAGTACTAATGGGAAACATTCATTATGATAATAAGTGGGAAATATAAATAAGTCTGCTTGTTTAAGAAACAATTCTTTTTCTTCTCTATATTTGGCTCCGTGTGCCTGTATATACTTGTCTAGATTTTTGTGTTTTACCTTTTGGTTGAATTCACTTTCCGCAATGTCACTCCATTTTCCAATGTAATCACAATGAAATGAATAACCATCGTTCTTTACGATATTTAGTGCATCTATCAAATCCCATACCCCCTTTTCCCTTAACATGTTGCTGAGGAATAATAATTTGAAAGGGTTGTTTCTTTTCTTGGAAAAATCATAGGTTACGTTTTGTGGAATGCCATTGGGACAGTATACCACCTGTTCTGGTTTTACAAATTTTTGGATATCATTGTAGAGTGGGGGAGCCAGCAGTATTATCTGTATATTCTTGAAAAAGGCTTTGTATAACCATTTGTCCGGCCATCGTCCTTCTCTTGATTTCACACCTTTGTTATGAAAATGTATTATGATTTTCTGTCCCAAACATTTTAGCAGGAATAGGGTACAAAAATCTTTGTAGAAAGCCCCACCTTTGGTATTGGGAGTCAAATAGCATAATTGTGACTTTATTCTCTTAACGGTTTTTGCTATTTGTATCTGTTTTTTTAAGTAAACAATAAGTTTCCTTATTCCTCCTTTTCCTATGTCATTGATATCTTTGGCAAGAGTTAAGTTAAGATAATGGCAGTCAAAAGCTTCGTTTATCACTTTGCTGTCATGGATATATTCCCCCATCATGGATGCACCGTGTACGGGTGGGGGCATGTGCATTATAAAAAGAACTCTTGGTTTCATGTTTCGTTTAATCAAATTCAAAGTATAGACTTCAACCAGTGTGCTATGGCGAGGTTACCATTATCAGTTTGATACCTTTCTCGTGGCATATATTGATGATGTACCTATTGTTTATGTGAACTTTACTACTTCCGGTGATACTCCCTGTATTGCAGCAACTTCGCCAACATCCACCAAGTAATAGGAGTATGTTTCGTCATATTCATGAGTTTACCAATGGAGTCCTTCACAAAATATCTGCCATATTTCAAAGCCTCTTGACGGCTCAATGTCAAACGACCGGAGAGAAGTTGGCAATAAGTGAGGTTGCGTGAAATACGACCACGGGCTTTTAAATAACCTGCAGGTAGTTCATTGGGCAGGCGTGTAACAATGCGCTTTTCCCAATCAGCAATACTGGGCGCGCTGTTCCAGCGTATCATCATTTTGTTTAACCAGCCTTGACTACGGGTCACGTCTCCACCATCGCTTACAAAAAGAATTTCCGGGATAAATCCCCATTGTCCATAGGTAGATACCATAGCCCAAAACTCCAAATCTTCAGTGATGCGAAGGTCTTTACGTTGTCCTCCAATTATATTAATCACTTCTTTGCGGATTAAGACACTTCCTGTACAGACATGCATGTGCTTTGCCCAGAAAGTGAAAAAATCTTCTAAGATGAAAGCTTCTTTATACTCTTGGTAGCAACTGGGGATTTCAAATGAACCGGAGACAGTGAGGTGACGTTGCGCAACATTTACTGCCACACAATCAGGATGGTTGTCCAAAAATGAAACAGTTTTTTCGATAAAACCTTGTTCCCAATAATCGTCTGCATCCAAATAAGCGCAATAGCGACCTTGTGCTGTCTTAATCCCATTGTTACGGGCAGCAGAAGGTCCTTCGTTTTTTTGTCGTAATAATGTGATGTTGGCTTCTTTTCGGGTTTTGATAATCTCTATGGAGTTATCTTTGCTCCCATCATCAATGAGAATAACCTCTATAGCGTAAGATGTTTGCTGGTTGAAAATAGAATCTAATGTGCGGTTAATGGATGGGGCGGCATTATAAACCGGTATGATTACAGATAAATCTATCATAGCATTTTATGGATGTGTACATATGTTTAACAAATTATCCAAGTAGGCTTTCGACTTAATCAATTCGCGTTGCTTGGTGTGATTGATCTGTTCGTAATTGAAAGGGTAATAATAAGCTTTTTCCCATTTTTCGGGGTTGTCCAATATACATTGGTTTATTCCGAAGAGGGTCATCAAGCTTTCCATACGTGAATTCACTTTATGTCGATGTCTGTTAAATACGAAGACAGGTTTGTTGAACATAATGGAGAATGCCGTGCCATGAAACGAATTGGATATAAATGCTTTGCAGTGATAAATCATCGAAACAAACTCACGAGGACCTGCTTTCATGAAGTTTCTGTCGGCATAAAGCAACGGGTAAGTATCTGCTATGACATAAATCTTCAAGTGATGACGGCGTGCATACTCCTTGGCAAAACGTTTCAACTCTTTATTTCCTTCAAAGTCGTAAATCAACAGATAATCTTCTTTGGAGATGTTTGTTACCATCAATTGTTTCCATTGTTCTATAGGGAGTAAGAATACGGGGTCGAGCACCCATTCCCCCGGAATGTTCATCTCCCTGAGCAACTGCAATCCATGACTCTCCCTTACAGACACAGCATCAAATGTCCGCAGGCATTCGGCAATTTTTTTTTTCTCCTTCTGGGGAATATCCACGTAAGAGAAGCTGGCAGCGTATGATGCTTTTCTGCCCTTTGTTACGAATTCGAGATAGAAAGCCGGATCGCGTCCCGCTTCGTAAAACACGTTCCATATTTGGTCGCTCCCTACCACGTAGAGGTCGGCTTCCGGTGGATTCTGGCACAGCTTTTCGAGCGTGCGGTATTCTCGTGTCTGCTTCAGATACGAGTCGATGAAACGGTCGAACTGCCGTTTGCGGCCCATGGTGGTTTGCCGTTGCAGGTACTTCATCACGCGATATGCTATGCGTGTCACGGCATACCGGCTCAGTTTCGATTCCGGGTTCACCCATCGGTAGTCATACTTTCGTGTCAGATATTCCGGTTGGTAGTTTATTAGCACCGCATCGTGTCCCATACATTGTAGATAGGTCTGCAAGGCGTATGCCTGTAGTGCTGCACCGTAGTTATAAACATTGTATGTAGTAAGGGTAAGTATTTTCATATAGGTTATTTTCTTATAATCATATTCTTGAGAACAATGTCAGGCATAGAACAAACAGCTGAGCATTTGAACCCACAAATAGGATACAATGTCTTAAATATTTTAGATCGCCATGTCTTCTTCATAGGGAATCTCAGTTGCTTGTTGCCGGCAATGGCTTCCTCCATCGGTCTTTCCACCATGTTCACCTCTGAAACTATATTCCGGAGCATGGCATGACCTTTCTCTGAGTTGACTAACGCAAGTGATAATCCGTAGTCAGTATTCGTATGTATTTGGGATTTGTCCACTCCCCAGAAATCCCCGATGGTCAGGTCACTGACTCTCTCACTTCGGGTATATTTGCATTCGTGGCAACTGTCTCTGCAAAAAATAGCTTTAAAAAATCCCTTCATGTATAAGTCGATATGTAATTCTCTTTTATAAATTATTTTTCCAGACTTATATATTTTTAATCTGTAAGCAGTGTCGTCACGGAAAGTTAATTTGTCAATGTTGCATTCTACGATATCAGTAGGCAAACTTGATTTGAACAGTTGTATGGATGGAACTCCGTGGCAAATTACGTCCACAGTAAACAGATTGGTTCCAAACTTTTTAGTATACAGAGCCACTGTGGCTACTTGACATGGTGTACCGATGAATAATACTTTTTTCCCATTCTTCAAATCATTTGCTATTTGCGAGTGGATACCTGCCAAGTTACTCTGTACATATTTTGAGCTTTTCAGCTTTTCCAATTCATCCGCAGATGAGCAACGGATATGCTTTATAGAAAAAGGTTTCTCGAAAGCGCATCCGTAAACGATACCTCCTTCTGCTATCATCCGTTCGGACAATACCGCAGCCAATCCACCTGAAGAACTCTGCCGCCTTAGCGTATCGTCCTTTCTCCACAAAGCATACGCCTTATTTGGTTTTCTATAATCGGGTTTCTGTATAGCGGGGCAACTTTTTACACACAAGCCACAGTTGATGCACTGTGTCTCTTCTGCATGCGTATGTATATGTCCCAAAGAATCATTGGATATATGAATGCAATGTTTCGGGCATCTGTCAACGCACGATAGACATCCAACACAATTGTGTACATTGTTGATATTGTTCATTTACCAGTTTTTTTATCTAAACTACGAATAATAGCATCGTATTCGCGTTGTGCACAATTTTCCGTATTGAATGGTTTTTCAAGTTCAATAGAAGCTTGTCCCATGGTTTTTAAATCATGATGGTGGAAATATTCCAAAGCATCTGCAATAGATTGGATGTCATACGTGTCGAAAGTTATTCCGTTAGCATCCCTCTTCACGAGTTCAGGATGGCATCCGTTGTAGATAGAGGTTGCAACGGGTAATCCGCAAGACATCGCTTCGGGTACAACCAGGCTCCAGTTGTCTTCTAAAGTCGGTAATACGAAAACATCTGCGATACCATAATATTTATATACTTCTTGATAAGGAATCTTTCCTAAGAAATGAACAGACCTCATATCTCCGAAAGAATCTTTTAAGGCAGGAGCTAGTGGACCGTCTCCTAATAAAATTAAGGAGTCATCTGGGTGTTTCTTTATATGTTGGCGCCATGCTTGTAACAGATATTTGGCTCCTTTTCTCTCTACAAGTTGGCCTACAAACAAATATTTTATACATTTTCCGAATTTGCAGTTCAATGATTCTTTTTCATCATCAGTCATTGATGCGATACCTGCTTTCAGTAATGTGCTGTCGGCACTCATGCCGGTAATGAATATATTTTCTTCTTTGATGCCGAGTTGCAGTAAATAGCGTTTTGTTTCGTTTCCATTTACAAGATATCCGGTTACAAACAGATTTATGATTTTTCGGTATAGATTCATTATCCACTTTGTATTACGCTCTGTATGGCAAGTGCGCTCATAGCCCATGAATATAGGAGTTCGATGGATAAAAGAATATAGGACTAGTAATGGTGTCCATTGGAAAAATCCCTCTGTTATCAACACATCCGGTTTTATATTTTTAATGCTTCGGTACAATCCTTTTGTGATAGGAATTCGTTTTCCCTTTTCACCATTATATCTTTTGAAAGACATTTCATAAGTATTGAAGAGTTTTTCATTTTCAAAAGGCAAGGCATTTCTACCCAAAACTTCAGGAATTTGTTTGAGCAAATGTTCATTATGGCGCATTTTATAACGTGTTGTGGAATACATGACATAGAAATTGCCGTCAAACAATTCGTTCAGTCTTTTATAAAAGGGTAGTCTATAATCCAGAAATATCGGGTTGCAATATAATACTTTCATACTATTTTGTGTTAAAGCAGTTTTTTATATCCTTAATGCTACTTGGAAACAGAATTCGTTTTAAGAACATTCTTTTATTGATACATATAGAAATAAATAGCGATAAACAGACAGATACAATAAATATAAATACACCGGTAATCAAGTTGTTGGGTAAGAGCGCACATAAGATGTTTATGATGAACATATTGAACAAATATATTCCCAGGGAATTTTCTCCTATTGTTTTTAACCACTTGAAATTAAGGTGTGGCAACAATGCCAATAGAAGCAGAAAGAATGTCGGCACAAGCAAGGTGCTTCCCATAGGTACACGTATATCCATAATCTGTAATATGTTTATTACAACAAACACAACAGCTCCTGCATATTTCATATAGGCAGATAGGCTGTTTAAAGCAGATGCCATCCAGCCGTATGCAAAATATCCTATTGCCAGTCCGATGCCTAAGGGCATTGTATTCTTGAACCAATAAAATTCTTCCCAAGTACATCCCCATGTGACAACAGACAATATTATCATTATCCCATAGAGCCACTTGTGTTTCAACGACAGAAGGTACAAGATAAAGAACGAACAATAGGTGGGCAGAAACCAAGGGAATACAAAATTGTAGTATTTGCTCAAATGTGTCTGTGTACCCAAAAGAATGGCTGATATGTGTCCCCATTCCAGCCCGATTTTATGGAAATAAATGCAACTTGTAAGGTAACAAGCTGACAAAATCCATAAATAAGGCACCCAGTTCCTGACAATGATATCTCTCAGGTGCTCCCAACTCGTGTCAGCTTTCATTTTATAGAAGAATGGCAATATGAAGAATTCGATTACGTGGAATTTGTATAATTGGATTTGTAGTCTCACATATTCTCCATCCATAAGAAAGTGATTATGTCCCAATACTATTAGCAGGATAAGAATCCCCTTTATTATATTGCTCTCATCGCGAGTAAGATATATCGTTTCTTTCATATCCTGTTTCCTATTGCTAAAGAATAAGTTTTTGGGGACAATTTAATCCAGCCTTGTCCTATAAGTATTATTAAGTACGAAATCATAATTGGCAGTAATATGTATGTGATCGTTGCGATGATATCGTTGCCATAGAAGATGTGTGCGATGCCTTGTTTGAATAATTTCATAGGATAGAAATGCATCACATAGATGAGAAATGAGAAAGTCGAAAGATGCAGCATTTTCTGCCGCCACGTTTCCGGTATATGGTTCAGCAGTTGCCAGAACGCTACTATGCCTGTCATATCTGTCAGCTTGTGTATCCATTCGTTGAAAGTCATAAAGCCGGTAAAGCAGGCTGCAAACCAGATGGCTGAGATGGCAAGAGTTGGTGCAAGGCGCATCCTGACAGATAGCATTTCCGGGTGTTTGCCTATCAATCCTCCCAATACAAAAAATACTAAACATTCAGAGGACAAGACTGAGCAATCTATAGGTTTCCATAGATAGAACAATACGGTCACAGTTATCCATATCGGCAACGATGATTTTATGCGGAACAGCCATCCATATATAGGATATAACATCATCACAACCATCAAATCCCTGACATACCACAACGGACCGTACCAATGGCTGTTGAACAGATTCTGAATCACCGAGAATATATCCGTGCCAACGGCTTTTTTGTCAAAAGGCAATAAGCACAAGGCTCCTGTTACATTCCAAATTACGAATGGAATGAACAACGTATGTATTTTTTTGATGATCATTTGTCTATAGCTTTGCGGTTCATAATAGTTCTTTCCTAAAAAGAAAAAACCGGATACCATAAAAAAATAAGGAACTGCTATTTGAGTAAGACGCATGCAAGAGTCTTCCACTATTCCGTTCAATCCTTGTGGACTCCACGAATGGAAGAATGCAAGGTAGTTGAGTGAATGCCTATATACTACCATTAGAGTACAGATAAAACCCGCAATGCTGATTTTTACACTTAAATCTTTATTCATCTTCGTATCAATTGTTCAAGACGTTGCGCTCTTTTAAAATGATAACCGGCAACTATTATGGCAAAGTAAGCAATTGTGATGACGCATGCCTTGCCCGAAAGGAAACCGTAGGAATATCCGTTGACCAAAGCCACCACCATGGCACACATAAGTCCCAAGTAGCCGCGCTTCAAGCTGTTTTTGAAAAATGAAAAAAGCGAGGTCACGAAATGCAGAGCTGCCAGTACGCAACCCGCATACCCTAAGCTGCCGTAGAAACCTATGTAGTTGTTATGAGCATCGGGTGAAAGCACGGTGCCTTTGACCGATACCACGCGTTCGGCACAAGCAAAGCCCCATCCGAACATGGGTTTTTGGGCTGCAAAATACAATATCTGTTCCCACAATCGGTCGCGCCCAGTGGCACTTTCAATAGTTGCTTTTGTTTTACCTGGCATGATGAGCAACAATAAGTCCATAAGTTGGTCTTGGTAGATAAATGCAAAAATGCCAATACATGCCATTAAAGCTCCCCACATGGCATGACCGCTGAACAGCATGGCTGTGCCTATGCCGGCGACACAAGATGCATTGGCACCGCTTGATGTACTCGTAACAAGCAATACGAAACTTATCAGCATGACCGTTCTGAAAAACCTCAGGCGTTTCTTGTCTTTTTTTTCCTTTATCCATTCTGCAAAGCAATAGGCAAAACACATGGCAGAACAAGTACCCGTTTGCAGCAAATGAATGAAGATAGGCCATCCTACATTGTATCTTCCACCGATAGCACTGAAAAAGGCCATTGCCATAATGAGATATACCAAACTCTTTTCCACACCGTCAAATGTTTTTGGCATGCTTAGCAGCCAAAAAGTCAAAGCCATTAGTATAAAATTCTGTATGCTCAAGAATGCGGAGAATGCAGGCATGAACGCCCATGTGGCACTCAACAACGCATAGAAATATAATAGTAGCAATGTGCGTATCGGTGGATTCGATATTCTGAATATTCCCACAACTTTCCTTTGCCAATGAGAATATACAATAAATAACATACTGAAAAGGGATATTATTTGCAAGGCTTGTGCAAAGCCTCCATCTCCTGCTGGCATAAATATGGTCCTATATATCCACAATAGGAAGAAAGCCGTTATCCAACGGAACTTTTTCCCCCAGCTTGTTTTAATGTCTTTGTAGAGTTGCTTTAAACTGTTCATTTACCAATATGATGAATGATTACTTCTTGTATTTTGCTTATTATGTGGTGGAAAAATTATAAAGCACACTTCTTTTGCGGCCGTGTAATTTTATACCTTGAAACAATATTCTATAAACGAAAGTGTATAGTCTGAAGATGGTTCTGCTTCTTATGAATTCAAGGAATTTTTTATCATTGTTTTGCAGTAGTGCTTTTAAATTATTGTCATTCTTCACATATTCATAAATGACGTTATACCAAGTGTTATCCCAACCTATTTCCGGTGTAAAGAAACATTTTATATGCACCATTATTCTGTTACGTTCAATGGTCTGCATGATTTTTGAAGATGCTCCCGTTGCAATTTGCAGCATCATTTTTCCGAAAGATTCATGATACTCATGTGAAAGGACTCGTGTCTGCATCATTGAACTGCTATTAATATAGTATGCGCATACAACATTGTCTATAGCTGCGTATCTTTTAACGCCACGCCAAATGGACTGGTTGGTTATCCAGTCTTCTCCGATGGATATGTTTGTCGCAGACTTGAATATTTCTTCAGAAAATAATGTCTTTCTGTAAATGCCCCCCCATAAATAAGGCAATATGTGATAAGACAACAGAGCAAACAGATAGTTCTCCTCCCCAACGATTTCTTTTCCTGACAAGATTGGTGTTTCAATACTTGATGTACCATTATTCCGCACTCTCAGGTTAGCCCCTTTTACTATATCGTATTTACTTTCTATAGCTTTGGCATATAATGAACTTAAGGCTTTAGGTAAGAGATAATCATCTGGATCCAAAAACACCAAATATTCCCCTTTGGCATGTTCAAATCCGGCCTTTCGTGCCGCATGTGCCCCTCTATTTTCTTGATGTATCACTTTTATCCGTGTGTCCTTTGCCGTAAACGCATCGCACATCTGCGGACAACGGTCAGGGCTGCCGTCGTCAACAAGTATCATTTCCCAATTCGTGAAGTCCTGCGCAAGTACGGAGTCCACGCAACGTTGGAGATATTTTTCCACGTTATAAACGGGAACCAATATGGAAATCTTAGGAGTATTCATCATTTACTATGAATTTAAAGCCTTATTTAAAAACAACAACGACGATTCACGCAAATCACGAAAACGTGTCTCAACCTCTGCCGTATAATCGGTAGCCGACACAATCATATCGTTATCACCTGCTTTGCTCAAACGTTCCACATCTCCCCATAAGGATTCCGCCAATTCACGGTTACGTGCGTCAATTAAACCGTCCGCCATTTGGAATTCCTTTCGGAATAATAAAGAAAACACGCAAAGATGGAACGATCTGCCTATGCAATATTTAGCATATTTCACAAAATTCAGAAATTCCAAAGGCCCTGCATCCAAACGGTAATCGAATGTTCGGGTATCTTTTTGGAAAATCATATAGATGTTACTCGACACGATACGGTAACCATGCTCCACGGCATATTCCCGAGCCGCATTCTTACCAACTTCATGGTCAAACGGATCGTAATAGAATACATACTCGCCTTTGATCAAAGGCGAGTCACCCGCAAGTTTATTCCATTCTTCTACATCAAGCAGCATAGTCGGGTCGAGAACCACGGGCAGATTTGAATCAAAGAAAGCCGCCGTTCCACTGTCTCTCACTGCCACAGCCTGATAGGTTTTCACTTCTCTTCGCACACGCTCGGCAAGATGTGCCGGTATGGTTTTCCGTCCGTTCGGTCCCATGCTGGGAGCATAAGCGATCTTCTTTCCGTTCCGTACAAAATCGAGGTAATAATACCATTCAAACTCAAAGCATCCGGTATTCCAAATCTGGTCGCCTCCGGCTATATAATAGTCGAAAGTGCCACATTCTTCATTGATTTTAGATGGGTCGCAACAATAGGGTGTCAGGCGCATATAGTCGTGCGCAAACGACTTAAATTTGTCCACCTTTCGCTTCATCTGTTTATTGTATGGAAGCCAACAAAGTGATTCTATCCAACGTTTCACCGGATGACGGCTTACCAAAATCGGCAAGCGATAGCCATCTACCTGCTTTTGCGGCTGGTAATTGATGATGCTGCAATCATATCCCATATCGCTTACCACCCGTTGCAAGGCATAAGCCAATAGGGCGGAACCGTAATTGGTCGCGGCATGAAAATCCACTATTCCTACTGTACCTTTCATTATTTTCTGATTATTTTTTTGATGCAATACTTCATTTTACTTTTCAGAATTCTGTCCATCCATGTGATGCGAAAGGCTGCTTCAAAAGAGCAATACCGGGCTAAGAACCTGAAGCAACGGGTTCGTCCCGTACGGCGAGTGGGCGCGTTGAGTTGCGCATTGCCCGCGATGGCATCTTCTACTGGTTGCCGATGGCTATGCACGTCTGCTTGCATCAACGCATAAAATGCCGTTCCTTTGTCCGTATTCACCAAAACGACCGAAATGCCGTTATCGGCCTCACGATGTACTTTTTCATCTTTCAATCCCCAAAAGTCGCCGATAGATATATCCGATATGCGCTGCCGATAGGCATAGCGGCATTGATAGCAACTGTTACGATAAGAATTTCCAAAAAAGAAAGCTGGATAATAGGAATTGGAATAATCTATTCCTCGTTCAAAGATGAAAGGCTTGCCATCTTTTTTAAAGCCTCGACATTCTAAACAAAAATCTCCTTTTGCATGATTACGAAAAGACAAATAAGTTACCTTGGTAGGCTCTATATCACGTATGGCATGACGCAGAGATGCGTGCAAACTTTGCTGTGAGGGAACGCCATGGCATATCAAATCAACAGTCAACAAGTTGTCATATTCTTGCCTTAAATAATTTTTTACGCCGGCTACTTGGCAGGGAGTCCCGATAAAGAGCACTGTCAGACCTTCAAGAACATCTTTCTTTAACGCTTGATAAAGGTCTCCCATCTCGCTTTGCACATATTTGGAGCCTTTCAGTTTCTCCACGTCCTTCATAGTGGCACAGCGCATATGTTTCACCTGAAGTCCATGGGCTGCGCATCCATATACAACACCACCTTTACTGATGACGGATTTACTTATGGCGGTGGCCATCCCTCCACTGGTAGCAGACACATAATCCACCTCATTTTTCGTCCATGCGGCATAGCAATCCATAGGCAGATGCATCGGTGACGGATTCAACGATGGACATATCTTGTCACAAAGTCCGCAATCGACACACTTGTCTTCGTCAATTGTAGGTAAAATCTCACCCAAGAATCCTTCGGTCACACCAATGGCATGTTTGGGACAAACATTCAAACATGCCAAACAGCCTGTACATTCTGGGGCAGCACACAAATGTTTCTTCATCTTTTCAGCATTCTTTCACTTCAAAAGGTTTATTGTGTACCATGGCGGCAGTTTGCGCGAAAGCGCTTTTATACATCTTGCCGCTTTTACACAGATACACGGCTTCCGCATCCGCGATAAGCAGAAAGTCGAGGAATGTCTTCATATTGACGTCATCATCATTATCGTAATCAATATGCCCCACCTTACCGGGAATCACATATACATGAGACAAAGCGGCAGCTTGCGCTAAAAAAGTGGAACTGTCCGCCGTTACCAAGATTCTGTCATGCGAAGGTGCGGTTTTCGCTATTTGTGAAATGGCATGCAGGCATTTTTCAATCAGTGGCTGACGCTCGGCTACCGGAAGTGCCGCTCCCGTACAATCAGTAAAATCTCCCAATAAAGTGGTAAAACGAAATGAGATGGAAATATATTTCCCTCCTATCTGTTCCTTGTGGTAATCTATCAAATTCTGTAAACGAGGAGCTGGTTTGAACAACTTGCCGAATAGTTCTGCAAATCGGCTGTTGCCATATCGCATATTGGTATATACGTGCAACTGGGCATTTGTTTGTACTAAATGCTCATCCAGCCACTCGCCAAGCAGTTCCGGTAATCTTGGCTGTACCGTAGGTACTGCCAAGACAGGAGCTATGAGGCATTGTTTGACAGCTACCTCACAAGGATTATACGAAATATCCTCATCGGCAATCTGCCAATCGTATTCGTTGGGTATCAGGTAGTTATGTAACCGGAACGGATGGCAGAAATTTATCTTGAATGGTTTGGAGTGGTCGCTACACCAGGCGTAAAGCGACACAATGCCTTTTAACCTGTCAGCCAGTCCGCCATGCCAAGTGTATCCGTTGGCCATATAAATGACAGTAGACCGCTTGTTTCCGCAGATTTTGTCCGTTGATTGGTAATGAATTTTCGTCAGTTTGCGCTCACCGCTACGTTGCCGTTTCAAGAAAAACTTCCATGCTCCGATAATTTCTATCTGGAGGTCATACCACTTCATTTTTACCGGATGAAGAAATCTGCTTTTGATATATGTTAATCCCATAATGTTCTGTATTCTTTTACATCTTCTTCCGTGACACAGCCGAGTTTAAAGATATAAGTGTCTTTAAACTTGTTGGGCATACACAACACGGCGTTTGTGCCGCTCACAACTCCGGCGACAAGACAGTCACATTGTGAAACAATATACATGGAGCGATAATATTGCTTTGTGATTTCAAGGATGTCACGTTTCTCTTCTCTATTTATTTGCATCAACAGCTTGCCATGGTTGTCCCCGTATTTTTCCTGGGTATTGGGTATCAGTTTCTCGCCAAACTCTTTTTCGAACATCCGGTATATGCGTTCGTCTTCCGTAGCGCAATAAACCATGTTGCAGTTATGTTTCTTCATCATGCATCTTACTTGCTCGATTGCCATTTGTGGAGTGGGTTGTTTCTCAATTCCAATCAAAGGTGTGTCAAAATAGTCCGTTCCACGGCATATACATGCAACAATGTGGTTGTTTCCGTTAAAAGCATCAGGCATCCCTTTCAAAAAATACTCCTTTAATGTTTTTTGGGGCCGGATATATTCCGTTGTAACGGATTTTAGTTTTTCTTTTGTGGCTTTGTCGGCAGATGAAACGTCCCATATCGTATATTTGCGATTAGGGAAAGGACTGTCTATGCTGAATTTTGCATGTTTTGAGCCGTACACGTCATTTAGCGTATACCCGCAGGGTTGCTCAAAAAAGTATTCCCATGGGTTTGTGCCATCGTTGCGCAAGTATGGATTCGGGAAATCCCTCCAATTGACAACTGGTGTCAGGCCATTGTCAAGTGCATATATTATATGTGCTCTTGTTTTGTTTACCATACTGAAGAAGCCTTCGTTTTTCATCGTAATACCGATTACATAGAAATACAGGTTCTTGTTTTTACCCCCCCCTCTATATTGTATAATTGTCTGTACTTTAATGATTTAGCGGTATGTTTTATTCGGAAAGCCAATCGCCATACACGACCACCTGGTCCAAAAAGTCTAAGTTTCATGAATTCCTTGAATTTTAAATGTCCTTTTATAATTTAATCCGAAATGCTACAAAGGTATGATGTGAACCTACCATTCTACAATCTGTAGTATACACCCGATCTTCTTCGGCAAGTTAAGTGAGCGTAGGTTGCAGTGTACTGGTGTCATATACCTAAACCTGTCTCTTATACACATCTCCGAGCCCACGAGACTAAGGCGAATCTCG
>ENA-OYWY01000523-OYWY01000523.1-human-gut-metagenome-genome-assembly--contig:-NODE-523-length-14010-cov-7.327481_pt1 | contig 14010 bp, 6 predicted proteins | sample MGYA00244213_ERZ653413 | MGnify/ENA primary metagenome ERZ653413 (study PRJEB26926, sample SAMN06165171) | human gut metagenome | biome: ENVO:00009003; feature: ENVO:2100002; material: ENVO:00002003...
CCTCTCTATTCGTCGGCAGCGTCAGATGTGTATAAGAGACAGAATGTATCCTTCGCGTCCATAGTTATGTATAAAATAGTCCGTTCGGTTAATTTATGTACAAAGAACTCAAAAAAAGGGTATGCTCTAGTGAAGGGCATACCCTATTTTTGTACTGTTAAAAAGTTTACTACTAACGAATTTTAAGCTATTATTATGAAAAAAACATCGAAACGGATTTCTTTGCTTTTACGAAAGAAAGGATTCTTCATGTGCACTACATCAATGCTGTTGGCAAATGTGAGTGTATTTGCAAGTCCGGATGCAGCGAAGACATCTTTGCTGCCGGCTAAATCGGATGTGGCATCAGTGGCCATTGTTGCGCAACAAGGTAAGACTATTACCGGTGTGGTGATGGATTCACAAGAGTCTATTATCGGTGCAAATGTGATGGTAAAAGGTACGACAAACGGTACGATAACCGATTTTGAAGGAAAGTTTACCCTGAGCAATGTACCTGAAGGAGCTATTCTGCAAATCTCTTATATCGGTTATCAGAGTATGGAGATTAAAGTTGGAAATCAAACTAGCTTTACTATCAAATTGAAAGAAGACAGCCAGGCTTTGGATGAAGTAGTGGTTGTGGGGTATGGTTCGCAAAAGAAAGTGAATTTGACAGGTTCTGTGGGAACTGTTGATGCAAAAGTTTTGCAATCACGTCCCATCACTTCGTCTACCAGTGCATTGCAGGGGACTATACCTAACTTGCAGATTACGCCGAGTAGTGGTGAGCCGGGTACCGGAGCAACACTGAATGTGCGTGGTACTACTTCTATAAATGGTGGCAGCCCATTGGTATTGGTTGACGGTGTGGAAATGGATCTTGACATGATTAATCCGAATGATATTGCCAACGTTACGGTCTTGAAGGATGCGGCTGCATCTGCCATCTATGGTGTACGTGCTGCTTATGGTGTTATTTTGGTAACTACGAAAAATGCAGGTTCGGATATGAAGACTACTGTATCTTATTCCGGTAACGTGGCATTCTCTAAACCGACTGTATTGCCGGAGATGGTCGACACAAGTTGGGAACATGCCGAATTTGTAAATCGGGCAATGACAAATGCTAATTTGGATGTGATGTATAATCCGGATACAGTGGAAAAAATGAAGAATTATGCTAATGATCCGGCTAATAATCCTGAATATGAAGTGCTGAACGGTACTATGTATTATTATGGTCATTCTGATTGGACCGATTTAATGCTGAAGAAATATACTCCTTCTCATCGCCATAATATAAATATTTCGGGAGGTAATGAAAAGACTAAATTTTATACTTCTGTAGGTTATGTAAATCAATCTGGGATGTATAAAGTGGGGGAAGACAGCTATCAGCGTTTGAATACTCGTTTGTCTGTAGATAATCAAACGACTCCATGGATGAAGCTGGGGGCTAAAGTATTGTATAACTATACTACTACCGATAAGCCTCATAAATATAAAGATGATGTTTGGCAGCAGATGGTATTTTCAACTCCGACACGTATGGCTCGTCCGTGGGGAGGTGATGCACGTTATCCGGAACTTGACCAATATGCCGGTAAATATTTCGATGACCAGAATCCTATTTCTTTGCTGGAACAAGGAGGTCGTGACAAGAAGAAAGTACATGATATCTGGTTGACAGGTAGTGCGGATTTTACTTTTACGAAAGATTGGCATGCACGTGTGGATTTTACTTATAACCTGAATTACAGCCGCAGTGCCGAACATCGTAAAAAAGTGGATATGATTACCAATGCTTTTGTTGAGACGGAAGGTAATACCAATAACAACAGTTATTCGTGGGTGAACGGTAATAAAGATTATTATTCTTTCAATGCTTATACAGACTACGAACACACTTTTGCAGAAAAGCATTATGTAAAAGCCATGTTAGGTTTCAATCAGGAATTGACTAAGTATAATACAACTACTGCTACCCGTCAGAACCTTATATCTCAGGATTTACCTTCAATGAGCTTGGGTACCGGTATGCAAACTGTTAGTGAAAGCGGTTATGAATGGGCATTACGCGGCGGTTTCTTCCGTTTGAATTATATCTATAATAACCGTTATCTATTTGAAGTGAACGGCCGTTATGACGGAACTTCCCGCTTCCCGTCCGATAATCGTTTTGTATTCCTGCCTTCATTCTCGGGAGCATGGCGTGTTTCGGAAGAAGCTTTCATGGAATCTACCCGTTCTTGGTTGGATAACTTGAAGGTACGTGCTTCATACGGTATCTTGGGTAATCAGTTGTTGACAGCCAGCAGTTGGTCGGGTAACACTAAATATTATCCGTATATTCCCTTTATGGCTTCGGGTACAGCAGGAAACTGGCTGTTTGTAGACGGTGAGAAATCTTTGTATATCAATCCGGCAGGCTTGGTATCCAGCGACTTGACTTGGGAAAAAGCTTCTACCTTTAATATTGGTCTTGATTTTACAATGTTGAACCAACGTTTGGACTTCTCTTTTGACTGGTATCAGAGAACAACATCGGATATGCTTGTTAAAGTGGAATATCCTGAAGTATTGGGAACAACAGCTCCTCCTGCCAACAAAGCGGAGCTACGCACTCGCGGTTGGGAAGTATCCGTTAAATGGAATGACCGTATTGGCAATGACTTCTCTTATGATTTAGGCTTTATCCTTTCGGATTCACAGGCTGAAATTACTAAATATGAAAATCCGAGTGGAACATTAAGTGACTATTATGTAGGTCAGAAGATTGGTGAAATATGGGGATATGAAACAGAAGGTTTCTATCAGTCGGACACCGATGTGCAAAACCATGCAGACCAGTCTAAGTTAGGTGCTAACTGGGCTCCCGGTGATATCATGTATAAAGATCTGGATGGAAATAAGAAGATAAACAACGGCTCGAATACATTAGATGACCATGGTGACTTGAAAGTAATCGGTAACACTACTCCGCGTTACCAATACGGTATCACTGCTAATATGTCTTATAAGAATGTATATTTGAATGTCTTCTTCCAGGGTATCGGCAAACGTGATTTCTGGCCGAGTTCACAACCTTTCTGGCCGGTGGCAACACAGTATTATAATACTCAGAAATGGTTTGTTACGGACTCATGGTCTGAAGATAATCGTGATGCATATTTTGCACGTCCTATTGCACGCGAAACAAAGAACCAACAAAAGCAGACCAAGTATTTGCAGGATGCTTCTTACTGTCGTCTGAAGAATCTGACAGTAGGATATGACTTCCCGAAATCATGGTTGAGCTTCCTGCACGTTGCAAAGGCAGGTGTTTATTTTAGTGCTGAGAACTTGTTTGAATTCACCAATGTGAAGGGAGCTTACGATCCTGAAGCGGCAGGTAAGAATGGTACTATGGTATATCCGTTCCAGCGTACTTATTCATTCGGGTTAAACGTAACATTCTAAATTTAGTAGACAAGATGAAAAAAATAATATTAAATATAGCAGCTTTAGCGGCTGTATCATTGATGTGTGTTTCTTGTAATGACTCCTTTTTGGATAGAAATCCGACACACGACTTGAATGACAATAGCTATTGGAAGACCGAAAGTGACCTTGAAGTCTATAATAACGGTATTTACAATGAAGCCGGAAATGACAGTTATTACCGTTTTATGGTAGGACATACCCTGGGTGCATGGAATAGTAGTTATGCGGATTATTTCTGGAAGGATGTACAGACTGATAACTATGTTTCGAAGAGTAACTCAAACCATACTTCGTATACAAAGATTGCAGCCGGAAAAGAGACGGTTCCCAATGACCCGACTGCCGGAGGGTGGTATTGGACTTTGCTGCGCCGCATCAATACTTTCTTTGCTAATTATGAGAAAGTGGGAATAGCAGAAAATATCAGAAACAAGTATGCAGGTGAGGCTTATTTCTTTCGTGCATGGTTCTATTTGGATAAAGTGCAGATGTATGGTGATGTCCCTTATATCACTACTCCTTTGACTACGGATTCTGAAGAACTGTATGGACCGCGTACTCCCCGCAAGGAAGTGATGGACCATGTTCTGGAAGATATCAATAAGGCTTGCGACTATTTGCCGGAAGACTGGGGTAATAAAGGGGTACGTGTGACAAAAGGTGCAGCATTGGCATTAAAATCACGTATTTGCCTTTACGAAGGTACTTATAGAAAATACCATGGACTGGGTGATTATGAAAACTTCTTGCAGGAAGCTGTGAAAGCATCTGAAGCGTTGATGGCAATGAAGAAATATGAAATCTATAATACCGGAAATCCGGATAGAGACTATGCCACTTTATTTACCAGTGATGATTTGACTGATAATAAAGAAGTGATTCTGTTTAGAAAGTATGTAGCCGGTTTGTTGGGACATCGTTTGTGCGGTTATTTGGTTGCTTCGGGTAATGGTGCTACAAAGGATTTTGTAGACGACTTCCTTTGCATCGAACCGGATGGAAGTGCTAAACCTGTTGCTTTGAGTGAGACTTTTAATGATGATGAGTATGAGAATGTTTTGGATAACCGTGACCCGCGTTTGACTCAGATTGTACTTGATCCTCGCCACTCAAAAGAAATTCTGTACAATAAAGACAAGTTTATCTTCCCTCGGGTAGCGGGAATGACAGGTTGGGAATCGGCTACAGGTTATCATGTTATTAAGTATTATATTGCCGAGCAAGATATGAAAGGTTATGGTAACGAGACACATGACGCTCCATTGTTGCGCTATGCTGAAGTCTTATTGAATTTGGCAGAGGCAAAAGCTGAATTGGGAACAATTACACAGTCTGATTTAGACCGGACTGTCAATGTGATTCGTGATCGTGCCGGAATGCCTCACTTGACCCTGAATCCTGTAATGGACCCGAAATATGCGGCTGAAGGTTTGTCTGCCCTTATTATTGAAATTCGTCGTGAACGTCGTGTTGAACTGTGTTTTGAAGATACTCGCTATCAGGATTTGATGCGTTGGAAATGGGGCAAGCGTTTGGCAAATCGTGTACTGGGTATGCGTTTTGAACCGTCAGATTTTGATAATCCTCGTTTTAATCCGTCAGAAGGCAAGGCTGATCCTGAACGTGTGAAGCTGTTTGAATTGAACGGAAAACATTATATTGATGTGTTTGCCGGCACCGACTGGGAAAATCGCTCGTTTGATGAAAATAAGCATTATTATCATCCTATACCTGTTAATGTGATTGGTAAGAACAAAGAGATAACACAGAATCCGGGATGGGATTAAACAAATATCTTAATTGTTGAGGTAAAAGGTTGGATTACGGTTAGGTTTGGGGTGTGTCAAAACTAAAACGGTCTATTAAATTGTCAACTGTAGGGGGAGGGTTTGCCTGCCCGAATACACAAAGCAAGCTGTTTTCGGGCGAGCGAACCTCGCCCCTACGGGCTAAACGACAGCATTAGAACGTCTTGATACACCCCTATTTATTTTCTCCCCTATTGTCTTCTACTCCTCTTTTGCGGGTGGATTAGCATTCTTACGTACATTCAAAGGAGCAATACCATAGAATGTTTTGAAACATTTGCTGAAGTACCTGGCCGAAGAGAATCCGAGCTGGTAGGAAATTTCCGTCACATTGAGATGAGGTGCATTGTTTAATAAATGCATGGCTTCTTCCAGTTTTAACTTGAGAGTAAACTCGTTGGGAGTCAGTCCGGTTATTTCTTTTAATTTCGTATATAGTTTGCTGCGTCCCATTCCAAGCTCAGAGGCGAGAAGATTCATGTCAAACTCCGGGTTTTCAAAATTCTCTTTAATTATTTGTGTCGCTTTTTCCAATAGTTGTCGGTCGTTTATGTTAATGGTGTCCGGGGCTTCTTGTTTGTTGGCAATAGGCTGTTTAAGCCGTTCCAGCATTTGTTGCCGAGTCTTAATAAGGTTACTGCAGCGTGCTATGAGAATTTTCACATTAAAGGGCTTGGTGATATAATCGTCTGCACCGAACATATATCCTTCTATTGTATATTGTTCAGATACCTGTGCTGTGAGCAATATGACGGGGATATAAGATAGTTCGATACTGTTTTTTATTTTGTAGCATAATTCCTTACCCGACATTTCCGGCATCATCACATCGCTGATAATGAGGCTGGGATGTACCTGATATGCCATTTGTAATCCTTCCTTGCCGTTTTGGGCAATGTGTACTTCATACATGGATTCGAATATGCTCTTCAGCAAATCCAGCATTTCTTTATTATCTTCCACTATGAGGAGCACAGGTTTTCCACTGTCTGTATCCGGTACAACGGGAAGGACTTCTTCAACAGGCATTTCTGTCAGGTCGAGCGGCTTGTTGATATCTCTGCTGTCATCCGTGGTCAGGCGGGTATGCGCAATGTCTTCGGGTGAAAAATGGGAATTTCCTTTTAGCAGGTCAATAATGAATTCGCTTCCTTGTTCAGGTTCGCTTTTTACATGGATGTTTCCATGATGCAGGTCGATGATTCCTTTGGAAAGTGCTAGTCCGATTCCTGTGCCGAGCGTGAATTTGTTGGCACCATTCTCCAGCTGGTAGAAACGCTCGAATATTTTGTTGACTGCTTCTTGCGGAATGCCGGAACCATTATCCTTTATACTTATATGAGCCTGTGTGTTTGTACTGCTGATGCTCACATTGATTTTACCTCCTTTTGGGGTATATTTAAAGGCGTTTGAAATCAGATTGAATATGACTTTTTGCAGTTGTACCGGGTCAAACCATAGTTTGAGTTCCTGTTCCGGGCATTCAAACCGGTAATTGATTTGCTGGGTGGCGGCATATTCATAAAAGGACATATATATTTCCTTTATAAAAGGGACGATATCCTTATGTTCAATTTTCAGTTTCAGGTAGCCTTGTTCCTGTTTGCGGAAGTCTAAAAGTTCTGAAATGAGATCTCTCATGTGCCACGCGTTCTTATAGATATGCAATATACGATTATAGATGGTGGGAGCAAGCTTGTTTGACTGCAATAACACTTCAATCTGTCCGATAATCAGTGTGAGAGGGGTGCGGAACTCATGTGAAATGTTGGTGAAGAATCTCAGTTTGACCTGATTTAGCTCTTCTGTACGTTCTTTTTCTTTGCGCTCGAATTGGAGTGAGGTCTGAAGTTGGGTTTGTTTGGTTTTGATATAAATGATGAGGTACATGATACCAATCACACACAATATATATATCATAAATGCCCAGTAAGTGGCATAGAATGGAGGAGCGATGTAGATGTTGAGGCTGATACTGTGCGTACCTTGATGTTCGCGAACGGTTAAACGATACATGCCCGGACTGAGATTGGTGTAGGAAATAGACTGTGAATGGGTAGGAATCCAATGGTCGGAAAAGCCTTCTAATTTGTATTCATAAATGATGTCTTCGTTCAATGTATAATTGGAGGAACAAAACTCGAAGATTAGATTGTTCTGGTCGTGTGAAAGCCTGATTTCTTTTACTTGCGAGAGTGTTTGCGAGAGGATTCCGGTTTCATCATCGGGCAGTACGCGTGTGTTATGCACCCACAACTGATCAAAATAGATATGATAATTATTGTTGCTGTGGTAGAGTTGTTCTTCGAAAAAAGAAAGCATGCCGTTTACTCCGCCGATAAAGGTTTCTCCATTTTGTGCGAAATAAATGCTTGACCCCTGGCAATATCCCATTTGAAATAAATTGTATGTATGCTTGCTTTTACCGGTTTCGGGATCGAAGAGGGAGAATCCTTTGCTGTGTAGAATCAGTAGATGGCGGTAAATGGGAGATTCACAGATATAGTAGCAATAATCGCTAGGCAGCGCATTATTGCCTAATCCATATTGACAGAAGGAATCATTGTCGGGGATATATTTGAATAAGCCTGAGCCGATGGTACCAAAGTATATCTCGCCTTTGCTGTTTTCCATGATATCCACTATCCTGAATTTGCCGATGGAAGAAGAGTCTTGCGCATTGGTATAATAGCGATGGAGGCTGTTGTCCGTCATGTGGATACACAGAAGTCCTCCTTTTGAATCGGCCAGCCATAATCTTTCTTTGCTGTCAATAAGAAAGGTTTCGAATTGATAGGGACGGAAGAGAAGCTTATTGATGTCCTCATTGTGGGTGAGGGGGGAGAATGTCTCTTGCTCGGGATTGAAAAGGTAGACACCGGCTTGCGTCAGTATAATAAGCTTGTCTTTATAAGGTTGTATTTCGTTGACGATATTTCCGGCTTGTGAAGTCGGGTTGTTTTGAGAAGGAATTAGCGTACGGAACTGTTTCCGGGTAATGTCGAAGACGGCGAGACCGCCTGTATGCGTACCTATGTATAGTTTGTTTCTTTCCTTGGCATAATAGATACATTTCATATTATTATGAGCTGTTCCGGGCAGTCCATTGGCATGATAAGAGAATTTCTCAAAGGTCCGGGTAGTTCGGTTGAACAGATTCAATCCTCCTCCTTCCGTACATATCCAAAGGTTCCCCGTCCTGTCTTCTACCATCTTGCCGACAAAAGGAAAACTCAGGAAATGGTTTCCTGTTGCTCCCGAACCATAAAACCGACACGTGTTGGTATCAGGATTAAAGTAATTTACTCCACCGAAATAAGTTCCTATCCAGATTGTTCCTTGCTGGTCTTTATATAAGCAGTTGATAGAGTTATGGCTGAGTCCGTAGTCTATATTATCTTGATGCAGATGGGCGGACCATGTATCGGAATTTGGGTTATAATGGTTCAGACCATTGAAAGTTCCCACCCAAATATGTCCGTTGTTATCCTCCTGAACTGTTCTTATCTGATTATTGGATAAACGGTTGCTATCGGTGTAATGTGTTATTTCTTCCTGCGGACTGATACGGTATAGACCATCCTGCACAGTGCCGGCCCATATATTTCCTCGGCTGTCTCTGTAGATGGAAGAAACATGAGAGATGCCCGTGATGGTCTTGATTGTTTTATAATCTTTACGGGATATTAATGAAACACCTTGCTTATGTCCCATCCAGATGTAATCCTTGTCTATAATTAGAGAGTTTCCAATACTGAATTTATTGTCCAAGGTAGCAGCGTGGTGTATTTTTCCGTCACTTTTCAGATAGTATTGCAATTCGTTCCGATACCCGAGCCATAATGTATCTTTATAGCAATACATGGTATGGGCTGCATTTGGAAGGATGCAGGTAAACTTTTCTTTTTCTATATCGAACTTTATCAAATCATAGATGGATCGGATATAGATGCTTCCGCTCTTGTCTCCGCAAATGGCGCTGATTTCATTGTGGGTAAGGCCGTTGTCGTTTTGCGAAGGACGATAGATATCTATCTTGTCGCCATTGTATCTGTTCAGTCCTTCGCTGGAACCAAACCACAATGTTCCTACTTCATCCTGATAAATGGAAAGGACGGTGATTTGCGACAAACCGTCTTTTACATTAATGTGCTTAAAGTGAATATGATTTCCATAGCAAAAGAAAACACAACAGAAAATGAGGATACAAAATATATTTATTCTCATATTAGATTTGTTTTAGGTCTTTTTAGCGAGGCAAATTTAAGTATTAATTAATCAAGATGGAAACGATAAGAAATAAAAAGCATGTAAATGCATCCAAAAGTTTGCAGAACGAAGGAGGATTCTTGATATCGTTCCACCCTGATGAAGTGTCTCGCAAATATTTTTTCTTGATGATAGAGCATAAATAAATGCGATAATTCACAAAAGATAATAGATTTCTTTATATTTGTAATCGGGATTGCCGACTATTCTTTTTCTTGGTTTTTTCTGTTGGAGAGTAATTGGTAAGCCTTAGTATTCATTGCCTTATATTTTAGTTCTATGAGACACTTGCTGTTGTTTTTATTCAGTTTGCTGCCTACTTTCTTGTGGGCAGACAATATTTCGGTAGAGAAGGCTCAAGAGTTGGCTATTACCTTTTTCAAGGAGGGACATCCGCAGCGTTCCGCCTTTTCTTCTTTGCGGTTGCTTGTTACGGATGAAGCCGTGTCTGCCCGGGCAGTGGGAGAGGCTCCTGCCTATTATGTGTTCGGCTGTACCGACAGCGAGGGCTTCGTCATTGTGGCGGGCGATGATGCGGTGATGCCTGTGTTGGGCTATTCGTTCGACAGTAGTTTTCCACAGACCGATTTGCCTGTCAACCTGAAGTTGTGGTTGCAGGGAATCAGTGAAGAGATAGCGGAGAAACGTCGTGCTCCGACGTATGGTTCGACGCAAAGCAACAGTCTGGCTCAACGCTGGACGACGGTCCGTGCCGGACAAGCGGTGGTAGAATTGGAGACGGCTAAATGGGATCAGGCCAATCCTTACAATTGGCTGTGCCCGCACATTGCCGGCAAGGAGACCTATACCGGTTGCACTGCCACCGCTACTGCTATTGTCATGCGATATCATCAGTGGCCCAAGGTGGGTAGTGGCACTTTGTCGGCTTACACTACGAGGACTCACCAGAGATATATTGCTGCACAGTCTTTAGGACATGCCTATGACTGGGACAATATGCCGCTCAGCTACGCGCAATCTTTTTCTTCGACTGCCGGAAATGCCGTAGCCACTCTGATGCGCGACTGTGCACTCATGATTTCGTCTGATTTCGGCCCGATAGGGGGGGAAGGTACAGGCGCTTATGTGACCGATGTAGTGAAAGGACTACAGACTTACATGGGATATGACAAGGACGGACGTTACATAGTGCGCAGTAATTATTCCTTTGCCGAGTGGATGCGGATAATGAAAGGCGAACTGGATGAAAGGCGTCCGGTCATTTATACCGGCGGCAGCAGTGAAGGTGCTCATGCCTTTGTGCTCGACGGTTATGACACTGAAAACTATTTCCGGGTGAACTGGGGATGGAGCGGCTGGGGAAACGGCTACTATCTCTTGTCGGCTCTCGACCCCGTTGAACAGGGAGCAGGTGCTTCCGGCGGCCACTATAATGAATATCAATCGGCACTTATCGGATTGAAGAAGGATGAAGGAGGTATAGGCGTGGAAGATTTTCGTTTCATGTGTTATACGGACGGTAAGAATTACCGGGGAATCACTTCTTCGGAAAATGTGTTTGAAGTCAATAAGCCTTTCTCGCTGGATATCGGTTTCCTTGGCTATTATGGTAGTCTTCCTTTTACGGGTAAAATCAGTTTGGCTCATGTCGATAAGAATGGAAATATAAAAGAAGATCTTTATTCTTTAATGGCAAGTCAATTACCTTCCGGTTCCGGCTATTTGTTGCCCGGAGTACAGGTGACTATTACCCGGCCCATTACTTCCGGCGACCGTATCAGGGCTTATTGGACTCATACGCAGACAAAAAAGGTAGAGTGGGTTAAAGGAAACGAGGAAGACGGCTGTGTGTGGGATTTTGTCCTGAGTGAGGAGGTAAGTTTGGAAAAGGAGACCTCACTGACCTATAACAACCGGACCCGATTGCTGACACTGCAAGTGCCTGCCGAAACCGTGGTGCAAGTGTTTGGTGCCGATGGCAGCGATTTCAGCCGGATGTGCGAGGTGCAGGAACGGCAGGTGAGCATTGACACCGGGAAACTGTCTGCCGGCACCTACCTGCTGCGTTTGCAACTGCATGACATGACCAAGGAATTGAAATTCAAGGTGGGAGCTCCTGTGCAATAGAGGTAATAAGATTAATGATTCATAAATACCATAAAGAATATTCGTATGAAAACTTCACGATATAATATACTTCTCGTCTTGTGGGCGCTCATGTTGCTTGTGGCTTGTTCGGACAGTAGTTCTGACGAATCGGAAAAGCCGGTTGCCCCCTCCATTACGCTGGATACTGAAATTCCGCCGGTCATTGTGGCGGAAGGAGGAACGGTTGCGGTCGGTTTTAAGGCGTCAGCGGATTGGACTGCAACCAGTGACCAGCCGTGGTGCATCGTGTCGCCTGCTTCGGGCAAAGCCGGCAACGCTACTGTGACCGTAAGTGCCGAAAAGAATGAGGATTACAATGAACGGAATGCGACTCTGATTTTAAGGGTTGGAACGGTACAGAAGAAGATTACTGTGACGCAAAAACAGAACGATGCCTTGACGGTGACAGCTGACAAGATAGAGGTTGCCACCAAAGGAGGAGAAATAACGGTAGAGGTAAAGGCTAATGTGACGTTTGAATACGAGGTGGAAGAAGAGGCTGCCGGGTGGATTGTATCGGCTCGTACCGGTGCTCCTCGCGCGCTCACCACTTCGGAGGTGAAGTTCGACATATCTCCCAATGAAGAAGGCAAGAACCGTCAGGGGCGGATTGTCTTCAGCAGCGGTGCGTTGAAGAGCACGGTCACGGTCTATCAGGAGGGAGGCAGCTTATTGTTGCTTTCCAAGGAAGAATATACGGTGTCCAGCGGTGGTGGAGAGATTGTCATAGAGTTGCGTAGCAATGTGGATTATGAAATGGTGCTGCCCGATGTGGATTGGTTGACGGAAGTCAAGACCAAGGCACTTTCTTCTTATTCGCGCCGCATCACCGTGTTGCCCAACGAGGGATATGACGCACGAACGGCAGAAATATACTTCGTCAACGAACTGCAAGGAATCAGGGAAAAGGTGAATATCGTGCAGGTGCAGAAAGATGCGGTCCTTGTGGCACGGGAAGAATACGATATGCCTCAAAAAGGAGGAGTCTTGGGATTTGAACTGAATACCAATGTAGAGACTTTCGATGTGGAATGTTCGGAAACATGGATAAGGAAAGCGTTGAAAGGAAGAGGACTGACGGCTTATCCATTGAGCTTTGTCGTGGAAGCCAATCCCGAAGAGGCATCACGCTCGGCTATTATCACTATCATAGGCGGACAGGCGAAACAGCAGGTGGAGGTGGTGCAGGCAGGATTGAGTTCATTAAAACGTATCACTATTGTCCATTCCAACCGTATGTTCAGCATTCCCAGGTTCCGGGGAAGCGACTTGACCGGACTCATCAAATGGGGTGACGGGAAGTCGGAAGAGTACGCCGATGGCAGCAGCCATACTTATACTACCGATCCGCCCTATACCGTGGTGGTGGGAATGAATGGTGCGGAAGAGGTGACTTTGCATGACTTGAGCGGTGTGGAAGAAGTGGATTTTTCTAAGTTCTGATGCCATCTGTAACTTATTTCTTCGTGTTGGAGGAGAATTGAATCCAGAAGGAAATGGATACCAGGATCGGGACCCAAGAGTTTATAATAATAGCTATATTGAAAATACAAAGAAGAGAATCAGAATGGCAAACTTCGGCAAAAGACTGCGGAGTTTGCCATTCTCATTAGGGAATACTGACTCTGAACACATAATGAACTGAGATTATGGCGGAAGCTAAAGATGGGAAAGAAAAGAGGAATACAGGAAATTGAATAGTGTCAATTACAATGAGGGTATAGCGTGGCACATTATACATTATAAAGTAAGTGAAGAATTTTGAACTAAATTAAAACAAATTCAATGTATTGTTATTTATTGATAGGACTTTTGTATTTTTGAAAACTTATTCATCAAGGAAAGTTTTTTGAGAATGAACTTTCTGCAGACAATAGACTATTTATGAAAATAATATTACTTAGCTTGCTCCTGTGTCTGTTTTGCTCTTGGAATGTGGCGGCACAAGGAAATGACATGAGTTGTTATCCTGAGGACACCATTGCTCATCAACTTTCAAAAAAGGAATTAAGACGCCGGCAGGTGGCCAAACGCAACATACATTATAATATATTGGGAGGACCGAGTTATACTCCGGACTTTGGTGCGTTGATAGGAGGGAGTGCTCTTGTTACATTTCGTATGAATCCGTCGGATACCTTGCAAAAACGTTCTGTATTGCCGATGGCCGTTGCGGTGATGTTCGAGGGAGGGTTGAACCTGATGGTGAAACCTCAGTTGTTTTTCAAGAATGATAAATTCCGTATTTTTGGAAAATTCACTTACAAGAATACATTGGAGAACTTTTATGGAGTCGGGTATACCACCAATAAGCATTATGAGCGCAGTGACTCTACCAGTGAATATCGTTATAGCGGTT
>ENA-OYWY01000531-OYWY01000531.1-human-gut-metagenome-genome-assembly--contig:-NODE-531-length-13880-cov-7.663508_pt1 | contig 13880 bp, 7 predicted proteins | sample MGYA00244213_ERZ653413 | MGnify/ENA primary metagenome ERZ653413 (study PRJEB26926, sample SAMN06165171) | human gut metagenome | biome: ENVO:00009003; feature: ENVO:2100002; material: ENVO:00002003...
GAAGAGGATGTGGTTATTAAAAAAGTGACAGTGATAGATTGATGATAGATTCTGTCATTCCATTTTATGAAAATAAACAAAAAGATATTTGACAACGGTCTGCGGTTGGTGCACAATGAGGACACCAGCACGCAGATGGTTGCCTTGAATATTGTTTATGACGTGGGTGCCCGTGACGAACATCCCGAGCATACGGGCTTTGCCCATCTGTTCGAGCATCTGATGTTCGGAGGTTCGGTGCATATTCCTGATTATGACGCTCCTTTGCAATTGGCAGGCGGAGAGAATAATGCATGGACCAATAATGATATAACCAATTACTACCTGACGGTTCCAAAATCGAATGTGGAAATCGGCTTCTGGCTGGAGTCCGACCGCATGCTGGAACTGGCATTCAGTGAGCAAAGTCTTGAAGTGCAGCGTGCGGTAGTGATGGAGGAATTTAAACAACGTTGCTTGAACCAGCCGTATGGTGATGTGGGACATCTGCTTCGTCCTTTGGCTTATCAAACGCATCCTTATCGCTGGCCTACTATCGGGAAAGACCTCTCTCACATTGCCAATGCCACGCTGGACGAGGTAAAGGAATTCTTTTTTCGTTTTTATGCACCTAATAATGCAGTGCTGGCCGTTACCGGAAATATTTCGTGGGAAGAAACGGTTAGGCTGACAGAAAAATGGTTTGCTCCCATTCCCCGTAGGAATGTGCCCGTAAGGCAATTACCGCAAGAAGTTGTACAGACGGCAGAACGCCGGCAGACGGTGGAACGGAATGTTCCTCTGGATGCTTTGTTCATGGCTTATCACATGTGCAGCCGTGAGGATGCCGATTATTATGCCTTCGATATTCTGTCGGATATTCTGAGCAATGGACGTTCCAGTCGCTTGACCCGCAGGCTGGTGCAGGAGCAAAAGCTCTTTTCCAGTCTCGATGCCTATATCTCCGGTACACGGGATGCCGGCCTGCTGCATATCAGTGGAAAACCATCTGCAGGCGTATCTTTGGAGCAAGCCGAGGCTGCTGTCCGGAAAGAGTTGGAAGAGTTGAAATCCGGGTTTGTTGGAGAACAAGAATTGGAGAAAGTAAAGAACAAGTTTGAGTCTACACAGATATTCGGCAACATCAATTATCTGAATGTTGCCACGAATCTTGCCTGGTTTGAACTGACCGGGCAGGCGGAAGACATAGACCGTGAAGTGGACAATTACCGCTCTGTGACGGCAGAACAGCTTCATAGGGTCGCCCAACAGACCTTCCGCGATGAAAACGGGATTGTGCTTTATTACCAAAAAGAAAACCTTTAGTATGAAAAAATTATTTGATACGTATAAGCAGCACTATAAAGCATTGCTTCTCCTGGGGCTACCCATTGTGGTGGGGCAGTTGGGAGTCATTGTGCTTGGTTTTGCCGATACGCTGATGATTGGGCATCACAGCACGGAGGAACTGGGTGCCGCTTCTTTCGTAAACAATCTGTTTACTCTTTGCATTATTTTCAGTACGGGCTTCAGCTACGGGCTGACACCGGTTGTAGGGGGCTTCTACGGTAACCGCCGCTTTGCCGAGGCAGGGCAGGCGTTGCGGTGTAGCCTGGTTGCCAATGTGCTGGTGGCTTTGTTGCTGACTCTTGTCATGGCTGTTCTCTATTTCAATGTGGAGCGGCTGGGACAGCCCGGAGAATTGTTGCCTCTAATCAAGCCTTACTATCTGGTGTTGCTTGCTTCACTGGTCTTTGTCATGTTGTTCAACGGCTTTAAACAGTTTACGGATGGCATCACCGACACCAAGACGGCCATGTGGATTCTGCTTGGAGGGAATGCGCTTAACATCGTAGGAAACTATATTCTGATCAATGGAAAATTGGGTTTCCCGGAGATGGGATTGCTTGGTGCGGGTGTAAGTACCTTGTTCTCTCGCATTGTGATGGTCGTGGTCTTTGCGGTGATTGTGCTTCGTAGTCGCCGTTTTATCCGTTATAGACTCGGATTTATGAGGCTGGGATGGTCGACACCGATGTTCAGGAAACTCAATGCTTTGGGCTGGCCTGTCGGTATGCAGATGGGAATGGAGACCGCTTCCTTCAGCCTCAGTGTTGTCATGGTGGGGTGGCTGGGGACACTTGCTCTGGCATCACATCAGATAATGCTCACTGTCTCTCAGTTCACCTTCATGATGTATTATGGCATGGGTGCTGCAGTTGCTGTGCGTGTCAGTAACTTTAAGGGGCAGGGCGACGGGCAAAATGTGCGCCGTTCGGCGTATGCTGGCCTTCACGTCATCTTATGCATGGAAGTGGTGCTGTTGAGTATTGTCTTTGCACTTCGCGGTCAGGTCGGAGGATGGTTTACAGATAATATGGAAGTGTCCGGTATGGTAGCCGCTCTCTTCTTTCCGTTCCTGATTTACCAGTTCGGTGACGGATTGCAGATTAATTTTGCCAATGCCCTGCGTGGTATCTCGGATGTGAAACCGATGATGATTATTGCATTTATATCCTATTTTGTTATATCTTTGCCCGTAGGGTACCTCTGCGGTTTCATCTTCGGCTGGGGACTGACGGGGGTCTGGATGGCTTTCCCGTTTGGACTGACCAGTGCAGGGGTGATGCTGTGGCTGAGATTCCGTAGACAGACCAGGGAAAGGATTTGATAATATGAACAGTGTCTCCAAAGTAAAGATTGCCGTAGGCTACACTTTGTTGCTGGCGGTATTGTTTTTTTCCTTGTTCTTCGTACACCGGGAGATGGAGAACCTTATTCTTACCGATGACCGCGATGTACAATGGACAGACAGCGTACTAGCTTTGATACGCGAGAAGGATACCAATACGATAAGAATGCTGCGTACGCTGAGTGAGGCGAATGACAGCATGGTATCTACCAGTGACATTGAGCAGATAATTGCCCAGCAGGACTCGGTAGTGACCCAGCAACGTGTGCAGCACCGTATCATTACACATCGGGATACCGTCGTGACACGCCCTCGGAAGAAGGGTTTTTTCCGTCGTTTGGGTGAAGTGTTTGTCCCCCCAAAGAAAGATACGGCTATCCAGGTAAAGACCTCCCTCGAATTTGCAACGGATACGGTGATTGAACCCTATAATCCGGCCGATTCTTTGCATGAGAAACTGCGTGCCGTGGCCCAGCAGAAAAAAGCTGTAAACACTGTTATACAGCGACGTAAACGCTATCTGCAACGCTTGGACCATATGCTGACCGCTCGTATTGACAGCTTGCTGAAAGATTACGAGACGGAAACTCTGCTGCGTGCACGGACGGAAGCCGAGTATCAACAAGCGGTCCGACGCCGTTCGGCCAAGATTATCAGTGGCATTGCCGTAGGTGCGGTATTGCTTTCCGTTTTTTTCCTTATTATCATCGGCCGCGACATAACCCGAAGCAACCGTTACCGTCGTGAGTTGGAAGAGGCCCGTCGTCGTGCCGAGGATTTACTCGCTGTCCGTGAAAAACTGATGCTTGCCATTACCCATGATTTCAAAGCCCCGCTCGGTTCTATTATGGGCTATGCCGACTTGCTTTCCCGTCTGACGGTGGATGAGCGTCAGCGGTTCTATCTGGACAATATGAAAACCTCATCGGAACATCTGCTGAAGCTGGTCGTTGATTTGCTCGACTTCCATCGTCTTGATTTGAACAAGGCCGAAATCAACCGGGTCACCTTTCATCCTTCCCGCCTGCTTGAAGAGATACACGTCAGTTTTGAACCACTTACGGCTGCCAAAGGACTGGCGCTTCATTGCGACATTGCCCCGGAGCTGGGCGGTACCTATATTTGCGACCCCTTGCGTCTGCGCCAGATTATCAACAATTTGCTGTCCAATGCCGTGAAGTTTACGGACCAAGGCAGTGTTACCATGACTGCCCGTTACGAGGACCGTCGACTGGTAGTTGCCATTGCTGATACCGGTAAAGGTATGGAACCTGCCGACCGGGAACGTATCTTCCAGGAGTTTACCCGCTTACCGGGTGCTCAGGGTAAAGAGGGGTTTGGACTTGGACTTTCCATTGTCCGTATGCTGGTACAGTTGCTTGAAGGCACGATTGATGTAGACAGTGTGCCAGGCAAGGGAAGCACTTTCACCATATATATTCCTATCTATCCCGTAAGGAGTGAAGGACGGAGAATGAAGGATGAAGAATCGGGATGTGCTGCCACGCCGAATGGCAATTCTTCATTCCCCGTTCCTCATTCTTCACTGAAGAATGTCCTCCTTATCGATGATGACCGTATTCAGCTTACCCTTACTGCCGCCATGCTTCAGCAGAGTGGTATAAATTCTGTCTCTTGTTTACAACTGGATGAACTGCTGGATGCCTTGCGCACTGCAACCTTTGATGTTCTGCTTACTGATGTGCAGATGCCTGCTATTAATGGTTTTGATTTACTGAAACTGCTTCGTGCTTCGAACATACCGCAGGCACAGTCTGTTCCGGTGATTGCTGTCACTGCTCGCAGTGACATGCAGCGTGAGGAATTTACGGCGCATGGCTTTGCCGGATGCCTGCATAAGCCGTTTACCGTCAGTGAATTGCTGCATGAATTGAATGTGGAGGACAAAGGGAAGGAGGTTACGGAAGCTTCGGCTTGCCCGGGGTATAAATTCTCTTCGCTCACCGTTTTTTCGGTCGATGACCCCGAGGCCGCAAAGTCCATTCTGGAAAGTTTTGTGGCTGAAACCCGTCTCAATGCGGAGCGTTTGCAGAAGGCTGTGGAGAATGAGGATGTGGACGAGATGGCTGCTGTCTCCCACAAAATGATTCCCCTCTTTACTTTAATTGGAGCAGCGGAACTGGTTGCATTGCTGAAACTGTTGGAAACTTCTCATGGAGTGCCTTTTACCGGAGAGTTGAAAGAACACGCCCTTGCCGCCCTCGTTTTGATAGAGGATGTCATTACTCAGGCAACAGCTTTTCCGTAATGGGGGAACAGAGAAGAATACGTGATTTTTCTCTGTCGGGAACCAAATGTCGAAAGAAATTGTTTACTTTGTAGGACTTTTAAATACGATGAAAGATTGACGTTCCGATGAGAAGAAAATGGTTGAGAACAGCACTGTGGGTGTTGCTTACTCCTATTATACTGTTTATAATATTGATGATATTGCTTTATGTGCCTCCCGTACAGAATTTGATACGGAAGCAGGCTACGGCAATTGCATCAGGTGCTACGGGTATGGACATATCCGTGGAGCGGATTGACCTTCGCTTTCCTTTGAATTTGTTGGTCCGCGGTGTATTGGTGGTACAGCCTGCCGACAGTGCTGTTGAGGTGCAGCATCCCGATACTTTGCTGAATCTTGGAAGTTTGAACGTGCGGGTGCAGGCATGGCCTTTACTCAAAGGGAAAGTGGAGGTGGATGACATTACCTTGAAACAAGTTGCTGTCAACTCCTCCAATTTAATGGAAGGTATGTGCATCAAAGGAGTACTGGGGCATTTCTTTTTCGAAAGCCATGGCATAGACCTTACAAAAGAAGATGCCATCTTCAATAATATAGAATTGAGCGATACCCATGTGCAGGTGATGCTTGCAGATACCACTGAGACTCCCAAAGACACTACTGACACTGCGTTAAACTGGAAAGTCACACTCCATACTCTGAAGTTGAAGAACGTCTCGGTCGATTTACAGATGCCATTGGACTCCATGGGGCTGAAAGCCCATATAGGAGATGCTGAGATTGCGGACGCTGCTGCCGACCTGAAACACCAGTTCTATGGCTGGAGAAAATTCCTGCTGACTGGAACTTCTGTCAATTATGATACCGGTGGCCCGGGGAGTGCGATAGGCTTCGACCCCTCGCACATTGCTCTTCGCGACATTCGCCTGGGCATTGATTCTGTGATGTACTACGGCAGAGATATGAATGCCGTTATCCGGGAATTTTCCATGTATGAGCGTTCCGGTTTGAGTGTAACTTCCCTGACCGGGCGGTTGTTTGCCGATTCTACCGTTATCCGTATCCCTTCTTTGAAGTTGCTGACACCTCATAGTGAGATGAACCTTACGGCACAGACTTACTGGGAACTGATAAATATACCTACCACCGGCCGTCTGACAGCCCGTTTCAATGCCCGTATCGGCAAACAGGATGTACTGCTTTTTGCCGGTGGCCTGCCGGAAACTTTCAAGGAAGCCTATCCGTTCCGTCCGTTGGTGATTCATGCCGGTACGGAAGGAAACCTGAAGCAGATGCAGATTTCCCGTTTTACGGCTGAGCTGCCCGGAGCCTTTTCGTTGAGTGGGGGAGGAGAATTCTGGAGCTTGACCGACAGTGTGAAACGTAATGGAAGCATGGACTTCGAAATGCATACGCAGAACTTGAACTTCCTGACCGGACTAGCTGACATTGCTCCCGATGGCTCCGTCATCGTGCCGGACAGTATGCACCTTGCGGCACGTGTCGGTATGGAGGGGGCGCAGTGCACTGCCGCCCTGAAACTGCAGGAGAAGGAAGGCGCCTTGAATCTGGATGCCGCCTATAATCTTGCTACGGAAGCCTACCATGCCGACCTTGCCATCAACAACTTGCAGGTGCATCACTTCCTGCCCAAGGACTCTATCTATACTCTTACGGCAAAGATGTCCGCTAAGGGGCAAGGGGTGGATGTGGCATCACGAAAAACTGTGGCCGCTTTGAATGCCTCCTTGGAAAAACTACAGTATGGCCATTGGGACATTTCCGGTGTAGATGTGCATGCCGGACTCAAGTCATCCGTTGCTACCGTCCGTCTTGCCAGCGATAATGTCCTTCTCAAGATGCAGGGAAATGCGGATATGCGTCTTGACCGCAGCTATCTGGATGGCGCTTTGGATTTAAATGTGGAAGAGGTGAATCTGCATAAGCTGGGTTTGGTGCCCCGACCATTGAAACACCCGTTTGCCTTTACAATGGGAGCGGAGGCACGTCATGATTCTCTCAAGTTGAGGCTTGATGCCGGTGACTTGAATCTGCGTTTCCGCGCTCACAGCACGTTGAAGAAGTTGATGGAACAGTCGGATAAATTTGTCTCTATCCTGACAAAGCAGATTGATGAACGGCGTTTGGACCATGCCGCTTTGCGCCAAGTCCTTCCTTCAGCGGGCATGCATCTGGAAGCCGGTAACCAGAATCCCGTCAGCTATTTCCTGGCTGCAAAGGGTATTTCCTATAATGATTTCAAACTGAGCTTCGGATTTACTCCGCAAGTCGGCATCAATGGACGTACAGCTGTTCACGGATTGCGCATGGACTCCTTGCAGCTCGATACGATATTTTTTACAGTAAAGCAGGATACTGCCCGCATGAAGTTGCAAGGTGGTGTCATAAACGGTCCCAAGAACCCGCAGTTTGTGTTCCGTAGCACACTGACGGGTGAAGTCCGTAATGAAGATGCGGAACTGACTGTGGATTATGTGAATGGAAAAGGGCAGACCGGTGTTCTATTCGGTATTAATGCCCGTCCGTTGACCGAAGGACACGGTCGCGGTAATGGTGTGCTGCTGAACCTTATTCCTGCCGAGCCGATTATCGCTTTCCGTAAATTCCACTTTGCGGACAATAGTAACTGGATTTATCTGCATAAGAATATGCGCGTCTATGCCAATATTGATATGGACAGCGACGATGGTCTGTGTTTCCGTATGCAATCCGACAAGAATGATACCCTTTCCTTGCAGAATATAAACGTAGAATTGAGCCGATTGCGCCTGGATGAACTTACGGAGGTACTTCCTTATATGCCTCGGCTTACGGGATTGTTCTCCGCCGAAGCAAATTATATACAGACTGCCACTTCCCTGCAGGTGTCCGCCGAAGCCAATGTAGAGAAACTGACCTACGAACGCCAACCGGTTGGAGACATCGGCCTGGGGGCTACCTGGTTGCCGGGCGACAAGAATACGCACTATCTGAATACCTATTTTACATATGATAATGAAGAAGTGATGACCGCCGACGGTATCTTGACGCAGAAGAACGGAAAGGATACCCTGGAAGTGTCCACCCGTTTCGAGCATTTTCCATTGAAGATGGCCAATGCATTCATCCCTGACCAAACGGTGGCCTTTACCGGAGATATTGATGGAGGGCTTTATATTTACGGTTCGCTGGATAAGCCTCAAATGCATGGTGATATTGTTTTGGACAGTGTGTCTGTCTATGCACGCCAGGCGGGAGCACGTTACTGGTTCGACAACCGTCCGGTGCAGATAAAGGACAATCAGTTGATATTTGATAAGTTTGCCATTTATACCACCAGCAAGAATCCGTTTACGATTGACGGTAAGGTTGATTTCCGGAATATGGAGCGTCCTACTGCCAACCTCAATCTGCTGGCAGAGAACTATACGTTGCTGGATGCACCGCGTACCCGCGAAAGTCTGGTATATGGAAAGGTGTTCGTTGACTTGCATGCCACGGTGAAGGGACCGCTTGACGGGCTCACGATGCGTGGAAACATGAATCTGCTGGGCAATACCAACGTAACCTACGTGTTGACCGATTCCCCTTTAACGGTGGAAGACCGTCTCAGTGGGCTGGTTACGTTTACCTCGTTCACCGATACGACGTCGGTAAAAGCAGATGAGGTTCCTGCCATGTCTTTGGGAGGATTGGAAATGTATATGTCCGTCCATATTGACGATGCTGTCCGTCTTCGTGCCGACTTGAGTCCCGACCGCAGCAAATACATCGAACTGGAAGGTGGCGGTGATTTGAATATGCAGTATACTCCCCAAGGGGATATGAGCCTTACCGGACGCTATACCCTTTCGGGTGGCGTCATGAAATATTCGCTGCCTATCATCCCGTTGAAGGAGTTCCAGTTCAATCCCGGCAGTTATGTGGATTGGCGGGGGAATATTATGAATCCTACGCTGAGCCTGAAGGCTACGGAACGTATGCGTGCTTCTGTGGCCGATGGTGACGGGGACGGTTCGCGCATGGTGAACTTCGATGTTTCCATTTCCATCAAGAACAGGCTTGACGCTCCCGATTTGATATTCGATATTTCGGCGCCCGAAGATGCCGCAGTAGAGAATGAGCTGCAGGCAATGGGTGCAGAAGAGCGTAGCAAGCAGGCCATTGCCATGCTTGCCACGGGTATTTACCTGAACAGTGGTGCCAAAGGAGGAGGTTTGTCAATGGGAGCCGCCTTGAACTCAGTGCTTCAGAGCCAGATAAACTCCTTGGCGGGAGGTATAAAAGGGGCCAATATCAGTGTAGGTGTGGAAGACCGTACCTCTGCTGAAACGGGTGACACGCAGAAAGACTTCAGTTTTCGTTATTCCCAGCGTTTCTTCAACGACCGCGTACAGATAGTCATCGGTGGAAAAGTGTCCACCGGGGCCAATGCCACGAACGATGCGGAATCATTCATTGACAATATATCGCTGGAATACCGTCTTGATGCGTCGGGTACTCGATATGTCCGTGTATTCCATAATAAAAACTACGAAAGCATACTCGACGGTGAGATAACCGAAACGGGTGTCGGCCTTGTGCTGCGCCGGAAGATGGACCGATTGAGTGAACTCTTCATCTTCAGGAAGAAAAAGATAAAACCGGAGGCTGAAAATAGCGATATGAAAAAGTAGGAATGTGATATGAAACGACTGATATTATATATTGCAGGATTGATATTTCTGGCAGGTTGCTCCACCACGAAGCACTTGCCCGAGGGGGAGATACTCTATACCGGACAAAAGCCGATGATTGTATTGAACCGCAGTGAAACGTCTGTTGGTGAGATTGCTATGGAAGAGGTGGAAGCCGCCCTTGCTACGGCACCGAACAATTCGTTGCTGGGAAGCTCTACTATCCGCTATCCCTTTCCTTTCGGACTGTGGATTTACAATGGTTTCCAGAAGTATGAGAAGGGATTCGGAAAGTGGATATTCAATAAATTTGCCGCCACTCCGGTGCTTATGTCTACGGTGAATCCCGATATACGCCAGAAGGCGGCGGTTAACTTGCTGCGCGATTATGGCTATTTCAACGGAAGCGTCAGCTACAAGACATTTATCGACCCGAAGGACTCGCTGAAGGCAAAGTTGCAATATACGGTGAACATGCGTAACCCCTACTTTATAGATACGGTATATTATCGTGGTTTCAGCGAGCGTACCACTCGCATTATGGAGCTGGGACGCCGACGTTCCCTTATCAGTTCGGGAGAACAATTCAATGTGGCTGATTTGGATGGGGAGCGTACCCGTATCAGTACCCTGCTGCGTAATGTGGGCTGTTATTATTTCCGTCCCGACTACCTAACCTATCAGGCCGATACCATGATGGTTCCCAATGGGCATGTCCAGATGCGCTTGATTCCCGTTCCCGGTATGCCAAAGGTAGCCGAGAAGCAGTTTCGTGTGGGGCGTAAATCCGTCTATCTTCTTGGAAAGCAGGGGCAGGAACCCAATGACAGCATGGATTACAAAGGCTTGACCATACATTACTACAACAAACCTCCGGTACGTCCCAACATGCTTTACCGTTGGTTGAACTATCAAGGTTATCGGCGGAAACGTCAGATACAGGACAGCGCAGGTATTGCCCGCCAGCGTTCTATGCAGAGTTTGTATAGTTTGTACCGTCAGACCCGTATTCAGGAGCGTCTGGCAAGCGTCGGTATTTTCCGTTATGCGGAGATGCAGTATATACCGCGTGATACGGCGTTTGTGTCTGATACATTGGATGTGAGGGTCATTGCCGCGCTCGATAAACCCTACGATGCGGAGTTGGATTTTAATGTCACCATGAAGAGCAATAACCAGACGGGACCGGGTGCCGCTTTTACGGTGACGAAGAACAATGTCTTCGGTGGCGGTGAAAGCTGGAATGTGAAGTTGAACGGTTCGTACGAATGGCAGACGGGCAAGGCAAGCTCTTCTCTGATGAACAGCTATGAACTGGGTATCTCCACTTCGCTTATCTTTCCGCGCGTGGTGTTTCCCAGGATGGGCGACCGTGAGTATGACTTCCCGGCTACAACGACTTTCCGTTTATATGCCGACCAGATGAACCGTGCCAAGTATTATAAGCTGCTGGCTTTTGGCGGTAATGTCACTTATGACTTCCAGCCCAAATCGACTTCCAGGCACAGTATAACTCCTTTCCGGTTGACATTCAATGTACTGCGCAATCCTACTGCCGCTTTCGATACACTGCGTGCCGAGAATCCGGCACTCTACGTTAGTTTGCGCGACCAGTTCATTCCTGCCATGGAGTACACCTATACTTATGACAACGCTTCCGTGCGCGGCAAGCGTAACCCCATCTGGTGGCAGACCACCGTTGCGTCGGCCGGTAACCTGACTTCTGCCGTCTACCGTATTTTCGGCAAGCCGTTCAGTGAGGAAGGAAAGAAGCTTTTCGGGGTACCTTTTGCACAGTTCCTGAAGCTGAACTCGGAATTCAGGTACCATTACCGGATAGACAAGAACCAAATGATAGCCTCGCGTATTGCCGGAGGGGTGATATGGTCGTATGGCAACGCTACGACTGCACCTTATACGGAACAGTTCTATATCGGCGGTGCCAACAGTGTGCGCGCCTTTTCTGCACGCAGTATAGGTCCGGGCGGCTATCCTCCCGAGACGGACAGAAAATATACCTATATCAACCACGTGGGTGATATTCGCATAGAAGCCAATATCGAGTATCGCTTCCGTATGATTGCCGACTTGCATGGAGCGGTGTTTCTGGATGCCGGCAATGTATGGCTGATGCGTAAAGATGAAAACCGCCCGAATGGTGAATTTACGTTGAAGAATTTCCCGAAACAGATTGCTTTGGGCACGGGATTTGGCTTGCGTTACGATTTGGACTTTCTTGTTTTCCGTCTGGATTTGGGTATCGGGCTTCACGACCCGTATGATACCGGGAAGTCGGGGTATTATAATATTCCCAAGTTCAAGGACAGCATGGCGTTGCATTTTGCCATCGGTTATCCGTTCTAAATGTACCTTTTTGAACGGATAGTGGTAAAGAATGAACTAAAACTCCCTTCTGTCAGCCATAAATTTTTGTACATTTGCAGCCGTTATCAACTGTGATATACTAACCTTTTTAAATAATAACTAAATATGAAACCAACTTTATTCTTATTGGCAGCCGGCATGGGCAGCCGTTATGGTGGCTTGAAACAATTGGACGGACTAGGCCCGAATGGCGAAACTATCATGGATTATTCTATTTACGATGCCATCAATGCCGGTTTTGGAAAGCTCGTTTTCGTAATTCGTAAAGATTTTGAGCAGGATTTCCGCGACAAGATTATTTCCAAATACGAAGGCCATATCCCCTGCGAACTGGTATTCCAGTCCATCGATGACCTTCCCGAAGGCTTCACCTGCCCCGAAGGCCGTACCAAACCTTGGGGAACCAACCATGCTGTAATGATGGGTGCCGATGTAATAAAGGAACCGTTTGCTGTTATCAACTGCGACGATTTCTACGGTCGTGATTCCTTCCAGGTAATGGGCAAATTTCTTGCAGCCCTTCCCGAAGGTTCCAAAAATGTATATTCCATGGTAGGCTTCCGCATCGGTAATACATTGAGCGAAAGCGGTACCGTATCCCGTGGTTTGTGCGGAACGGATGCAAACAACTTGTTGACTTCTGTAGTAGAGCGTACCAAGATTCAGCGTATGGACGGCGAGGTGAAGTACATCGATGATAACGGTGAATGGACTGCCACTCCCGAGACGACTCCGGTCAGCATGAACTTCTGGGGCTTTACTCCCGATTACTTTGCTTACAGTGCAGAGTTTTTCAAGAGCTTCCTGAGCGACCCGAAGAATATGGAGAATCTGAAAAGCGAATTCTTCATCCCGCTGATGGTGGATAAGCTGATTAACAATGGCACTGCTACCTGCGAAGTGCTCGATACAACCAGCAAGTGGTTCGGTGTGACTTATCCCGAAGACCGTCAGAGTGTAGTCGACAAGATTCAGGCTTTGGTGGATGCGGGTGAGTATCCTGCGAAGCTGTTCTAAAGTAAGACGGAAGGATAACTTGATTCGCATTAATTTATTTGGGTAAAAGAACAAAAGGACAAATATGGGGAAGGCGTTTGCCAGAGCTATATTTGTTCTTCTGTTTTCTGTTCACGAGGTGTCTGGTGCAAGCATACTGAAATGTTGGAACAGAACCCTGCATTGGGCTTACCGATATTGGAACCTTTGAAATCAGATTACTCCAAGTATGTCCGGAACAGCGTAGGGAATTGGTTAAATGATGCAAGTAAGACGCAATCCGGATTTGTAAGGAAGCTTTGCAGGCGTTGGGAAAGTGAAACGAAAGAGACCAAGTATATCGTTAAGAAAGCGCTGAGGACTGTCGGTAAATGAGTGTCTGTTCCAAGGTATGGGGTGAGTTTTGGGCTTACTGAATCGATGTGCGGGAAAAAGGGCATTATATCCTCAAACATAAATCGTTATAACCAAGTGATGAAACAATTAATTGCATGTTGCGGACTGGATTGCGAAAATTGCGCCGCCCGTATAGCCACTGTCAATAATGACGATGAGCTGAGAGAGAAAACCGCCAAAGAGTGGAGTGTGCTGAACAATACGCCGGAAATTACGGCAGAAACCATCCATTGTATGGGGTGCCGTGCAGACGGGGTGAAGTTTGCCTATTGCAGCGATTATTGTGCTATCCGCAAATGTGTGTACGAAAAAGGTTTCAATACTTGCGGTGACTGTAAGGAACTGGAAACTTGCCAGGTGGTAGGTGCCGTTCTTCAGCATGCACCCGGTGCAAAGGAAAATCTTTATTAACCGTAAATTCTTTGATTAAATAAAATATTGCTTATCTTTGCAGTATGACAAAGACATTTAAATCGGATTTGGTTTTGTAAACAATCTGTGTTCC
>ENA-OYWY01000550-OYWY01000550.1-human-gut-metagenome-genome-assembly--contig:-NODE-550-length-13614-cov-7.655653_pt1 | contig 13614 bp, 10 predicted proteins | sample MGYA00244213_ERZ653413 | MGnify/ENA primary metagenome ERZ653413 (study PRJEB26926, sample SAMN06165171) | human gut metagenome | biome: ENVO:00009003; feature: ENVO:2100002; material: ENVO:00002003...
GCGAGTATTCGGTCAATCTTCCGACACGGTTCTACTACAAAAAGCGTTGGAACAATGGCTGGATCAATGTCGTGAATCCTTTTAGGGCTTCCATCGTGTTGGGTACTCCGGGCAGCGGTAAATCCTATGCAGTGGTAAATAATTTCATCAAGCAGCAGATAGAAAAGGGCTTCTCGATGTATGTGTACGACTTCAAATTCAGCGACTTGTCCACGATAGCATACAACCATCTGCTGAACCACCCGGAGGGCTACAAGGTGAAACCGAAGTTTTATGTGATAAACTTCGATGACCCGCGACGTTCGCACCGTTGCAATCCCATTCACCCGGACTTCATGGAGGATATTACGGACGCTTATGAGAGTGCGTACACCATTATGCTCAACTTAAATAAAAGTTGGGTGCAAAAGCAGGGCGACTTTTTCGTAGAATCGCCCATCATCCTTTTCGCGGCTATTATCTGGTATCTCAAAATTTTCCAGAACGGCAAGTATTGTACATTCCCCCATGCGATTGAGTTCCTGAACCGCCGCTATGAGGATATTTTCCCGATACTGACCTCTTACCCGGAATTGGAAAACTATCTTTCTCCGTTCATGGACGCATGGCTCGGAGGGGCTGCGGAGCAGTTGATGGGGCAGATAGCAAGCGCGAAAATCCCTTTGTCAAGGATGATTTCCCCGCAGCTCTATTGGGTGATGTCGGACAGCGAGTTCACGCTGGACATCAACAATCCCGAAGAACCGAAAATACTCTGTGTGGGCAACAATCCCGACCGTCAGAATATCTACGGGGCCGCTCTCGGTCTGTATAACTCCCGTATCGTGAAACTCATCAACAAGAAAGGGATGCTGAAGTCGTCGGTCATCATCGACGAGCTGCCCACGATTTATTTCAAGGGGTTGGACAACCTTATCGCCACCGCGCGAAGCAACAAGGTTGCCGTGTGTCTGGGCTTTCAGGATTTCAGCCAGTTGGTGCGCGACTACGGTGATAAAGAAGCGAAGGTCGTGATGAACACCGTCGGCAATATCTTTTCCGGTCAGGTGGTGGGTGAAACCGCCAAGACGCTTTCCGAACGCTTCGGTAAGGTGTTGCAGAAACGGCAGTCCATTTCCATCAACCGGCAGGATGTTTCCACCTCCATCAACACGCAGATGGATTCACTCATCCCGCCGAGCAAGATTTCCGGCTTGACGCAGGGTATGTTTGTCGGTTCGGTGTCCGACAACTTCAACGAGCGTATCGAGCAGAAGATTTTTCATTGTGAGATTGTCGTGGATGCCGAGAAGGTGAGGCGCGAGGAGAAAGCCTACAAGAAAATCCCCGTCATTACCGACTTTACGGACGGGGACGGCAACGACCGCATGAAGGAAACGGTTCAGGCGAATTACAGGCGCATCAAGGAGGAAGTGAAGCAGATTGTTCAAGAGGAACTGGAACGTATCGCAAATGATGAAAACTTGAAACACCTGTTGCAGCAGAAATAACAGATTCCTTTATATATGAAAAAGGGGATGTGTCAAAACACCCAAAATATGAAAATTACCCCTGTCACAGATATCTGTAGCAAGGGTAATTTTGTTAAAAAGAGAGTTTTGACACCCTCTTTTTATTCTCAGATTTGAGATGCTTGTTGATGGTGGTAATGGCAAGCATCAGCAAATAATTTTTCAGTTCTGTATCGTCTTTAAGCAGTATGCTGTATTCTTCGGCAAACATTCTCAACAGTCTGGTTCTGAGTTTCGACATTTCTTCACCGAAAGGTATCTGTCGGTTTTCTTGCCAATACTCAATCACTACGGAAGATACCAGCCACTTGAACTCGGATTTCATCTCTTTGCCGAGTTTCTTGAAGCGGATTTGTTCGCTAATTGGCGGCTCGTTGTATGGCATCATGTCTGCCGGGTCATAAACGGATATACTGCCGATACCATAATCCATGATTATCGGTAAATCAGTTTTTACATCATTCTTATGTTTCTTCTTTTTAGCCATACCCGTTATTGTTGCAGGAAACCTTTACCTTTATCAGTAAGATAGTATTTCTGTTGCGGACTCTTGGAGCCTACGGGATAAAGTGAAAGGACCAAACCGGAATTTATTGCCGGATGGATATAGTTCTTTAAGAAATTCCTTTTATCTTTCATTCCCGTTTTCTCCATGATTTCTTTAGCAGAGAGAGTGTTGTTCCCAATAGCAGACAACAGTTTTCCTAACTGTGGGGTTACTGTGGGGTTACTATAGGGTTGCTGTGGGGTTGCTGTGGGGTCTTGTCCTACTGTAGTTCTTGTATAATGAAACACAATCCATACAGCATTGCCGTCGGTATGAAACTCCGGATCCGGAATACCGACACGGCGACATTCGTTTACCATAAGGGCTATGCCACGTCCCCAACTCTCCAATACTGCACTTTTGTACAGCACATTGGCTACTATCAGATTTTGTGGTTCGGAATTGTGGCCACCCAACAGTTTCTCAATGGTAATATCAGGCGGAAATGTTCCGCTGTTTTCAATCTCCACGCGGTCATCATAGATAGCAATCCCGACTGAACTGCCGGGGCGATGGTAAACACGATGTGCAAAAGCATTTATGCAACATTCTCTCAATGCCTTATATGGCACATTCAGTTCCTCTTCTCTGTACAAACCTTCAATTTTACCGGAAAGGGACAAATGCTTGAAGAAAAATGCCATTGCAGCATCCAGCAAGTTGAATATATTGCCTGTCACACGCTGATTATCTAAAAATTCATCTTTTGTCGTTCCTTTGAACCGGGCTAAACGGAGCAGACATTGGGGATAATGGTAGAAGTTTCGTCCGAATAGGACAACGGAAGCATTGTTCAGCTTTCCATCATTCAACAAGTCAAATTTTTCAAGGATGGTTCGGACATCCTCCTGCATAGAACCTTCCGGCAAACGTCCGCCTCTGATTCCTCCACGTACTGCGCCCAAGATTGCCGTTTCGTCAAGGTCGGATATTTTCAAGCTGGGATTTTGCATGGAATCCCAAGCATAGGTTCCGCCTCGCTGCATAACCAACAGGTTGTATATACCCTGCGGCATGGCAGATGTAACGCTCTCTATCCGTTGATAAGCCCTCCCCTTATAGGTGAACGGGCGCATATATCGTTGTTCTTCCGCTGATAAAGCTATAACACTTTTGTTCGTTCCCGGAATGTCTGTATAGGATATATCAATGGTCGCAAACGGCTCGATTCGTCTGATGGTTTCAGCAATATCGCGCTTCGTCTTGTCGCTCACTTCCTGACCGATAATCTTTCCCTTGTCGGTTACACCGAACAGCACCGTGCCGCCCGTACCGTTCAAGAAGGCACAAAGAGTTTCAATTCCACGCTCCAACTGCCCGGTAGTTTCTTTGAACTCAACTGTCCCGCCTTCGGCTCCGGCAATCAGTCCATTCAATATTTCGAGGTTATCTATTTTCATCCGTCATTGATTAATACTTGCAAAGTTAATGATTTTAATCGGCTTTCCGGCAGATAATAGAGTGATTGTAAATGAAGAAGGATAAGAAACCGTATAATCCGGCCGCTTATCCTTTGTTTGGCATTCGTTTATCTCCTCATCCGCTCCAATTCATCGTCATGTCGCATCTTCGCGTTCAGTTTGTCCTGCATCTTTTCAAGGAAGTAGGTGCGACTGTCGCTTTTCCTGCGTTTGATGTCCGTATAGAAGCGGTAGCAGTCTTTGGACTCCACACCGAAAAAGGAATAGAGGACAGGGGCAAGCTCTTTCAGCGAAGCCTTGCCGCCATTGATGCAGCCGGTGGCGTAGAGGGCATAGATTAGTTCTACCAACTCGACGGCATTACCGGTCCATTGCAGGGCTGGGACTGTGGCTTTGGTTTCGGATGTGGATGTTAGTGGTGGCACGGAGGTAATTGCAGAAGCGGATACTATCTTCTGCATCTTTCGGATGAAGGATAACGCCTTGCGGATATACACAGTGACGACATTCTCCTCCGATGCCGACAAGTTCTGCGGATGGTGCTGTAATTCGATTTCGGCAAAAGCCAACGCCACAATAATATGCTTGGCATCATTGCCGCCGTAGCACAGGTTTATTACTTCCTGCACGAATCCGCCGTATGCCGTTTCCGTGCTACCGTTGTCTTTTCCGTTTATCATGGCGAAAAACTGTGTTTCCGCCAGTATGAGATGGTTCATTATCTTTTCTGTTTTGAGGGTTTACACTTGTTTATCAGTGTGCGCACACTGATATATGGGCAAATCATAGCCCTAAACACGAGAAAAGATTGTGAGAAAATTGTACTACATTGTTTTTCAGAAAGATAAAATTCAAAAATAATTTTATCCTTGATTGCATCCCTTGTGAAATGTGTTCAGATTCTGAACATGTGTTCACTTTCTGAACACGGAAATTCCGCCAAGATGTTCATAATCTGAACATTTTATGCCCGTGGCTCTTTATGATAGGTAAGCCGGATTACTCCGTCCCTATAAGTTTTGTTCTCCATAAGCCGCCAGTCATTCATAGGTAGTGCTGACTTGAAAAAATGCGCTCCGTTTCCGTCGATGGTTGGAACAACGTATAGTATGATTTCATCTATCACGTTCATCCGTAACAGTCCGTTGGCATATTCGGTATTCCCGGCAGTTACTTCCAACAAATGGCAAATGCTTCCACCTTCCTCTCTCCATTCTTGAAGCACGGATACCGAATAGTCGGATGTCAGCTTATACAGGGCATTGGCACGTATTTCATCCATACCGTAATCTTCGGTTTGAAGCAACCGCTTCCGGGGATGCAGTTTCATCGGACAGCCATCTATTGAGATAACGGCAAGTAATTGTATTTTCGCCATAACGTATTTTCTTTCCTTTTTGGCGAGGCAAAAAAGTAGCGTGCAATTCACACTACTTTCAAGCGATGGCTCTGGTAAAGCCTTTACGGAGAGTACGTGAATGCACGCTATGCGTAAGCATAGCATAAGCATCACGCAATCGTCTCCGTAGTTTCAATTTACCAGATTTTCGCTCGAAACGCCTTGCGGTCTTATGTCTATATCATCGGCGAAAAGTTACCCAATCGCCTGCTATTTTCTGAAATACAATTGCAAAGTTAATCAATTATTGCCATTTACAGCCATACTCCGGTCAGTTTTCTTCATTCAATCCATATTCTACCAATTTATTATACAGCGTTGTCCTGCCGATACCCAGTATCTTTGCAGCCATTTTCTTGTTACCGGCTGCTTGTTTCAAAGCACGCAGGATACGTCCTCTTTCTTCATCCCCGCTCTTCAATGTAAAACAAGCGGAAGTAGCGGACGGTTCATTGTCAAGTTCCAAATCGGCTTCGGTTATCATATCGCCTTCTGATTGCAGGACTGCCGTCTGTATCTTCTGTTTCAACTCGCGCACGTTGCCCGGCCACGCATGGGCGAGCAGGGCATTACGGGCAGATGCGGCAAACCCTTTTACTTCACGTTCCAACTCACGGTTTGCCATTTCACGGAAGAACTCGGCCAATGGCATGATGTCTTCCGGGCAGTCGCGCAAGGGCGGCATGGTTATCACATACTCCTGCAAGCGATAGAGCAAATCCTGCCGGAACCGCTTTTCCGTTACGGCTTTCTGCAAATCCTCGTTGGTTGCAGCCACTATCCTCACGTTGGCTGTTTTGTCCTCCTTTGCTCCGACGGGACGGTAACGGCGTTCCTGTATGGCGCGGAGCAGCATCTGTTGCATCTCCATTGTTAGGTTGCCCACTTCGTCAAGGAACAGCGTGCCGCCATCCGCTTCCAGAAAATACCCCGTCTTGTTTGCTTCGGCACCAGTAAACGCACCCTTGACGTGTCCGAAGAAGGCGGATTGTATCAATGACGGGGACAAGGCTCCGCAGTCCACTGCCACAAAAGGTTTATCGGCAAGTTTGCTTTGTTGGTGTATATGTTGTGCGATATGTTCCTTGCCCGTACCGTTCTCGCCCAGTATCAGCACGCTCATCCGGGTGGTGGCTACAAGGCGCACACGTTTCTTGATTTTCTGATAGGCTTCGCCCTGCCGGACGAATATCGGAATGTTCCATTGTAGTCGCTTTTCATGTTCTTTTTGCAGGGTGCGGATAAGCGGTATCAGTTTATCCTCCAACAACTGTTTCTGTATGTAATCCTTTGAGCCGAGCTTCATACTTTCCACTGCCGTATGCACCTCCCCGTAATTGGTCATAACGATAAACACCTGCTGTTTGTCGTTGGCACGCATCCACCGTAACAACTCTATGCTTTCACCGTCGGGGAGGCGTAGGTCGGCAACGACAATATCATCCACCTCTGACTTTGCCAATAGTTTCTTGGCAGTGGCAAGATTATATGCCGACATAGTATCGAAGCTGTCTTTCTTCAGCAGGTTGCAGACATAATCGTTATAGACGGGGTTGTCCTCAATCACAAATACTTTCATCCGACAACCTCCTTTCCTTTTGCGCAAGTTCTATGATAACTGTTCCCATACGAAGCATGGCATCCACGCATTTCCGCAATTCCATTTCGGAACATTCAGATTCTTGATGCAGCAGTTCATACAGGTTCCACAAGGGTTTGTCAGCACGGATAACAGCCCATGAACTTCGCTGACGGTGCATCCATTCGTCCAACGCCTTGCGGTCATTCCTCTCCATGATTTCCCGGACAGCCTGCATATCCTTTTCTGTTTCGGTTATCAAACGGTCGAGCATCGCCCGTTTGTCACCATATGCAAGCAGAGAGGACAAGTCGGGAAGTTCATCCTTGTCCGTACTTGTCAAAAGGCATTTGTCTGATACAGCAACCAGTTCGGAAATGGAAAATGGCTTGAACAGGCAGGCGGTAAATCCATTTTCCAACAGCTCCTCTTCGCTGCAACTGCCGGAGGCGGTCGCCACGACAATGGGAATCTCTTTCGAGTTGCTGACACTTGACGAGCGTAACAACTCCAACACCTCATAGCCGTTAATCTCCGGCATCTTCATATCGGTTATCATGAGGTCGTATGTGTGCTGCCGCATGGCTTCCATTGCATCGCCAATAGTGGTGAACGTGTCGCAATGCACACCTATACCAGCATACATTTCCTTTGTCATGGATAATACCATCGGATTGTCGTCCAATACGATGACAGAATAAGGTCTTTCTATATGAGCCAGACTTTCTGCGGCTGTCTGTTCTTCAATACCAATATCGGCAGTGTTCATTGGCAACTCCACAGTAAAACGACTGCCTTCTCCTTTTTCGCTTTCCAAGCGTATAGTGCCGCCAAGCATCCCGACTATCTGTTTCACAATGCTTAACCCCAATCCGAAACCGTCTTGCGTGGCGGCGTTGGAAAGCCGCTCGAACGCTCCGAACACTCGCTGTTGTTCTTCCGCACTCATGCCGGTTCCGGTGTCCTCTACTACAAGGGTCAGCCTATTGCCGTCATAGCTTATGACAAGTGAAACGCTTCCGGCATTCGTGAACTTGACGGCATTGCCCAGCAGGTTGTCGCATATCTGTATGATGCGCTCCTTGTCGCCATTCAGGATAATACCCTCCGGGCACTCGATGGTAAGTTTAAGATCTTTTGCTTCTGCTTGTTGCGTAAACTCCGTTTGCAACAGCTCCGCGATGTTTTCCAAACGAAACGGACGGACATTCGCCTGTTCCTTGCCGCTGTCCAAGCGGAAGAAGTCAAGCAGGGAGTTGAGCATGTCGGTCATTCTCTTGGAGGCTTGCAGGATATTGTCCGCATAACCGCTTATCTTTTCTTCTTCGTTGTCCTGCATCAGTTCCGCATATCCATGTATGGCAGTCAGTGGTGTGCGTAGCTCGTGGGTGATGGTGTGCATCGCTTTCTTGCGTGAGGCTATCAACGATTCGTTTTGTTTTACGGACTTTTGCAGTTGCCCGATTAAATCTGTTGTCTTACGTTTGTACTGCTTGATGCGGGTGGCATAGCGGTGAATGATGATGTATGAAATAATGAGCAACAGCAGCATGACACCCGTTATGATACCTACCTGCAAGAACGACTTTTCACGCATAGCGGATATTTCCGCCTCACGTTCCTGCAAGTCAGCCTGCACCTTGTGGTCCATCTGCTGGATAAGGGTTTGCAGTTGGCGGTTCAGTTCCGCATTGCGGCTGGCAAGGCTGTCGGCATATTCCGACAGACGATGGCTTTGGGCACGTTGTTGCGCTATCATATCACGGTTCAGTGTGTAGAGCATCGTGGTGGTCGTCGTCGGAGGTGCTTCCTGTTTCTTGCCGAACAACCCGAGAAAACCTTTCCTCCTCTGTTTCTTCGGCTCTTCCTGCCTGCTCGTTTGCACTATCACCGGCACCTGCTTGGCTATCCGGCGGTTGATATCCGCCTGTTGTTCCAGAGCCTCCATGATGGCGCACAGCCGCTTTTCCTTGTCCTCCAGCAAGTGGCGCACGCTGTCTATGCGCACCGATTCGTAATGGCTCTTGAAGCGGCAAAGCATACTATCCACCGTCATCCGTTGCCGCCGGTATGCCGCCACATCCTTATCGTCCCATTCCAGCACCGACTCGCCCAAAAGAGACAACTCCACCACACCCACATACGCATCGTGTGTTTCCTTGCGGAAGCGGTTGATTTCACGGTTCTCCCGTTCCAGCAACTCCAAGTCGCGCCATTCTCCGAGCCACGTGCAGATGATGCCGCCCACCAGCAGGACTATCAACAGATAGCCTGCGGCAAGCATCTTGCGGAAATGCTTGGTAGTGGTAACGAATTGTTCGCTCATTTGCTGTTTGTGTAAATACCGTTATTTAAAATACGCATATAGGTCGTGGAACTTCGCAGGTTCATGGATGAGAATGGCGGCCATGCTGCCTATGACCGCCACCAGAATTATATATCCGAATAGAATTCTACTCCTCAATGAAACAACCATTCTTCCCTTATTTACAATTGTTATAATTATTAAGGCATCTGACCACCGGCGATAGATGGAATTTCTGTTAGTATGGGATTTCTCGGGATTGAGTTAAAAATTCTTTGGCCACGTATGGCTTGACTTGGAGGAGCGTTTTCATTTACATCAAGCCGATAACATCTATCGTTAAATGTTATAATTCCCCAAATACCAATGGTTCCTGGGATTCTCGCCAATCCTTCAGTAGGTTTAAAAAGAACAACATTATCTATTATTCGATTTTTAACCGCCCGATTCCATGATGTTTTAATACTATTGTTAGGCGTTGGAATATGAGCAACATACCTAATGCCATTGTGCCTAAAACTGGCCATATAACACCCCGAAAAACCTGAACTTAAAGTATCTATGCCATTTGAAGCAACGACTGCTATTCTATCCGCAATATATATGACACAGGCGTAGTCTAATCTAAGAAAACGATAGTTACGGGTATATCCTTTTATTTGAAATGTCAAATTACTTTGCGTGACAATCGGAGGGGTCAAACCTACATTATAAATATTTTGATAATGAAACCGTGCAATATTTGTCATTACTGCTTGACTGTTTGGCAATCTTAATGCTTGAATCAAATTCATATATTTACTTACTGTTACTTTCGTTTGTTATAGGCTCGATACATGATGCCATTATATCCATCAGTTTAGACAGACCTTCGGTCTGCGGCTGCTGACTGGCTGTCACATGTATCTGGTATTTTGCCGTTTGGTTGGTCATGCGGGTGTTCTCGCGGGCGGTCGTGACTTTGCCGCTGATTTCCGCATTTATAAACCAATGTTTTGCAGAAGCTTTTGCCTCTACTTCTGCGTCGGTAGTGCTTTTTACGTTTGATGTATCGGTAACCTCCATCTGGAAATCGACATCCACGCGATCTATGAGCAGGGAAGGAATAGGCACCAATCCTATAAACGGAGCCTTGACACTTTGTGACATTGTTGTCATTTTTCCATCCTGCTGTATCGGTCTTTCGACATCGAATTCCAATATACGCGCTTTATTGCCGCTTTTACCATCAAATGCAATTTGCTGGTAGAAATTCCATGCTGTCGCTGCCAATTCCTGTTGTGCTTCGGCTGCTGCAATAAGTGGAGCTGCAATAAGTTCCCGCATGGGAAGCCCCTTGAATTTGTCAGTCACGTTTGAATCTGCTTTAAGAACTGGAGAAGTTTCTCTGTTTTGAGTCTCTTCCAATGCAGCGGAGATAATTTCTTTCGCCTGTCCGCTTACATTTTCATTCAAGTTTTCCGCATTTTCTTGTTGCCCTTGGTTCTTTATTTCTTCTGCCATAACATTTGAATTTTAAAATTGTTAGATATTTTTTACAAAATCGTCAATGATTCGGGAAATACTCTCCGGAGTCTCCTGAACCTTAAAATTGACGCAAACCTCCATGACATCATCCGCATCCGGTTTTATGTTGCTCATCTGCATCTGGAGATTGGCTCTTTGTGGGCTGGATAACAATAAGTTGTTTTCTGGAATCTGTGATTCCACGCTTCCGACCTTCGCCTTGAACTTTATCTGCACATTATCCATTGCAAGATAATGATGGGATATCAAGGCTATAAGTGGAATATCAATAGTCTTGTCTCCAACCATGATTTTTTTTGATTGGAACGTATTTGCGTTATTTGCATTTGTTCCTTCAAAAAGTCTGGTCAGATTTTGTATCTGATGATTCTGTAATGTATCTTGTGCACAGTTTACGGCGTACTGCAAACCATTCATAATATCAGAGAATGAATTGGTTTGAACACTGTCCGGCTCATCGTCATTATTTTTCTTGCCTCTGTGAAAAAGTCCCATGTTTTTAATTTAAATACTTGATTTGTTGTCTTTAATGAGCACCAATCTTGACAATGTCCGGCTTACAGCTTCCATATTTACACTGGAGACTATATTATTATTGACAATGCCTTGATGCCAAAACCAATATGGTGGATTCTCCGTGTGTTCCATCACGTCCTCCTTTCTTTATTGGGGTTATACTTCGGTTCTTTCCGTTGCGGGCGGAACTTTTTCCGCCCGACGGTTTACTGCTTCCTCAAGGTAGGCAATGCTCCATTAAGTTCGTAACGCCACTCTGAGCCTGCGTTCTGCAAGGCGGTGTTCATGGCATCGACGGCTTTCTGCCAGGTAACGTAAGTGCCGTCCACCTTCGTGGATTCGGGGGCGGTCTTATAGCCTCGTTCCTGATTGTTCTTCCAATAGCAGGCGGTCACGGTGGTGTAGCTATCTCCAAACAAGCCGCCGATATGCACATTGCCGGTGCTGCTACCCGTACTGGTTACGTTGCCCGTGGCATAGCAGGCAAGGACGCGGCTTCCTCCGTTTAATCCCACTACACCGCCGCCAAAGTTATTCTTTTGGGAAGCTATTTCTAAGGTCACGTTGCCTGTGGCATAGCAAGCTGTCATGGTGCCCCATTTTTCTCCTGCCACACCGCCGACATAGTGCTTTCCCTTCACAGTGGCAGAGGAGCTGCATCCGATGATGGAACCGGCCTTTTGTGAACCCACCACACCGCCGACACAATCTGTGCCGCTGACGCTACCCGACACCGAGCAGTTTTCAATGGTGCCCCAGCTATATCCTACCACGCCGCCAGTACAGCCAAACATGTGATTGCTTGTTATCTGTATGCCTTCCATCACCACGTTCTTCACCATACCAGCTCTATTGAGATAGCCGAACAGACCCACAAATTGGTCATTTGTCGTAACGGTCAACCCCGTGATGGTATGGCCGCCGCCGTCGAAAGTGCCTTTGTATGAGTTATCGAAGCTTGTGCCTATCGGCGTCCAGCCTTTGCCCGTCAGATCAATGTTTTTGTCGAGGGTAATGTTAATGTCGGTCTTACCTCCGTTCACTAATTCGGCTACATTCATCAGGCCATCGGCGGAGGTCACGGTGTAGCTGCCGTCGCTCTCTATGGTATAGCCCAGGTCTTTTGCCGCAGCGAGGGAGACGGTGTAGGTATATTCACCGCCCGCCTGCCAGTCGGTAGCATTCTTCATCTTATAAACGAAGGTTTTGCCGTTAGTGAAGGTGCAGACGATGAAGGCCGTGCCAGCTGCCACATTTTGCGGGGCTACGATGGCGGTGTAGGTGTTGCTGCCCTTGTCATACGGGACGATTATATCCGGGTTGTCGCCTTCGGTGGAGAGGCCCGTCAGCTGCACGGATGCCAGCCCCTCGGTGTAGTCCGTCAGAACGATGGTCACCCGCGCCGTGCGGTGGGTGAAGCGGAGCGTGGGGCTACCATAGGTCACCGTCTGTCCGTCGGCTACGATGAGGTCGCTGCCCTCGAAGTCTTTCCGGGCACTTTGGTTGGCTTTTACCTTCACAGCAGAAGGGGTTGTCTCGCCCTCGGTGTAGGGCCACCACGCTGTGACGGTGATGTCGTTGTGGTTGGTCCAGTAGTACGGGTCGGTGGAGGTCAGCGTGGCGCTGGTGGGGTCGGCGGTGGAGGGCGTCACGTTGTACGTCTTCACCATGCCGTCCATCATGACTGCCACGCTCTGCACACCCTCCCAATTGCCGTCCACCGGGGCACGGGTGCCGACGGTGGCTGTCGCGGCGGGGTTCAGCCCCGTGGCGGTGAAGACGATGGGTGTGCCTTCCGCCCCTTCTGGTAGGAAGCCCGCTTCGTCCTGTGTGCAGGAGGCAAGGCCGAGCAGCAGGGCGAGGGCTGCGAATATATGAATGGTTGTTCGTTTCATGATGCGTGTTGTTTAGGGTTCGTTATTGTTTCTTTTGCAGTACGGGCAGGCCGCCGGTGCCGAGTGCCCACTGGTAGTCGTTGCCGGTGAGGGCGGTGTTCATGGCATCAACGGCTGTCTGCCATTTCACGGTCGCGCCGTCCACCTTCGTGGCATCTACCGTTCCTCCTTCATTACGGAATGCTCCTTGCCCGACATTGCCTCCCCAATAGCAGGAAGTTATAGTAGCGTAGTTATAACGCACTATAGCTCCAGATTCATAATCTTTCAATGTGCCGTTGAACCAGCAAGCGGTGATACTGCCATAATTTAAATCGGCTATACCACAAGTTCTACCATATGCAGAAATTTCTCCCGTCACAGAGCAGGCAATGATTTGACCCTCATTTTGATCCACTATTCCAGCTGCTGATCCATTGCTGCCATACAGATTCACATCTATGAGTTGTAGGTTCTTTATCACACCACGGTGATTTAATAACCCAAAAAGTTCAGTAGTCGCTGCTGAAAAGTTTAATCCCTTAATGCGGTGTCCCTGCCCATTAAAGACGCCGGAGTAGCCAGGCCATGTGCCTATCTGTGTCCATTCCTTACCCGTCAGGTCGATGTCGTCGGTGAGGGTACAATTTATCGATTCGTCTTTTTGTGCGGCTTCGTTCCATGCCAGCAGGCCCTTGGCGTTATAGACCATGTAACTGCCGTCGTTCTGTATAGAATAGCCCAAATCCTCAGCCTCGCCGCTCTCGCCGCCGCCGTCAGTCCAGCTACCGATGGTGCAGCCCTCTAACGTCAGACCGGTGGCGTTCACCTTGACGGTATAGGTATAGTTGTTGCCCGCCTGCAGTGCGCCTTCGGGCATGGTGAGTGTGGCATGATATTCCTGACCTTTGTAATTCACAACCAACGGCAGGGAT
>ENA-OYWY01000555-OYWY01000555.1-human-gut-metagenome-genome-assembly--contig:-NODE-555-length-13584-cov-9.155222_pt1 | contig 13584 bp, 10 predicted proteins | sample MGYA00244213_ERZ653413 | MGnify/ENA primary metagenome ERZ653413 (study PRJEB26926, sample SAMN06165171) | human gut metagenome | biome: ENVO:00009003; feature: ENVO:2100002; material: ENVO:00002003...
CGCAAGGTGCACCATTAAAAATGCAACTGAGATATCTCAGTTGCATTTTGTTATTAGTTTTAAACATTAAAGCAGCTTCCTCCTACAAACTCACGAAGCAGTGAATTGTTTGGTATGCCGTCAGCCGGCATCGGAAGAAAGTAGTCTAAGAGCTTAAGCAGCCTCTTTGCCTCGAGATACTCCGGGCAGTCTCTTTCTATGCCAAAAAGCAACGGCTCCGCATACACCTTGAGTACCGCAAGCTCATACACAAGTGCAGAGTTGAACATCACATCCGCCTGTTCCTGGAAAGGAAAGATATTCTCCCTTTCACCCTTTCTGACAGACGGCCACATAGCGATGGTCTCCATGGCATTGGTACCTCGTGTACGCGCATCACGCACAATCCGTCGTATAAGTCTTTCATCTGTGGTGGAAAGAGGATTGTGCTCGTCAATATTGAGCTGTGTAAGCGCTGAGATATAGATTTTGAACTTGTGCTCAGGCGGGATAAGCTGTGAAAGCCTGTCATTTAAGCCGTGAATACCCTCAATAACAAGTATATCATCAGGGCCAAGCACCAGCTTTCTTCCGCGGTACTCTCTCTTTCCTGTCTTGAAATTGAAGGATGGCATATCAACAGCCTCTCCTTTAAGAAGCCTGTTCATATCCTCATTGAACAGCTTTACATCAATAGATTCAAGACACTCAAAATCAAAGCTTCCGTCCGGATGCTTCGGGCAAAGCTCCCTGTCCACATAGTAGTCATCCAGACTTAACGGATGTGGCTTTCTGCCCTTTGCGATAAGCTGGATTGACAGTCTGTTGGCAAACGATGTCTTGCCTGATGATGAAGGACCTGCTATCATGACAAATTTCTTTTTGTCATCCGAAGCAATCTGCGCTGCAAGATTTCCTATCTTCTGCTCCATCAGTGCCTCCTGAAGCAGCATGATTTCCTGTCCCCTGCCTGCTGCAATCGCATCATTTAGTGAGCCTATCGTGCCTATTCCAAGCATCTTGCTCCATTCCCTGGAATCATCCAGCGTGTGAAACAGCTTATTTGATGTCACAAGCGGCTCAACGCTCCTGCTGTTAGCACCCGGAAAAAGAAGCACGAAGCCATTCTCATACGGCACTATATCAAAGTATTTGAGCATACCTGTCGAGGGTGCCATAAATCCGTAGAAATAATCCACCACACCATCCAGCTCATAGAGATTGACTCTGGAGCTTCTCCTGTAGTGCAATAACCTCTCCTTATCATGCTGCCCTTTTTCCTTGAAAAGCTGCTCCGCATACTGTGTTTTTGCACTGTGCTTGGTAATTGGGAGGTCTTTTTCCACAAATGAGTACATGCTGCATACTATCCTGTCGATATCATGCTCTGTCACGCTTTTCTCACTGTTTTCTCTGCTGCCTTGTAAGTCTGTATCTTCATTATATTTTTCCTGTTGGCTGTCCGCACACTCCACCGCTTTCTCAAGCTGACAATAATAGCCTTCTCCGAGCGAATGCATCACATGAAGCTGTGTCATGCTGCCATATACATCGTATATAGCCCTCTGCAAAAGCAGCACAACACTTCTTCTGTATGTACGCCTGCCATCCCTGTCAGCTGTCGTCACAAAGCTAAGCTCACAGTCACTTTTTATTTTCTTATTCAGTTCACGAAGCCTGCCGTTTACAATTCCAAGGATTATGTCATCCTCATAATAATCCTTGAATCTGTCCGCTACGGCTTCTAAAGTATCACTTTCTGATGCTGTCACTGCCATGACCTGTCCATCCGGCAAGGTCACCTTCACACTATATTCCTGCATTTCTTATTGCCCCCATAGTCGAATATGCTGCCTCATTGTATGCCATCATCTCGTTTATCTGCTCGATTCTGTCCATGATGGAATCACTCATCTCCTGTGTCCTTAGCTGCTGCATGATGGCAGCCAGCTTGTGGTGTTCCCTGACAAGGAACTTCCGAAGCACCGGATTACCGTTTTTGATAAGTACAGGTCCGTACAAATCGCATACAGTAACCGTCGTCTCGTCCATATTGTCCCATGCGGAATTGTCCGCACACGGCACACATCTGAACATCGGATAGTATTTTCCGTCCTCCAAAATCATATCCTCATCAACTATCTTATAGCCTGTGTTCCTTACATATTCACGGACTTTGCTCACTTCCGACTGTGGCTGCAGAATCAGCTCCTTTGCCGACCTGCACACTGTCTCCCCTGCGGTTAAAATGTGAATAACAAGCTCTCCTCCCATTCCTGCTATGACAATAGAGTCAACCTCTCCGTCGTGTATCGCTTCAAGCCCATTGGAAAGCCTTGTGGTAATCTGCTCTGTCAGACCGTTTGCCCTTATATGCTCATTGGCGCGCTCAAGCGGTCCCTTATTTATATCAACAGCAATTGCTTTCGGTATTATATTCCCCTGCACCAGGGCAATAGGCACATAGCCATGGTCGGTTCCCACATCACACAGCGTGTAGCCGGCCGTGACCATTGATGCCACTGCCTTCATTCTTCTGGATAGCCTAATCATCTTACTCTAAATAGTCCTTAAGCTTTCTACTTCTGCTAGGATGACGAAGCTTTCTTAGTGCCTTTGCCTCAATCTGGCGGATACGCTCACGAGTGACGTTGAACTCCTTACCTACTTCTTCAAGTGTTCTGGCTCTGCCGTCCTCTAAGCCAAAGCGGAGTGTGAGTACCTTCTGCTCTCTCTCTGTAAGAGTGCCAAGCACCTCCTCAAGCTGCTCCTTAAGAAGTGTGAATGCTGCCGCATCTGCAGGAACCGGTACATTATCATCCTTGATGAAATCACCAAGATGTGAATCCTCCTCCTCACCGATTGGAGTCTCAAGCGAAACAGGCTCCTGCGATATCTTGAGTATCTCACGCACACGCTCTACCGGCATGTTCATCTCCTTGGCAATTTCCTCCGGTGAAGGCTCTCTGCCAAGCTCCTGAAGGAGCTGTCTTGACACACGGATGAGCTTGTTGATTGTCTCAACCATATGCACAGGAATACGGATTGTTCTGGCCTGATCGGCTATGGCTCTTGTGATAGCCTGGCGAATCCACCATGTGGCATATGTAGAGAATTTGTAGCCCTTCTTGTAGTCGAACTTCTCAACTGCCTTGATAAGACCTAAGTTTCCCTCCTGAATCAGGTCAAGGAAAAGCATTCCTCTTCCCACATATCTCTTTGCAATGCTGACAACAAGACGCAGGTTTGCTTCTGCAAGACGCTTTTTGGCATCTGCTCCCTTGTCCACATTCCTCTGCAGAGTCTTTATTTCTTCCTTTATCTCAGCCTTTTCCTCTTCCGATGCACCATCAAGGCGTCCCTTTAGTACATTAATCTTCTCGGTTGCTACCGCTCCGTCCTCCATATTCTGGGCGAGCTCAATCTCCTCATCTGCTGAGAGAAGAGGTACCTTACCTATTTCCTTAAGATACATACGGACAGGATCCTCGACGCTGACTCCCTCCGGTACTGAGAGATCAATCTTTTCAACCTCTACCTCGTCCTCATCATCGAGTATGATATCATCATCCACGTCATCATCATTGCTGATTTTAAGCACGTCTATGCCGTTTTGCTCGAGATAATCAATTACCATCTCAAACTTCTCCGGATCCAGATTTAAGTCCTTGAAAAAATCTGCAATTTCCTGATATTCGAGCATATTCTTTTTCTTTTTTCCAAGCTCAAGAATCTCAATAAGCTTCTGCTGGAATTTCAGTCTCAGCTCCTGCTCCTGTGCCATGTCTTTTTGTTCCTTTTTCTTTGCCATTTTATTTTCCTCTTTATTCTGGTATTTTTTGCAATTCTTCGAGTGCACGCTTATCCTCAATAATCCTCATCATGCCCTCCATATCTGTAGGTGCCAGATGCTTTGAGCGGTAGTCTATGCTGTTTTGCTTGATACGGACAACGGTTTCCCTGAGTGCGGTTGCCTTGTCATTTTTGCCCTCCACCTGATGGATTGTGGCATTGAAAAGCCCTGCCACCTCGCGCTGTTCGTCCTCATCGGTAAACATGCTTACTATCCTGGCCGGATTTACTGTATGCGTGGTCTCGTACTGTGAAAAAACCTCCTTAGCCACCTTGTGGTACAGCTCTTCGGTAAAGTCATCTGCACTGATACGCCCCTTTATCCTGTCAAAAAGTGAATTATCCTCTATGAGCCATGTGAGGAGAAGCTTCTGCGACTGCTTCATGCCATCCTCCTTTTTATTTTTCTCATTGATTCCACTTTTAAGCTTTGTCTGGGGCTTTACGATACCGCCCTTCATTGCCATACTGTTTACGAGCTTTCTTAAGTCGTCGTATGGTATGCTGTACTCTCTTGACACTGCCTGCGTATAGTTTGTCCGCTCAAGCTCCTCGGTAAACCCAAGCAGCTTCTTTGCGATTTCATTATAAAATGCGGTTTTTGACTCGGGATCGTCCATATCATAGCCTGCCTGCATGATCCGTATCTGAAACATAAAGCTGTTTTCAGCCTTTTTGATACGCTCCTCATACTCCTGTGCGCCAAGCGCCTTGATAAACTCATCCGGGTCCTTGTACGGCCGCATGTTAATGACCTTTGTTGTGATGCCTACCTCCTTGAGTATCGGAATCGCACGCAGCGCTGCCTTTACCCCGGCGCCATCACTGTCATATGTCAGATACACCTCATTGGTGTATCTCTTTAATAGTGAGGCATGTCCGCTCGTGAGCGCCGTGCCAAGCGACGCCACCGCATTGTCAAAGCCCGCCTGATGCAGTGCTATGACATCCATGTAGCCCTCACACAAAAGGAGCTGGTTTTTCCTCGTGCTCCTTGCTATATTAAGTCCGTAAAGATTACGGCTCTTATCAAATATCTTTGTCTCCGGAGAGTTTAAATACTTTGGCTCTCCATCACCCATCACTCGGCCTCCAAAGCCTATGACGCGGTTGTGCACATCCATAATCGGAAACATCGCACGATTCCAGAACTTATCGTGCCCGCCTCTGACCTCATCTATCGTCACAAGACCTGTCTCCTTAAGTATCTCATCATCATAGCCCTTGCTGCGCAGATACTTGTACAGATCATCACTGTACTGGTCCGAGTAACCAAGCCCGAACTTCTGCATTGTCTCATCGGACAGCTCTCTCTTTTTGAAATACTCATGCGCCCTTTGTCCTCTCGGTCCACGAAGCAACATATAAAAATACTTTGCAGCCTCTTTATTTATCTCAAGCAGCTGTGTACGCCTGTCTGCCTCCCTCCTTTGTGCTGATGTCATCTCCTGCTTGGGAAGCTCAATTCCCACACGGTCTGCAAGCTCCTGCATGGCCTCTGGGAAGGTGAAGTTCTCATACTGCATGAGAAATGTAAATACATTGCCTCCGGCTCCACAGCCGAAGCAATAGTACATCTGCTTATTCGGTGAGACGGAAAAGGATCCGGTCTTTTCGTTATGGAATGGGCATAATCCAAAATAAGTACTTCCCTTTTTCTGAAGGTGCACGTAGCTTCCTATGACATCGACTATGTCATTTCGCGAACGTACCTCCTCTATAAGCTCGTCAGAGTAGTACGGCATTTTATCATCCCCTTACTGTTCATCTTTGTTGTCATTTGTGTCGCCCGGCGAGCGCGTCTGCAGTGCGGCACTTAGCTCTTACAACCGGCTAACGCTACGCTGCTAAGAGTCTGTACGAATTATCAGTAACCATCTATTTCCCAGGCTACCGGTACGAAATACTCGTGGAACTTCGTGGTGGCATACTGGTCTGTCATGCCTGATATATAGTCGCATATGATACGCCCCTTGTCATCACCCTGCTCTAGCATGACGAGATACTTCTGCGGCAGCTCCTCTATATGCTCCATATAATAGAAATAAAGCTGCTTGAGCATCGCCTTGGCCTTTTTCTCCTCGCTTTTTGCGACTGGATTGTTATAGAGGTTTGCGAACATGAATTTACGCAAATCCTGCATTGCCTGCGCGGACTCTTTTGACATGCATATATCGTCCTTTCCCATGCTGTTTGTGATGATATTGTGCACCATATGATTAAGCCTGGCCTTGGTGCTGTGTCCAAGCGTGTTTCTTATCTCAAGCGGTATATCATCCTCGCACAGAAGCTGTGCGCGGATTGCATCATCAAAGTCTGAATTTATGTAGGCTATCTTGTCTGAAAGCCTGACTATTTTGCCCTCTAAGGTGTGTGGCATGAGCGAGGTCTGGTGATTTAGCATACCATCTCTGACCTCCCAGGTCAGATTTAGTCCTGCCCCGTCCTTTTCGAGCTTCTCCACTATGCGCACACTCTGCTCATTATGCTTAAAGCCACCCTCGTATATCTCATTGAGGATGCGCTCACCCGCATGTCCAAACGGTGTATGCCCCAGGTCGTGTCCCAGCGCTATAGCCTCCACCAGATCCTCATTCAGTCTCAGTGCCTTGGCTATTGTCCTGGCATTCTGCGACACCTCAAGCGTATGCGACATACGTGTGCGGTAATGGTCGCCCTTTGGCGTAAGAAACACCTGTGTCTTATTTTTCAGACGCCTGAATGCCTTGCTATGCAGTATCCGGTCCCTGTCCCGCTGAAAAACAGGCCTGATATCGCACTGTGGCTCATCATAGTCCCTGCCTCTTGAGTTGATGCTCAGGCATGCGAACGGACTAAGTATTTCCTGCTCACGTTTTTCTATCTGCTCGCGAATAGTCATTTATCTGCCTCCTCGCTGTCACAGTCGTTATGTTCTGCTGCTATTCACACACAAATGTAACAAATACATTCCACTAATTATGCTCTACACTAATAGTGCTCTACACTAATTATGCTCTACACTAGTTATTATTCGACGTGATTTTTAAAAATCCTTTTTTTATTTCTTTTTACTTTAATTTTCTTTCGGCAAAAATTAAATGCTATATCAATTACCGCCGAGCACATGGCGTAGCATCTGAAGCTGTCCGCCTGTGATTTCATTGTCGTAGCTGCCATAGTAAAATTTATCGTCTTTTGCCAGTATGCAGCCCACCCAGGTGCCCACATGACTGTCACTCTCTATGGCATCCTTCATGGATTTGTAGCCCTCTATTGTAAAATAGGCATCATAGCTCTTGAAGTCTGCCGGATTTATTTTCACTGCACCAAAGGTATCCTCAAGACTTTTTATGAAATCCTCATCGCACTCCGTATAGCCTGTGACATCCTTGCTGTAGCGCGACTCTGACTGCCACTCCTCATCCCACATGAGAAAAACGCTGCAGTCCTTCCATGAATTGCTTTTTTCAACTACAGACAGCTTCTTGTATGAATTTGATGCGTTGCCCGCCATCTGTAAATATGTATCGTCACCGTTCTTATTCATATATAAGAGGTTTGATGCTGCAAGCTCATAGTACCTGCTGCTATAGTCCTGATCCTTGTATACAATATAGCCAATCGGACTGCCAGTCCCTGCATAGTCAAGCTCTATGGTTATCGGAATATACACCTGACTGTCATAAACCATAGGCCCAAGCCTGTCATCATTTGTGATACAGCTTGCGACCTTTTCATACTCAGCCGGCTCGTTTGAAGGCGACATGAAATATGTGTAAACAACAATAATTGCAATGACAACGACCGGCACAATGACTATTACAGCTTTTATGGTTTTCCTTCGAACCCTGCGTCTGTGAATGCGCACTTTCCTGTCTGCATGTTCATCGCAATACCTATATTTCACCAGTCTGTATACAACGAAAAGCTCCAGCACAAGCAAAAGCACAGCAAAGGCCATCATACAGCCGGCCTGCCACATCACCTTGTGATTGACAAATTTCTTATCTATAAACCTAAGCGGTATGAGTATTATCGTCCAAAAAAGCGTATTTCCCAACACATACCGTGAATATATTTTCCTGCTTTTTATCACGGTAAGCGGAAAAAATGAAACAATCACTGTCAGCATGAGCACAATTGCAAAAAAATATCCCCATATCTCTGACAGGGTTGAGCCGTACAGTACCTTGAAATACTGCGCCGGACCAAGCTTTTTGATATTGCCCCAGCCTGAGTATTTTGAGATAAAAAGCACTACTGTGCCGATAAACCATGTCAGTATATAGATGCCCATGTAGCATGCCATATTTTTCCTTGCAAAGCTGCCATATCTCATAACGGAATATGACACAAACACCCCTGCAAGCACAGGAAATCCGCCCACTCTGCCAATCAAAAGATTTACATACTCCATAACAGCAAAGGACAAAACAAACACACATATTACATTAATATAAGATAGATTCAATCTCTTCACGCTGCAATCCCATCTCCAATATAATAATCAAATTCCTGTGACAGCTGTACCCCTCAGTGTGGCAGTCAACGGTTACAGACCATTAATAGCCAATAGGCTTTCAAAATTATCTGCACAAAATAAAATAGGAAGCCGTTCACAGACTTCCCTGTTAATGCAGGAGATGGGACTTGAACCCACACGATATTGCTACCACAGGCACCTGAAGCCTGCGCGTCTGCCAATTCCGCCACTCCTGCGAACAAGCATTATTCTACCAAAAAGTTTAGAATAATGCAAGCATAAATTTAAAAAAATATACGAAATGTACGAAAAACTATAAATCTGTTACTACACCAGCTTTGATATATCTAAAACCAGTGCATCAACCTCCTCCTGTTTTGTGGCCCAGCTGGTGCAGAATCGTACTACAGTGCCATCCTTCGTTCTTTCCATCTCTTCAAAATAGTACTTCTCGGCAAGTGTCTTCTTCTGCTCATCCGATAAAATCACAAACTGCTGATTTGTAAAGCTCTCAACCCAAAACGGTACCTTCTTCTGTTCAAATGCCTCTTTAATCTGCATGGCAAGCTCATCAGCATGCTTCGTCTTTTCAAAATAATCGCCATTCTCAAGCATAGTGGCAAACTGTAAGCCCATCAGCCAGCCCTTTGCAAGCACTGCACCGTTTTGCTTCATATAAGCCTTAAAACGATACTTGATATCCTCAGCATTTATAACCAGCGCTTCGCCAAGGAGCGCACCACACTTTGTGCCACCGATATAAAAAACATCCGAAAGCATGGCAAAATCACAAAGTGTAAGGTCATTTTTATCTGAGCCCAGTCCATATCCCATTCTCGCACCATCAACAAACAGGTACATACCGTATTTCTTGCAGACAGCACTGATATCGCAAAGCTCTCTTTTCGTGTAAAGAGTACCCTGCTCAGTCGGAAATGAAATATAAACCATCTTTGGCTCTGTCAGATACTCAGGCTTTGCATTGTCATAATACTCTGCGGCACACGCCTCAATCTGCGCAGCACTGATTTTACCATCCGTGTTAGGAAGCGCAAGAATCTTATGACCTGTATTCTCGATAGAAGCTGCCTCGTGGCAATTGATATGTCCCGTATCCGCTGCAATCACGCTCTGCACTGGTGAAAGCGCCGCCGCAACCACAACATAATTTGCCTGTGTCGCACCCGGAATAAATTTAATCATGGAATCATCTCTGCCAATAAGCCCCTTAATAATCTGCTCAGCCTTATCGCACCACTCATCCTCACCATATCCCGGATAGCTGGTTGTATTTGTATCCGCCAGTGCCTTCAAAATGCAATCAAATGCACCGCGGTTGTAATCGTTATTAAATCTAATCATAAAAATCTTACCTTTCCTGTCTTATCAATCAATATATGGCGCCTGCTCTGCAACAACCGAAGCCTTGCGGAAGATGGGTTGCAAGACGTCCGGGGGACGTCTGTTCTGCAACGACCGAAGCGGAGCGGAGACCTTGGACCCATGGGCGCCTGCTCTACCACGACCGTAGTCTTGCGGAAGATGGGGCGAGTGAGGTCCGGGGGACCTCATGCCACGAGCCGACCGAGCCGGAGGCGAGACCTTGAACCATGGGCGCCTGCCCCGCAACAACCGAAGCCATGCGGAAGATGGGGCGCAAGACATCCGGGGGATGTCTGCTCTGCGCCGACCGAAGCGGAGCGGAGACCTTGGACCCATGGGGACAAGGTCCGCTTCCGCTTCTAAAATCAAAAAGGGCTAAGCCCTAAGGCTTAACCCTTTTTAATTTTATAATGCGGAAGATGGGACTTGAACCCACACGATTGCAATAATCACAAGATCCTTAGTCTTGCTCGTCTGCCAGTTCCGACACTTCCGCATGTATTTTGTTTTCGTCGCTTGTCTCACGCGACTCGTATATAATATCAGATTGTTTTCAAAAATGCAAGCACTTTTTTCAAAAAAATCATATTTTTTTACAGACTCTTTTCATAGCACAAAAACGGCTGCCCAAACAGGCTGCATTCACCCACTGTATCAAATCCAAATACTGCATACGAGCGCAGAGCCTTCACATTAAGCTTGTTGACTAAAAAATGCACACTTTTGTATCCTCTCCTTGCGAGTTCTTCCATCCCAAATACCAGCATTTGTCTAGCGATTTTCTGATTCTGAAAATCCGGATGAACCGCAAGTCTTGAAAGCTCAGCCCCGGGTGCCAGTTTATGGCTCCAGCAATCAAGCCTCTCCACCTGTGGATCATCATCAATTGAAATCGCTGCGATAATTCTGTCCTCTTTGCTTCCGGCATCAGCATTAATCTCCTGCCCATCAATCATTACAAACAAAGATTCTCTACCAAGATCAAACTCAATCTCCTTCATTCCCGGATAAGAATCATCCCATGGACAAAACTCCCTGCCTAGCTGTATCTTATACAATTTTAAAATTTCTTCTTTATTTTCTTCTGTAGCTGCTACTATTCTTCTCATTCTGTTTCTCATTTCCAACTAAATATAATGGCCAAATGGGCTCAACCTTGCAAACTTGAATTGAGATTTCATGTATTGCAAGGGATTTAAAATGCTTCTGCTCATATCTCCATTTACATTTTATTATTTCTAAAATTTAGAAATTTGCACTGATATTTGTAAATGGAGATTGATTCATCTAAAATTATTTTATTGTCGACTGTATTTTACTGCTTTCACGACTGTCTCAATGCAATTAATTGTTAATGCCAAAATGATGATTGAGAGAAATACCTTATTATAGTGTATAAAAACATGTGAAATACCTTCTGCATCCGTTCCAAGTAACTGCTCAATACCATCAAAAAATCCACTATTCATAATCCTATCATTTAACAGCCAAATGCTTGTTAATACTCCATCAATAATATTGGTAATAATGGTAACAAGCATCACTCTTTTGGTATAGCTGCCATCAATAAGTCTCACACTGTCCCTTGTAACACCCAAAATTCCAAATGCAAGAATGAAATACCATGTTTGTCTGATATATTCTAAATTAAAAAGTGGTTCATACACACCTACCCCATTTTTTACAAATGCAATGCATAAAATCTGTGGGCATACAAGAAATACAAGAGTAAAGATAACCGAAAAAACAATTCCTACAATCGCATCTACTTTTGAAATCCTATTAGACTTTTGTGGAACAGGAGGCAAATTATCTATTCCATCATTTAACCCATCCACCTTAATTCCTTTTTTATAAAAGAATGCAAATAATAATGTCACAAATGCAAATCCTGTCAATATACCGCCAAAAATCCCACCGATGGTTCTATAGATAGCTATATACCAGATTGTATGCGATGTTAATGCTGCCATAATTTGAGCAAGTAACATTCCTCCACTGATGCACACTGTCACAATTTTCAATACATACACATATAAACTGTAATACGGCTGTCCAATCAAACAATCCTGTGTTTCACCTTTATATTTCGAAGCTAACTCATTCGGGGTTCCCAGTTCCGTTAAAACAACTTTGATATCACGCTCCGTTGGAGTAACATCCTCACATCGTTCCTCCAACATATCTTGTATGATCGTCTCTAATTCCGCCGCCACATCTTTTTTCATGGCGGATTTCATATGTTTTGTAACTGCATAAATGTATCTGTCGATCAAATCATTTTTTACCATTTATTCTTCCTCCATTAAAACATTGATTGACTGTGAAAATTTTTTCCAGTGTTCTTTAATTTTTTTATAAACCAGCTTCCCATCTTCTGTGATGATATAATATTTTCTTGGCTTCGTTGCCTCAGTTTCCCATTCACTTTTTAGCAGACCTTGACTCTCTAGTCTTCTCAGTAGAGGATATAATGTATTGCCTTCTATCGAAATACCTTTTCCTTCTAATTCCTTTACCAATGAATATCCATACATTGGTTTATTTAGTTGTGCTAACACTACCATGATGAGTGTGCCCCGTCTGAATTCTAAAATTAATCCTGAAACAATTTCATCACAATTCATCAAATCTCCTCCCTAGTATAATAATGGTGTAGTCAATCAAGACTACTTGGTTAATAAGTTTCTGTAAATCAGATAACAAAAGAAGGGATTCTTCCTTCATCAGATGTTATCCATAATAATTATCATGTCTGACGGTTCCTGATAGACACCAGATAAAACATAAGGTATTATCTCTTAGGATAGGACAAAGAATGTTCACCTCCTTGGGAAGTCACTTCTGTGACTGATACCTGCAATAAAGTCAATTAGTCCATTCGACAGGGTTTTATGTTTTAGCTGGTTGGGAGCCTGAAGGCCATACCCGAATAACACGCTAGGTTGTGTACCTGCCAGATTGGAAATGGATTCCTATCAGAAAGGGGCTATTGCTCATGTCAAACAAAGTTATTTTTAATCTTGATGAACTATTCATCTCTGTTGGTATTGATGTCGGTGCTGATTTCTCCTGGATGTCTATAGCACTTCCAAACCAACAATTCGTAGGAAAACCTTACAAAATCCTACATAACAGTATTGATTCCCTTACAACCGCTGTTTCTAAAATAAAAGAAGCAGAAGAGTTGTATTCTTTGGAAAGTCGCATTTTCCTCGAATCCACGGGAATTTATCATTACCCACTCTTCTGCTATCTTCGTGATAAGGGTTTTAACTGCTCGGTTATTAATCCTATCATCACTAAGAATAGCACAAATATCAACATACGAAAAGTACATAATGATCGTTTTGATTCTAAAAAAGCTGCTTTGGTTGGTTTGAAACCTGATTTAAAGGTTTCACTTATGCCTTCAGATCTTGCTCTAAACTGCCGTAACCTATGCCGTGAATACTACGATTTAATGGATAATCGCAGTGCCTATGTGAATAAGCTTCAGGGTGAATTACGCATAGCGTTTCCACAGTATCTTGGCATCTTTTCCAAGGTTACTATCAACACTTCTCTTACATTATTGGAGACTTATACCTCTCCATCAGCTTTTCTTAAAGTAGACAAGCAAGAGATTATTGATATCATCAAATCCACAGCTCGATTTGGGCTTACATATGCTCAAAATAAGTATAATGCCATAATTCAGGCGGCAACTGATGCAAATCAGTTTGGTTACATCATAGACAGCAACATCAAGCGTATTCGCCTTTATATCAGCTTCATACGTAAATATGATGAAGAAATCAACAGCATTCTTGAATCACTCCACGAGCTTGTTGATGCTAATGAAGATTCTGACTTTGTCAAGCAGATTCATTTGATTGAAACTTTCAAAGGTGCTGGTTTCTTGT
>ENA-OYWY01000565-OYWY01000565.1-human-gut-metagenome-genome-assembly--contig:-NODE-565-length-13442-cov-7.149623_pt1 | contig 13442 bp, 8 predicted proteins | sample MGYA00244213_ERZ653413 | MGnify/ENA primary metagenome ERZ653413 (study PRJEB26926, sample SAMN06165171) | human gut metagenome | biome: ENVO:00009003; feature: ENVO:2100002; material: ENVO:00002003...
ATCTACACCTCTCTATTCGTCGGCAGCGTCAGATGTGTATAAGAGACAGTAATAACACCATTTGTGGTGCCTTTTTCCAACACATTGGCACCGATAACCGGTCCCATTGCATCTGTTACAGTACCTGTGATTTTTTTTGCTTGCTGCACAGCATCTATTGCATCGACCGATGCGGCGAAAAGTTGCGGAGTATAAGTCAGGCTGACAGCCGAACAGATACCCACGAGCAGCGCGGTTCTTCTGAAATTTAAATTCATACTTGTATTTTTCTTAGATTAATGAATTGGTATTGCCTGGCGGCATCTACCGTTTAATATAAGGTAAACTTCTCTTTTTGAGGAAAAATTAAATATACCTTATTCTATAAAGTGGTTGGTATACATATCACTCCTTTCTCATAGGCATTTTTCATTTCATTAGCGGTTAAACATTATATGATTATTATCAAATTTTAATTAGGCTTGACAAAAGTAGACTTTTAGCAGCAAACCTTATAATACTATTTTATCAAATAACGACACTCATTTAACATCCATTACTATTTTTCCTAAAAAGTATAAAGCATGAATTCTATAACCAACAACTAAAAGCTATAAAAGACAGAAAGGGTTGCCCCGATACTAACCAGAGACAACCCTTTCCATTTTATTATTAAAAATTGCTATTCCATAGAAGGAAGCTCTTCACGGGAAACAACAAATTCCTGGCTCATAGCATCCTTCCACCACGCCTCATCAGCATGGACTGCCGGACTACCATCCTCATTTGTGCCATCATACCACGGCATGAACCAACTCCAACGTGCACCAGATGCCCATTGTTCGGAAATAAGTCCGACTGTGCCACATTCACTCAGCGAAACAATCTTGTTTCCATAATTTCCGGCAATGGAAGTATATTCTGAAACACAATCTGCAGTTTCCTTATTATAAATATCACGTCCCACGATGTCTACATATTGGTCTCCCGGATACCAATCGGAATCATTGCCCTCGGTAGTCCAAACCCAGATAAGATTATCCAATCCTTCAGTCTTGAAGTAGTTGAACATAGCAATCCACAGAGATTTAAAGCTGGCAGCATCCTTACCCCACCAGAACCAGCCACCGGCTGCCTCATGGAACGGACGCCACAATACCGGAATATCTGCATCTCTCAACAGTTTCAAGTAAGCAGCGATATTTTTCAAATCTTCGGTAAACACCTTGTTTTCCCAAGTGCCTTCCACTGTGGCATTGGCAGCATCAAACTCCGTATCTGCCTTATAAAAGGCATAATCCTTATTCGGGTCGAGAGCTGTACCGTTATTTTCAAGATAAACAGCAACTGCTGTATAATCATGTCCACCAATGATGAGACCACCTTCTTGCAGGGATTTCAAAACATCTTCGGTAATCACCAATGTATAGTCCCCGGATATGTCAAAATAATCAGTTCCTGAAGCAATCTCGCTCCAACCACTGTTTTTGAACGAACCTTGCGCACCCGCTGCCACATCCTTCACAGCCACGCGTATCACCTGACCCACTTGCGCATCAGCAAAGACAGCTTTTGCAGCATCATCCGTCATCTGTACATTTCCACTCCAATCACCCGGCATTACCGTCTCTCCTTCCCATATCCGGGTAGAAGAAGCTTCGCCTACAGCTTTCTTGGGTACATTCCAATGCCACATGGCAGCTACGATGCCACCTTTGTCAGACCAATCCTTAACAGGAGTAATGTCACCGTAATTAATCCAGTCTGCTCCAGCTACAGATGCCGGCAGATGAACATAGTCGAAACAGTTGATAGCCGGATATTTTCCAGTCCATCCATACACCTTTTCGGACATTTCCGTATTCCAGGCAACATTGGCCATCATAGCTGAAAGTGTCTTCGTCTCAAAATTATCCAGTAGATAATTGTACAGTTTCACAGCTTTGGCCGAAGTGGCAGCAACCAGCGTCTTGTCCAAAGCAACAGTAGAGAACTGAACCGATACAGCCGGAGCAGGCATCTGGTTTGGTCCGGTTACTATTCCCTCGGGGATAGAGAGAGAACAAGCCGTCTCTCTCCCGGGAACATTCACTTTTACAGTCAGTATATTGCTTGCGCCAAGTACATCGGCACTTATCAGTTCACCACCGGTAAACTTGATTTCGCTCAGATTGTCTGTTGCAAAGAATATATTCTTGTCATATTTCACCTCAATAGTGATTTCTCCCGTTTTCACTTTGGCTGCTCCACTTTCAGGAGTAGTAGACACCAATACCGGTGCATCCACTGCAGGGATATCATGATCGACATCAGTATCGCAGGAGGCAAAAGTAAAAGCTGCTATCAACGAAAGCATCCATTTTATATTCAGTTTCTTCATCTTAATTATGATTTTATTTCATTCTTAATCAAGGCATCCATAGTCACATTCTTCAAGCCACAATTCATCAATTTACAATCGTTATTTTTGTAAACGTCAAATCACTGCCCTGAATAATGATACCTACATTTGTCTGGTCTTCACAATCTCCTTGTTTAGCTTGAATATTATCAAGTATCTCCTGAGTCAACGTCAACTCCATCACACGGCTCTCGAAACTCCAGCCGTAAATGTCTGTCGGTACCATAGTCGTATCAAACAAAGAGAAAGCTATGCCACTCCAATCGCCATAGTTAAACTGAGCCTGTGCCCAAGTCTGGTCTTTCTGATCGAAATAGACTTTCATGACAGTGCCTGCCGTTACCTTGGCAAAAGATACAGCCGGTACCAACACACGTCCTCCATCACCCCAACTAATATCGAGCGGACCAGCCCAAACTGTTTCTTCATTAGCAACCACAAGAACATCATAAGCAATTTCACCATTTGAAGAAATCAGTTTCAGGCTATAAGTTCCATCCAGTTCAGCCGGTACATTCAACATCAATACCCCTTTAGCCGCATCATTGATATACTGGACTGAAGCCTCATTCAGCAATACATTTGTCAGTTTATCAGCATTAACAATCTCAAGTTCCACAATTCGTCCCCGAACCAATTTGTCAGGCAATGCCGGCAAATAGGCGCATACCGGTTTCTCTATTGTCAGAGACGGTGCTTCCACAGATTCACCATTGGCCATTTTCAAAAGTAAGGCCCCAGTTTCGGCAGTTGTAGGTACAGTCAAAGAAATGGCAGTAGCAGTGGCATCGGATACGGTAACTTCCACATTACCACTGAATACAACAGCCGAAACTACATCCATATTTATTCCTTTGACAGTCAAAGCCTCTCCTGCCGGGACCGTCGCCGCACTATAAGAAATGTTTTCCGGCTTTGCCGTTGCAATAGATACGGCAGTTGCTTTTCCACTATTTGTATTCAATTGCAAATCACCACTAATAGCCGCAGCCGGCATCAAGACCTTTATTTCAGTCGAGTTTTGTGATTCCAATCCTACTGCTTCTTCTACACCAGGGAACGTTACATCAGTCACCAAATCCATATTGGTACCTTTCAAGGTAATCATATCTCCACCACGCAAGTTCACAGCAGGAACAGCCACTACGTTCGAAGGCGTAGCTACTACAACAGTAGCAACCACAACTTTTACATCCGAAGCAGGAAGTACCGTAACTTCTCCGTCCGAGACATTATCCGGCAATGTAAAAGTAAGTTCATCTCCTTCGGAAGAGGCAGTCATCGTAAATTCAACTTCATCCCCATTCGGCATCTGTACTTTCTTCACCAAATCAAAGTTTTTACCAGAAACTCGAATGACATCCCCCGGCTTCTTATCTACCAGGTCGAGTGGAGCCTCTACCGATGGCAAAGTAACCTCCAGTTCCCCTTCAGAATAAATCCAATTGGGGATTTCAGCTCCATCAGACAAGATGAACTTACCGGTCTGAGCAGAATCAGGAACAATAACTTTAATCTCCTGACGGCTTTGACTGACAAACTCATCAGCAGGCACTGTTACCTCGTCAGCAAATATCACTTCTTTAATCAAATTCAAATATTCACCAGTAATGGTCAATTCACTACCAGGCTTTACTTCTGCCGGTGCAAAAGCCTCCAAAGCAATCGGCTCCGTAAATGTCAACTCGGTTTTTGTTGTAATATCCCCTTTCGGAGTCTTCAAGACAACCAACCCCGGCTGGGCTGTCTGGGGTACAGTGACACGGATTTCCGTATCACTGACTACTTCGATGTCTGTTATATCGTCGCAACCGGGAATAGCAACGGCAGTCACCTTATCCATGCCACTGCCCAGGAAACGGAGTACACCGCCGCGAGCTACGGGACTCGGTCCGAATACATTCAGATTGATTCCCCCTTTATATTGGTTGGTATCTTCATCATCCCCATTGTCGCAGGCCGTAAACGTCAAGCAACTGAAGAGCATCAGGCACATCATCCACAGTGCCGGAAATTTATATGTTTTATTCATATCAGTATTCTATTTAAAAGGTTATTCAATAGGTACCACACGGATGTTGTCAATCATAATCACCGGATTGCAATCCTTACCTTCCACACCACCTGCCCAGACAAAGAATGTCAATCCGGTCAGCATAGTCTTGTCAAAAGTCCTGTCACACTTATTACCTTCATGCGTCTTGTTGAACTCGGACAGATTCATGGAAACGGTTGTCCATTTACCACCCGTGTCATAAGAACCCGTATTCTTCCAGGGCAACCATAAACCGCGCGGCACATTCGTATCACTAAAGTAAGCATTCGTTCCAGTTGCATAAGTCACCACATCATTTCCCGTAAACATCACTTGCAGAGCACAAGACTGCCACGGATTGGAAGAAGGAATATTCACCTCGAATTTCAGTTGCAAACCATTGACACCATACTCCTCGAGCAGTTCTGCAAACTCAGGACGTGCAGAAAGTTCGGGATAACCGGCAGACGGTTCCGGCCAATAGTTGAACGAGAACTCATCTTCTGCCCAAGTAGCTCCGATAGCACCGTCAAGTGCTCCGGCGAGACAGATATAAGCACCGTCAATACTGTTTTCATCAGCTTCTTTCAATACCTTGCTACCATCACGCCAACCGTGGGCAATAGCCATACCGCCATGAGAACCGTCCCAGTCAAAGAGAATGTTACGGGTATCATAATAGCGGAACTTGGAACGTCCGGTACCGTAAATAGACTTCACGTTGATATAGCCTGCAGGAGCATTGTCCGGAAGAATAAAGCTGACCGCAGTCTTGGTTATGTTCGTAATATTAGTCACTTCCACATTACCGGCCATCGTAATGGTCAGTGGCACATTCGGGTCATCAATGAAATAGTCACCAATCAGTGTCACCTCACTACCCGGCTTTGCAAACTCACAAGAAATGGAGTTCACGGTAGGAGCCGGAACCAACACCTTGAAATCATAATCTATGGTATCCTTTGCTTTGGTCACCATATAAATCTTATCAGTCACTACCGAAGGAATCTCTTTCGGAACATCTACCATAAGTGTATGGTCAGTGATGTAACTGGTATTAAGTATCGCCTTCTGGTCATTGAAATAGAGCTCGTAAACACTCCGCAGATTCTCACCGACCAGACAAATCGTATTCGCCATATAAGCCCCCGTCAGCAAAGAGTCTGCCGCTGCCGGATCAGGGACACGAACATATTTCAAGGTAGGCTTTCCCCCTGCCACTTCATATTTATCCGGTTCATCCTCACAAGCCGCCATGGAAAAGCCTGCTACAACAACAGCTGCCGCGAAGAACCAATTCGTATATCTATTATTTTTCATCTTTTCAAGCATTAAATTAATAACTGAATTCAGAACGTACATCTACGTGTACCGGGTCTTTCATCAAATTAGGATTGAACACCACGTCTTCTGTCGGGAACGGCAATGTAAAGCTGGAGACTGTCACATTCGGCGCCTTTGCATCCGGATTGTAACGGGTCTCGTCCGGATTCACCGTCCAACTGCCGTTTTCATAATAAGCCTTATAAGTAGTACCCAGACTATAATAAACATCACGGCGCTGTGTCTTCAACTCATTGATAGCACGCTGGGAATCATAATATGCCAAACGTACATAATCATACCAACGGTCGCCTTCGCAAGCCAGTTCCAGCCGGCGTTCCTTCCAGACGTCCTCCCAAGTAATGGAGGTTTTCGGAGTAACTCCCGGAATGGCACGGCCACGTACTGCATTGAAAGCATCCAGTGCACTCTGGTCTGTAGTAGAGGTAGCCAGTCCCATTTTCGCCTCGGCATATACCAGATAGATATCGGACAGGCGCAGGATATGGGTTGCCAGGCCGCTGTACATATTACCAGCCGATACGCCCAAGCCCAATACATGGTCATTATTGTTACCATAGAGATGCTTCACGTGATTGGCACCGGTAGGAGACTGGTAATCGCCATTAGGTCCTCCCTTACCATATTCGGCATCATAAATAAACCGCAGATAATCAAATCCGCCCTTGTCCTGCCAGAAATAATCGTATACATCACCTGCCATCATCATAGTAGCCTTACGACGGGTATCCGTATCCGAACGCGTCTCAGGACTTTCCAAAGCGGAAATTCCAAATGCATCCTGCAAATCAACCGACGGACCTGCATAGCCACCCCAGCAATCACCAAATTCATCGAATCCCACCATTGCCAAGTCCGACTGCAACGTATTCTGCTGTGTCCAGGGGTCACGTCCTGCCGACCAGTGCCAGGAGAAGAGACACTCTTCATTCTTGTTGTTTGCCAAACGGAAAACATCGGAATAGTTGGCCAGCAGATTACGACCGGAATTATTAATTACATCCTTGGAATATTCTGCCGCTTTCGCCAAATCATCCGCATTGCGGGTACCGGAAAGGCCACTCTTAGTCAGATACACCTTAGCCAAAAGACCTTCGGCACAATAGCGGTCAATACGTCCCGTTTCACCTCTGGCCGGAAGCAACTCCATAGCTTTCTCCAGAGTCATAATGATATATTCGTACACATCTGCTGCCTCCACTTTGAATTTGGAGTTATAATTACCGGAATTCAATTCGTCCGTATTATCATGGATAATGGGTACTGCGCCAAAACTACGTACCAAATAGAAGTAAGCCATGGCTTTCCATGCCAGACACTCGCCCATACACTGATTTTTCACTGCTTCTGACGCATTTGCCGTCTTCAAACGAGTATATACAGTATTGGCATGGCCAATCACTGCCCATAGAGAATAGGACATGTTCACAAGGTTTTCATCCGTACCATTCACCGTAAAATTCAAGTAAGGGCTGTTTCCCTCGTATACGTTTCCAGACAAGATTTCACCGACTTTAATAAAACCGCGCTGAAAGTCATACCAAGGTGAGTTATAAAGATAATTAACCCCCTGCACACATTGTTCGTCATTCTGATAGAAGTTCGATTCGTTATAATTGTCTTCGGTAGGACGGTTCAGGAAATCCTCGCATGAAACTGTTCCCATACCGAGTACAGCTGCAAACGCCCAATATTTAATATATCTGATTTTCATGTTTTCTTCAATTTAAAGTGTTAGAATGAAACGTTCAAGCCGAATGAATAAACTGTAGGAGACGGATAACGTCCGTTGTCCAAACCATAGACATTGACGCTTGAAGTGCTGGCACCAATTTCAGGGTCATAGCCGTCATAACCGGTAATGGTCAGCAGGTTCTGGATATTGGCATAGATACGCAAGTTGCTCAGTCCCAGTTTATCAATCGTCTTTTTCGGGAAAGTATATCCCAAAGAGATGTTCTTCAGACGGATATAAGAACCATCTTCAATATAACGGTCACTGATACGGTCGTTGTCATTCGGGTCATTGATAGTGGCGCGTGGAATGGAAGCTCCCGGGTTTGCCACCATGACGTTAGACACATCATTATACCACATCGTTCCATCTTCGTAGACCTTGTTCGGATTGATAGGAACAAGCTGTGCACGTCCGTTTACAGCATTCAGCTGGTTAGTCCAGGGAGAGTTCATATGTGTCAGCTTCATGGAAAGGTAGTTATACACCTTGTTGCCATAGGAACCGTTGATGAAAACGGACAAGTCGAAGTTCTTGTAACGGAAAGTATTGGTCCAGCCAAAAGTAAACTTAGGCATCGGAGAACCGATATTGGTCTTGTCATAGTCGTCAATAACGCCATCGGGCACACCGTCAGGACCACTGATATCCTTATATTTCACATCACCCACCCATACGGTATTGGTACGGTCGAATACACCGTTTGCCGGGTACTTGGCAGGTTTCGGAGAAGTCTGAAGGTCCTCCAGGTCCTTGTAAACACCATCACAAACAAATCCATAGAAGTTATAAAGTGATTCGCCTACACTGGATACACTGACTACATCGGTCCACTGTCCGTAACCCACAATCTGCGCATTGGCTGTACCAGCCAATCCTTTCAGTTTGTTCTTGTTGAAAGAAATCTGGAAGTCAGAATCCCATTCAAACTTACCCGTAATAGGATGTGTGTTCAGAGAGATTTCAAAACCGGTATTCTCTATGTCACCATAGTTACCATTCGGAGCAGCCAATGCAGAAGAGGCATTACCGGAAGTACCCATATAAGAAGGCAACTGCAACGGCATCAACATATCACTGGAAGTTTTCTTGTACCACTCTACCGTCAGGTTGATACGGTCGTGCAGGAATTCCAAATCCACACCGACGTTCCATTGCTCCTGGGACTCCCATTTGATGGAAGTATTCGGTATATTGGAGGGGCGATACCCCATACCCAGACCGGAAGGCATACGACTCATGGATGTACCCCAAGCATAACCACCGATGTTGGCATTACCAGTTTGTCCCCATCCCAGACGCAACTTACCGTTACTGATGACCTTCTTCAACGGTTCAAAGAACGTTTCGTTGGAAAAGCGCCAGGAAGTAGCCAATGAATGGAAGCCTGCCCAACGGTTCTCGGGACCGAAGTTTGAAGAGCCGTCATAACGATAGGTATAAGTACCCAGATAACGGTCGGCATAGTTATAAGTCAGACGTGTAAAGAAAGATGCCATAGACGAGCTTCCAAAACCTGCATTGATAGTCGGGGTTCCCGTACCCAAGGCAGGATTGTGCACTTCATCCGAAGGCAGACCGCTATTGAACACACTCGTGAAGTCATAGCTGGACTCCCAGCACTCCTGGCCCACCATGGCTGTATAATGATGCTTGTCGCCTATGTTTCCGGAATAGGTCACATAGTTCTTCAATTGCCAGAATGTACTGCTGTTTTTCTGGATATTGCTTTCATTACTGGAACGTACCCATCCACCCAAATCAACCATCGGCTTGTAGCGCTCACCTTTGCTGGAACTGATGTCATAACCCAATTCGGCATGCCATACCAGATTTTTAATCGGAGTAACCTCAAAGAAAATATTACCCGTCAGTTTCTGACGGTCCAGCAGAATGTCATCCATCATGGCAAGGGCAATCGGGTTAGGATTCGTGTAGCCTTCGCGAACAACGGTGGCATAGCTGCCATCCAGATTATAGATAGGTATATCAGGAAGAGTGGTCAACGAGTAGTTAATCAAACCTTCATCACTGTCTGCCAGTTTCAGGTCATCACCCGTTGCTGTATAGGTGGCGGTCAAACCGAGTTTCAACCACTTCTTCAGTTGGGCATCCAAGTTGGCACGGAAGCTGTAACGGTTAAAGTTTGAACCGATGATGGTACCGTCCTGATCCATATAGGAAGCTGATACGTAGTATTGTATCTTCTCTGTACCACCTTGTGCCGAAATCTGGTGCTGATGCTGCAAAGCAGTCTGGAAGATGGCGTCCTGCCAGTTTGTACCTACTCCCAGCAGAGAAGGATCGGCATAATAATTACTAGGGTCAGAGATTTCACCCATGTTTGCCAAATCATTATAATAAGTGGCATACTCACGCAGATTCATCATATCCAGACGCTTTGTCTGGCGTTGAACGGCAAACATACCGTCATAAGTAAACTTAGCCTCACCCGCCTTACCACGTTTGGTCGTAATCAAAACCACACCATTGGAACCTTGCGCACCGTAAATGGCGGTTGCCGAAGCATCTTTCAGAATTTCCATACTGACGATATCAGCAGGGTTGATGGTGGAAAGCGGAGAAATGGTGGAAACCGAGCCATTACCCAATGCATCGCCCAAACCATAAGATGAACCGCTTTGTCCCTGACTCTGTACAATCACACCGTCAATTACATACAACGGCTCGGCATTAGCATTGATAGTGGCCTGACCACGTACGCGGATAGAGGAGGAAGAACCCGGAGCACCGGAAGTGCTGACTGCCGTCACACCGGCAGCACGCCCTTGAAGGGACTGGTCGAGATTGGTGATAATAGAACCCTTAATCTTGTCTTCACTCATGGAAACGGAAGCACCGGAAAGGTCGCTTTTCTTCATCGTACCGTACCCCACAACCACCACTTCGTCCAACATCTCGGAGTCTTCCTTCAGCGTGATGTTCACTGTTGTCTGGTTCGTTATCTTTATTTCCTGGCTGACATAGCCTATAAAGGAGACTACAATGGTAGCTCCTGGTTTCACATTCAAGGCAAAGTTACCGTCAATGTCGGTAATTACACCATTCGTTGTACCTTTTTCCAATACATTGGCACCGATAATAGGGCCCATAGCATCACTGACGACACCCGTAATTTTCTTTGTTTGCTGCACTGCCTCAACGGTATCCGTCGATGATACTGCGAAAAGCTGAGGAGCATAACCCAGACTGAACACCGAGCATATCCCCGCAAGCAGCGCTGTCTTTCTAAAATTCAAATTCATACTGTATTTCTTAGATTTAAAACAAACACAAAACCTCCCAAAAGAAGATTTTTTTAGTTAACAAAATGAGAGTAAGTCAAGAAACCGTGACATGCAATCAAGGCGTTGACACTTAAAATTACTTCCAAACAATTCATGTTTTCACAGCATCATTCTTCTTTTCTTCCATAAGCACAATTCTTTTTTCTTAATTATTAATGGTTAAATCATATTGTTTTTAAAGGGCTATTTTTTCAGTGTCGTCAATTCGTCACGAACCATTCTCCCCCACTCTTTCATGTCTGCATCTTTCCAGTTTCCCTCGGAAGAAGCCGACGGATAAAGCATGGAACAAGTCTCGTCTTTGTCCGACAAGGACCAAGCCACCCAACTGATGGAATGCCGCTGCATCCACTCCAGCCAATTCCCCCACTCTTCTTTACTGATGGGGCCGTCCCCACTTGCCTCCATACCGGCGCATTCGGAAACGAAAATCGGCAAGCCCTTGCCCAGAGCATAGTCGGCGCGGTCGCGCAGCCACTGTCCGTGGGTGTTGGCATAAAAGTGGAGTGTATACATTATATTGCTATATCCGGTAATAGGATCGTCCGCTGCCAAATGGATGTCCTGGTCCCAATGCGGACAACCTACGAGGATAACGGCATCCGGCTCTATGGCACGAATCGTCTTGATAACCTCCACAGAGTATGACTTCACCTGCTCCCAACTGTCTTCCACCGGTTCATTGAAAACCTCATAGATAACATTAGGAACCCCTTTGTAACGGGTAGCCATTTGAGTGAAAAACTCCTTTGCTTCTTCCTGCCGCAGATTGTGGCTATGCCAGTCGATGATGACGTAAACGCCGTTCTCGATAGCAGCATCCACCACTTTCGTAACACACTCAATACCGAATTCGGGCTTGTTCACATAGCAGGCGCTATCCAAATCCACTCCCATAGAGGCCCGAAGCACTTGTGCGCCCCAGTCATTGACCAGATAAGCAACCGAAGAGGCATTGTAGAAACGGGGCCAGAACTGATGCCAGCCATAGCTGACACCGTGCAATACCACCGTGTCTCCTTCGGTATTCATCAACTGCGTACCATTGACCACCAATGCCGGTAGCGTTTCCTTTACATTTTCATTCTTCGACGGGTTTGTTCCACAACCAATGGTCATACCTAGGCAACAAACCGCCAACATAACTTTCCATATGCTTTTCATATCATACTTAGTATTTAGAGTAATAATCTTTCTTATATAACGGTACAAACGCTTTGTACACGCTTACATTCTAATTTTCAGGCAGGGATTACACGGAAAAGCACGGATAGGTTCAATTTTGCAGCTTCCGGTTTTCCGCTTTAATTATTTCAATAGTGCTGTCTGTGGCAAAGACAGAGTTCAGTCCTTGTTGTTCTTGAGCCGGGTCACCGGTATAGTCATCTCCCTTTTCCCAGAATACATGGTCGGGATTTTGTCCGGCAAAACCACCCCATGCCCAGAAGTTGCATCCGGCAAAGAGTCCGCCGCTCTCACGGTCCTGGCGGATGAGGTCGAATACATAACGGTAATATTCATCGCGGGCAGTGGTCGGTGCCTCTTTAGAGAAACTGAAACCGTCACGGGGGAAACCGAACTCCTCCAAAACAATCGGCTTGCTGTACTTCCGAGCAATGACCATGTGGTCATCTATATACTTCTTAGTATTTTCCTTGGCACGCGGAAGAAGTTCCTTCAGGCTGTCCGCCTTCACCCAACTCCAGTTGTAAGGCCAGATGTGGATATTCAGATAATTGATGTTGGGGTCGGCATGAATCTTCTCGAAAAGATTCATATCCATTTCGCATCCCCACGAGCCCTCACTGCCGGAAGACACCATGTGGTTCGGGTCAAGTGACTTGATTTGTGCAGCCACATCGGCCATCCAGCGGGCAAACGGTTCCTTGTTCTCGTCAGAGAAAGCGCGAGGCTCGTTACCAATCTGCCAAGACATAATAGTGGGGTCATCCACATATTTTATCTGATTATACCTATTGGTGCGTGAAACAATATAATTGACATGATTGGCAAACAAGGCCTTCGCGCTGTCCGATTGGGGGAACTGCTTGACATACTCCATATAGGCGGGCCATCCGTCTACGGCAGGTACCACGGCATCACCGTGTCCGGACCATTGCAGGTAAACGGAATAGCCACCGCTCCATTCCCAGGAATTGTTCAAATAGAGGACAGCTGTCATATCACGTTCACGCAGTTCATTCATAAAATAATCCAATCCGGCTAAAATAGTATCATTATAGACGCCCGGTGCCACTTGTAAAGAGGGCTCTACCCGCGTCTTTATGCCATTTTCACCGTCAGCACCCACCAATACGCGCAGGTTGTTGATGCCAATACTTTTCAGAAAGTCCAGCTCCTTATGCAACCGTTCACGATTGCCGCCTTCACCTTCGGAACCAAGAATGGCACCGTACCAGAAATTGGTACCTACAAAATAATAGGGTTTTCCGTCGCGAACGAACTGTCCATCGGCATTGACCTTAATAAACGAATGCTCCGCAGGCTTAGGGGCACATGCCCCCAAAAGGAATAAAAGTACTGTCAGCAAAAGGAATTGTTTCTTCATATTATCAGTTTTTAAGCGATACACAAAGATACGCGGCTCATATCATAAAAAATGATACTATATTATCAGAT
>ENA-OYWY01000582-OYWY01000582.1-human-gut-metagenome-genome-assembly--contig:-NODE-582-length-13168-cov-6.947533_pt1 | contig 13168 bp, 9 predicted proteins | sample MGYA00244213_ERZ653413 | MGnify/ENA primary metagenome ERZ653413 (study PRJEB26926, sample SAMN06165171) | human gut metagenome | biome: ENVO:00009003; feature: ENVO:2100002; material: ENVO:00002003...
CCTCTCTATTCGTCGGCAGCGTCAGATGTGTATAAGAGACAGTTTACAAGATTAGGCTCCACCGAACAAAGACATCACATCCATCTCGCCCCAATACAGATGTGTATAGCTGGCAATCAGGTTCTTATAACGAAAAATGGGAGTAGCGACCTTCTCTCCTCTGGCATTGAAAACCTGCACTATCGAGGGAGTAAGACTGTACGCACCACTTTCTTTTCCACCAGCTTCGGGCACAGCAAGCTGCGTATAATGGAATTCGTGTCCTTTAAGCCGCCATCCGTTATAGTCGAACCGACGGTATCCCAATGTCAGTTTCCTGCGTTTACGCTCGTTCGTGATGCTGAAAGGTAATACTCCCACCATCTCATTTCCGACATTGCTTACACTGTTCCCGGTGCTTCTTCCGTCTGTATCACTGCCTCCCCCGTCCGTATCCCCATCAGAAAGAACGGACTGCGAAAGATATATCATCCCCCCGCATTCTGCCAGCGTCCTGCCACCAGCCTCTATATAGCTGCGGATAGACTCCCTGGCAAGCCTTGCCCCGGCAAGTTCCTCCAGACGGTTCTCGGGATAGCCGCCGGGCAGATAGAGCAAATCCGTCTCTTGCGGAATAGCCCGGTCCTGCTCCGGATTGAAGAAAGTGACCGTGCCCATACAGCGCAGAATATCCAGATGCTCCGCATAGAGGAAGGAAAAGGACTCTTCGTTGCGCGCTACCGAGATATGCAGCTTCCCCGGCTCTGATAGTACCGACTTCTCCTCCACAGCCGCCGCAGGCAATGGAAGCCCGATTGTCGAGAGTAGCAGTTCCCAGTCCACATGTTCCTCCAGCAAGCCTGCCAGCATGTCCAGCCCCTCCGTCTCCTTAGAACGGCTGAAATCCAGCCCCAGATGGCGCGACTCCTGCTCCAGTTCCTTCTGCTTGGGCAGATAGCCCAGACAAGTCACGTTCAAGTCTTCACAGACCTCCTGCAGCATCCGGTAGTGGTGGGGTGAGCCGACACGATTGAAGATAACTCCCGCAATACGTATATCCGGACGGAAATTGATGAACCCCGACAACAAAGGAGCCATGGAATAGGCAGCCGACTTGGCATCGACCACCAGCACCACAGGAATACCCAAGAGCCGTGCCACTTCTGCCGACGAGCCCCGGTCGCGGTCGTACCCGTCGTACATCCCCATCATCCCCTCGACCACGGCAACATCCGCATCCGCCGAATAGCGTGCATACAGACTGCGGACATGCTCCGGAGATGCCATGAAAGTATCCAGATTGATGGAAGGACGGCCACATACCGCCTCGTGATACTTAGTATCTATATAATCGGGACCGCACTTGAAAGGCTGCACCTTCAGACCTTTCTTCACAAACAATGCCATCAGTCCACGACTGACGGTGGTCTTTCCACTGCCCGATGTAGGGGCGGCTATGAGAAACTGAGGGATGGAACGCATAATTAATGTGTTAATGATTTAATGTGCCAATGTGCTAATCGGCTGCGCTATACTTGCGCTACTTCCCCATGCCGCAGGTCATTGACACATTGGCATATTGGCACATTAGCACATTTTCAACGTGCAAAGATAAGCATATCTCCAACAAAAGTTTTATCTTAGCTGCGAAAATAAAACATACCACCATGATAACCGAAGAACTTAAGAAACTCTACATCGCACATACCGGACACGAACCGGAACAGATTGACGAACTCCCCTCCTCCGGCTCCAACCGCCGTTACTTCCGCCTCATCGGAAGTCCTACACTTATCGGCGTCAGCGGAGAGTCTGTGGAGGAGAACCGCGCCTTCCTCTACATGGCAGAACATTTCCGCCAGAAAGGACTGCCCGTACCGCAAGTGTTCATCCGCTCCGAAGATGATATCTATTATCTGCAAGAAGACCTGGGCGACTCGCTCCTATTCAATGCCATCGAGAAAGGCCGCAAGACCAGCGTATTCGGTGAGGAAGAGAAACAGTTGCTGCGCAAGACCATCCGTCTGCTGCCCGCCGTACAGTTTGCCGGAGCCGACGGCATGGACTTCTCCTACTGCTACCCGCAGGCAGAGTTCAATAGCCGCAGCATTCTGTGGGACTTGAACTACTTTAAATACTGCTTCCTCAAGGCTACGGGGATGGACTTTCAGGAAGACCGGCTGGAGGACGACTTCCAGAAGATGGCAGACGTGTTGCTCCGTAGCAGCTCCGCCACCTTCATGTACCGCGACTTCCAGAGCCGTAACGTTATGATAAAGGACAACGAGCCGTGGCTCATCGACTTCCAGGGCGGACGCAAAGGTCCGGTCTACTACGACGTTGCCTCCTTCTTGTGGCAGGCCAAAGCAAACTATCCCGACAGCCTGCGCCAAGAGTTGCTGAAGGAATACATCGACGCCCTGCGCAAGTACCAGCCCGTGGACGAGGCTTATTTCTATGCCCAGCTTCGCCACTTCGTATTGTTCCGCACCATGCAGGTGCTGGGTGCCTATGGTTTCCGCGGTTACTTCGAGAAGAAGCCCCACTTCATACAAAGTGTCCCCTTCGCCATCGAGAACCTGCGCCAGCTGCTCCAAGAGCCTTATCCCGAATATCCCTACCTCTGCCGGATTCTGCGCGAACTCACCGAGCTGAAACAGTTTACAGACGACCTGCAAAAGCGTCGCCTCGTGGTGAAAGTCACCAGCTTTGCCTACAAAAAAGGTATCCCCGAAGATTCCACGGGCAACGGAGGAGGTTTCGTCTTTGACTGCCGCGCTGTGAACAACCCCGGCAAGTACGAGCGTTACAAACCCTTCACGGGACTGGACGAACCCGTTATCCGCTTCCTGGAAGACGACGGCGAGATAGCCGTATTCCTGGAGCATGCCTACGCCCTTGTCGACGCTTCCGTGAAGCGCTACATGGAACGCGGCTTCACCAATCTGTCTGTCTGCTTCGGCTGCACCGGCGGACAGCACCGCTCCGTGTACTCGGCACAACACTTGGCGGAACATCTGCACAAGAAGTTCGGCGTACAAGTGAACCTGATACATAGAGAACAGAATATTGAACAGACGTTTAAGGCCAAAGTTTAATGTGCTAATGTGAGAATATGCCAATATGAAAGCCATGATTTTCGCCGCCGGCCTGGGCACCCGGTTGCGCCCCTTGACGGACCACATGCCCAAGGCCCTCGTTCCCGTAGCAGGAAAGCCCATGCTGGAACGGGTGATACTGCGGTTGAAGGAAGCAGGATTCAACGAGATAACGGTCAATATCCACCACTTCGGGGAGCAGATTATCGACTTCCTCCGTGCCCACGACAACTTCGGCACGGAGATTCACATCAGCGACGAACGCGGCATGCTGCTCGACACCGGAGGAGGCATCAAAAAGGCACGCCCCTTTCTGGACGGACAAGAACCTTTCCTGGTGCACAACGCGGATATTCTGACGGACATTGACCTTGCAGGTCTCTACCGCCACCATCTGGAGAGCGATGCGGAGTCTACCCTGCTTGTGAGCGAGCGCAAGACTTCCCGCTATCTCCTTTTTGACGACGACTACCACCTGCACGGCTGGATAAACAAGTCCACCGGAGAGGTGAAACCGGCAGGCTTCGACTACCGGGAAACGAAGTACCGGGAACTCGCCTTCGGAGGTATCCACATCATCTCCCCCTCCCTCTTCCACCTGATGGACGATGGGCAGTGGGACGGCAAGTTCTCCATCATTCCTTTCTACTTGTCCGCCTGCACAAAGGTGCACATACAAGGCTATCCGCTGCAAGGATTCCGCTGGTTCGACATCGGCAAACCGGAGACACTGGCACAAGCGGAGGAATACTACAAACAAAAATAACAAGTAATGTAAAGCAGCCTAACATTACTTGTTAGCTCTCTTTACATTACTTGTTATCAAATCAACCTATGTACCATAGATTATCTATGGTGAAACTATGCCAGTGCCAGTATCAGCAACTGAGCCGTCAGCACCCGCAGGAACATAGCCAGCGGATAGACTGTGGCGTATCCCACCGCAGGGGCATCGCAGGATGTCAAGTCCGAGGAATAGGCCAATGCAGGTGGATTGGTGTTAGCTCCGGACAGCACACCTATCAGCGTATAGTAGTTCAGCTTCCAGAAATAGCGCCCCATGAATCCTGTCACCAGCAACGGAACGACCGTGATGATGGCCCCATAGCCAATCCACACATAGCCGCCTTCGTAAATAATGGTATCGATGAATCCCTTTCCTGCACCCAACCCCACGCAGGCCAGGAACAAGGCGATACCGATTTCGCGTATCATCAGATTGGCACTCATCGTCGTGTAGGTTATCAGCTTATATTGAGGCCCGAAACGGCTGATGAGGATGGAAACCACCAACGGTCCACCGGCCAGTCCCAGTTTCACGGGTTGGGGAATGCCGGGGAACATGAACGGCAGACTGCCCAAGATACATCCCAGGGCAATACCCAGGAAGATAGGAATCAAGTTTGGATGGTTGAGACGCTTCAGCGAGTTACCCAGCACCTTCTCCGCATGACTCACGGCAAGCTCACTGCCTACAATCGTCACACGGTCTCCCATCTGCAACTGCAAGTGGGGAGTTGCCACCAGGTCCACGCCCGAACGGTTGATACGGGTGATGCAGGCACCGAAGTTGTTACGTATCTTGAGCTGAGACAGAGACTTGCCGTTCAGTTCCGGCTTGGTGATGAGGATGCGGCGTGAAATCAAGTTCTTGTCCTCCCGTTCCCACTCCACCGAAATTTTTCTTCCGAAGAAGGCAACAATGGCCTCCACATCTTTCGGGTTGGCAATGAACAGAATTTCATCCTGCATGTGCAGCACCGTATCGGCATTCGCCAGTTCTGTTTCCTGACTGCCGGTGTGCCGGATGCGGGAGATGACAAACGCACGGTTCAACAATGGTTTCACATCTCTGATCCGCTTGCCGTCTATTGCCTCATTGCGTATCTCTACCGATATGGGACGCACGGTCAGCTCCTGCAGATGACCCAGCCCGTGCTCGGCATCCTCCTCTTCTTTTTGGGTGTTAATCCGCATGAAAATCTTCAAGGCTAGCAGCGCCAGGATGCAGCCCACCACACCCAGCGGATAGGCAACGGCATATCCGAGTGCGATTTCCGGAGCATCCACCCCGTTGAGGTCACTGTTTGCCTGCTGGGCAGCACCCAGACCGGGGGTATTGGTCACGGCTCCGGACAAGATACCCACCATCGTAGTAATGGGGATTCCGGTGGCAAAGTGCAACACAATGGTGATAACCACGCTGAGGAAGACGGAAAGCATTGCTACCATGTTCAGCGTAAGTCCGCCCTTCTTGAAAGCGGAGAAGAATCCCGGTCCCACTTGCAGACCGATGGAATAGACAAACAGTATCAAGCCGAACTCCTTCAGGAAGTGCAGCAGATGTTCGTCGAGGTTCATGTCGAAATGTCCGAAGACAATGCCCACAAACAAAATCCAGGTGACACCCAGCGAGATGCCTGCCACCTTCAACTTGCCCAGCATGATACCGAAGGTGATGACCAGGGACAGAATTAGGACAGAGTGTGCCACTCCTCCGCCCCAAAGATTGGGATAACCCTCAAAGAGGTTTCTTAATAGTTCCATAGTTTCTATCTTTAGTTTTTACTTTTCAGCCTTATTGTTTAATTCTTAATTCTCTATTTAAAAAGTGTATCCCCACAGAAATCACTTCTCCGGGGATACGCATTTCACACATAAAAAACAACTACTATTATAAAGGCATGTTGCCGTGCTTTTTCGGTGGATTGCTCTGATTCTTGTTGTGCGCCATCTCCAATGCCTGCACCAGCTTGTAGCGGGTATCGCGCGGCATGATGACCTCATCTATGAGGCCACGCTCGGCGGCGCGGTAAGGGTTGGAGAACTTGTCTTCATACTCCTTGATAATCTCCTGCTTCTCTTCGGCAGAGGACTTGCGGTAGAGGATGTTCACTGCACCCTCGGCACCCATCACGGCGATTTCCGCCTGCGGATAAGCCAGGTTCACGTCGGCACCCGTCGGTTTGCTGGACATCACGATGTAGGCGCCGCCGTATGCCTTGCGGGTAATCAGCGTTATCTTGGGCACGGTGGCCTCGGCATAGGCATAGACAATCTTGGCGCCGTGGCGGATGATGCCGTTGTGCTCCTGCATCGTTCCGGGCAAGAAGCCAGGAACATCTTCGAAGGTTATCAGCGGGATGTTGAAGCAGTCGCAGAAACGAATGAAACGTGCCGCCTTGTCGCTGGCATCAATATCGAGCACACCCGCCAAATAGGCAGGTTGGTTTGCCACGATACCTACCGAACGCCCGTTCAGACGACCGAAACCGATAACGACGTTCTTGGCAAAGTGAGGCATCACTTCGAAGAAGTACTGGTTGTCCAGCACCGGTTCTATAATATCCTTGATGTCATAGGGCATGTTCGGGTCCTCAGGAATGACGGTCTGAAGCGCCTCTACCCGGCGATGGATATCGTCGGAGCAGGGAGTGAAGGGAGCATCCTCCATATTGTTGGACGGCAGGAAGCTCAGCAGCTCGCGGATGCTCATCAGTGTCTCCTCCTCCGTATTGCACATGAAGTGGGTAACGCCGCTCTTGCTGCTATGCGTATAGGCACCGCCCAGTTCCTCCTTGTCCACCTCCTCGTGGGTCACGGTCTTTACCACGTCCGGACCGGTGATGAACATGTGGCTCTGCTCCTTTACCATGAAGATAAAGTCGGTAAGCGCCGGAGAGTAGCATGCCCCACCGGCACACGGACCCAGAATAGCGGATATCTGCGGAATGACACCCGACGCAATGGTGTTCTGATAGAAGATGGAGGCATAGCCTGCCAAGCTGTTCACACCTTCCTGGATGCGTGCGCCGCCCGAATCGTTGAGGGCAATGACGGGAGCACCGTTCTTCAGGGCAAGCTGCTGCACCTTTACAATCTTTGCGGCATTCGTCTCGCTGAGCGAACCGCCATGCGCCGTGAAGTCGTAGGCATAGACAAATACAAGGCGGCCGTCTATCTTTCCGTAACCGGACACCATGCCGTCTCCGGCAATCTGTTTCTTCTCCATGCCGAAGTTGGTGCAACGGTGGTTCACGAACTTGTCCAGCTCATTGAACGAGCCTTTGTCCAGCAGCATGTCAATACGTTCGCGGGCAGTCATGCGGCCGGAGGCGTGTTGTTTCTCTATCTTGTCTACGCCCCCACCCAGCGAGGCACGTTTATCCAGTTCCTCAAACTGGCGGTATATTTCTTCTCTGTTCATATTTGCATTTACAATTTAGTGATTTATAATATACGGACTGAATGCGACTCGGGATTATTCCTCCTTTATCAACTCCAATTCAATCAATACTTGGTTGGCATTTACCGGTTCGCCCTCGCTCACGAGAATGTTGCGGACGATGCAGTCGGCATTCACCTTATAGTTACTCTGCATCTTCATGGCTTCCAGCACCACAGCAATGTCTCCGGCAGCCAGTCGGTCGCCCACCTTGACGGGAATGCTTACTACCTTGCCCGGCATCGGCGCCAGAATCTTGTCGCCCTGCTTCTCGTCGGCTCCTTTCTTCATGTGCAGATACTTGGCTTGCGTGTCCACGATGTCCACATGAAAGGAACGCTGGAGCATGCTGATGTCATAACTCTTGCCGCCCTCGCCGCGCACAAGGCCTGCGTTGAACGAGTTTCCGTTGTGCAGGATGGAGCAACTTCCGTTCTCTGCCATCACAATGTCCACTTCGTAGGGCTTTCCGTCAATGGTAAGTTGTACCTTATTCCCTTCCTTACCCACCAGGGTAATGTCTGCGATACGGTCTCCTATATGTATTTCCATTATTAATTCTCCATTATCAATTATCCATTCCTTAAATCCTGAGCACTCCCTTCTGCAATCCGAATTCCCTCCAACGGCTGATGGGGCGGGCATCGGGTAGCTGTGCCGAAACATTCTCCTCCAGATTAACCAGATAGTCCATATAGGCAGCTATCATGGCGATGTTCTCCAACTCTTCGTTGGCAGTGTTGGTGCGTACCAGCATGCGGGCGTTCTTCTCGATAAAGAGGGTGTTGTACTCTCCCTTCACAAAGTCGGGCACGTGCATGATGCGCTTCAGATAGGCAAGGTTGGTCTTTACGCCCGTAATCTTGTACTCGTAGAGCACACGGCGCATACGCTCGATGGCATACTGGCGGGTGGTTGCCCATACGATGAGCTTACCTATCATGGGGTCGTAGTAGATGGGAATCTCATAGCCGTCGTACACGTAGCTGTCAATGCGGACACCGATTCCGTTCGGTTCCGTCAGTTGCTTGATGACACCGGGAGACGGCATGAAGTTGTTTTCCGTATCTTCGGCACAGATGCGGCACTCTATAGCATGGCCGCGCTGGAACAGTTCCTCCTGCTTGAGGTGCAGCACCTCGTCGTTAGCAATGCGGATTTGCTCTTTCACCAGGTCCACGCCTACCACTTCTTCCGTGATGGGGTGCTCTACTTGCAAGCGCGTATTCATTTCGAGGAAGTAGAACCGACGGTTCTTGTCTACCAGAAACTCGATGGTACCTGCACCGGAGTAGTTTACTGCCTTGGCTGCGGCAACCGCCTTCTCTCCCATCTCCCGGCGCAATTCCGGCGTAAGGAAGGGTGACGGGCTTTCTTCTACCACCTTCTGATTGCGACGCTGCACGGAGCATTCGCGGTCGAAGAGGTGGATGACGTTGCCGTGGTTGTCGCCCAATATCTGGAACTCGATGTGGTGGGGTTCTTCCACGAACTTTTCCAGATAGACCGTGTCGTCTCCAAAGGAGGACATGGACTCGGAGCGTGCCGTGTTGTAGGCTTCCACCACTTCGCTCTCGTTATGGATAAGGCGCATACCTTTACCACCGCCACCCATAGACGCCTTCAGCATCACGGGATAACCTATCTCGTTGCAGATGCGCACGGCTTCTTCGGCACTCTGCAAAGGTTGTTCCGTTCCGGGAACCACGGGTACGCCTGCCGCAATCATTCGCTTGCGGGCAGCTATCTTGTCGCCCATCGCCTCCATCGTCTCGGCGGCGGGACCGATAAAGATAATCCCTTCCTCCTTGCAACGGCGTGCAAACTCCGAGTTCTCCGACAAAAAGCCGTAACCCGGATGGATGGCATCGGCACCGCATCGCTTTGCCGTGGCAATCACTTTTTCAATATTCAGATAACTCTCTTTTGCCACGGCCGGTCCTATCGGATAAGCCTCATCGGCATATGCCACATGATGAGAGGTGCGGTCGGCCTCGGAGAAGACCGCAACCGTAAGCAGTCCCATCTCCCGGCACGAACGCATGACGCGCAAGGCAATCTCACCTCTGTTGGCAATCAATACTTTCTTAATCATTTTACTTTTTCTTTAATATATAAAGGATATATATAGTCACACCACAATGCGGACATACCTTTAACAAAGGCATTCCATTTCTTGTTTAAATGTTCAACTAATATCTTCGTACTGTCTTCCTAACCCACGAGCAAAGGCAGCCTTTAATGAATGGCAGGTCTTCTGACTGACTCCTAATCCTGAAGCCTTCCCGATATTTCAATGCATATCAGTGGCAAGGGTGTTTTTCATGATATAAACGGAGCTTCACAGCAGCGGGACTGTCCGGGATTTACACCCGATTCCCTTTTAATCCAGATGATGGAAACATGCATCCGGAACCAATTCGCGGGCAAAGATAACAAAAATTATCAGGAGTATTCGCAAACCTAATAGTTTTTGTTATCTTTGTCCCAGTTTTGGTTTCACCTCTCCCGGTTCTGTTGGAGATGAGTGATGAAAAAGGGAATCAGGTGCAAATCCTGAACAGACCCGCTGCTGTAAATCCTTCCAAAATCTTTGAATATTCTACAAGCCACTGTCCGCCCGGCGGATGGGAAGGCATTCAAAGAGGGATAAGTCAGAAGACCTGCCAAGACAACATAGTTTTAGTGCTTTCGGGGAATAAAGCAACAAAACATTGAGTCGAGGCATTCTTTATCCATATAAAGGAATCTTTCTCTTTGTTCATTTTTCCTTGAGGGCAAGTTACGAACGCTTATAAGAAACTGAAATGAGATTCATCACAGGACTGCTATTTACATTTATCTGCCTACTGCCTGCAGGTAGTATGGCACAGAATAAGGTCACCTTATCCGGAAAAGTCATAGACCAGCACGGGACACCGATAGCCCAAGCCACCATCGCTGTGGAAAACACCACCTCCGGCACCTATACGGACGACCGGGGGAAGTATTCACTGCAAGTCGCTCCGGGTAAACATACCTTCATCGTCTCCTTCCTGGGCTACCAAACCGTGAAACAATCCCTCGACATCCGGCAGGATAAAAAACAGAACTTTACATTGCAGGAAAGTACCGTAACGCTAAGCTCTGTCGAGGTTTACGGAAAGACCCAAACGCAGAAAGTGAAGGAAGGGGCCTTTGCTGTCAATGCACTCGACATCAAGCCGATAGTAAACTCACTAAATAACCTCAACGACCTGGTGAACCGTACAACGGGCATCAAGGTGAGAGAGGAAGGCGGGGTTGGCTCGGACTTCGACCTCTCCATCAACGGCTTGTCCGGAAATTCAATCCGCTACTTTCTGGACGGAATGCCACTGGACACCAAAGGAAGCGGTGTTTCCCTCGCCAACTTACCCATTAACATCATAGACCGGATTGAGATATACAAAGGAGTAGTCCCTGCCAGCTTGGGAACAGATGCACTGGGCGGTGCCATCAATATCATTACAAAGCAGGAGAAGAAGAATTATCTGGATGTATCTTACGGCATCGGCTCCTTCCATACACACAAGACGGACCTGAACACCCAGTTCGTAGAAAAGGGAACCGGACTAATAGTCCGGCCAACCGTTGGCATCAACTACTCCAAAAACGATTATAGAATGAAGAATGTGCAGATGCGCGACGAAAGCGGAGACAATTTCATATATGGCAATCCCAAGCGTTTTCATGACGGCTACTTCTCGCTACTGGCACAGGTGGAAGCCGGATTTGTCAACAAATCCTGGGCTGATGCCTTCTTTGTTTCCGCCTCCTATTCAAAAACAGACAAGGAACTGCAGACGGGGTCTGTCCAAAACAAAGTATACGGAATGGCAGAAAGGAATTCCGATTCCTGGAACATCTCTGCCCGCTATCAGAAGTACAACTTCATCCTGAAGAACATGCAACTGAATGCCTCCCTCTCCCACACCTGGGACCATTCCTTGACCGTGGACACTGCCTATCGGAAGTACTATTGGGATGGAGGATACATCGTGAGCCAGCGCAACGAGATTATGGGCAAAGAACCATCCATGCGCCACTACAAGCGTCCGCTCACCATTATGCGCACCAACCTGGACTATCAGCTGAATACCCATCACAGCTTTAATCTGAACTACCATTTGAGCCGTACCGGAAACGACCGCTTCGATGACCTTGATACCAGCTTCGAGCCGTCAAAAGATGTGGTTACCAAACATATCCTGGGACTCTCCTACAACCAGTCTCTGTTGGATGGCAAGATGGAAAACGTATTCTTCATAAAAGACTACATCAACCATCCCAATATCCGGCAGACCGACCAATCCAGCGTGACCGGCTCGAAGGATGTGCAAGGTTCCACCACCAAGAACTACTTGGGCTACGGTGCTGGACTTCGATACACCATCGTAGAACCTTTATCCATCAAAGTATCCTACGAACATAGTGTGAGACTACCCATTGCCCGCGAGCTGTTGGGAAACGGTACCACCATCTATGCCAACGTGGCACTGAAACCGGAAAACAGTAACAACTTCAATGCTTCTCTATTCGGCACATGGCACCCGGGCAATGGACATACATTCTATTACGAGATGAGCGGATTTTTCCGCAAGGTAAACAACTACATTCAGACCAGCATTGCCGAGAAAGAAGGCACGATGCAATATACCAACGTCCCTGCCGTCCACGTGAAAGGTGTGGAAGGGGAAATACGCTACGACTGGCAAGGCAGACTGCAGCTCTCCACCAACGTCAGTTACCAAGACACCCGCGACCAGCAGAAGTACAAGGGCGACGGAAAACCCTCCGCCACCTACAACAACCGTGTGCCCAACCGTCCCTGGCTCTTTGGCAGTGTAGAAGCATACTATACCTTCCGCAACATCGCCCTGCCCGAAAGCAGACTGCGCCTGGGTTGTACCTATCAGTGGGTGCACTGGTACTTTTTGACCTGGGAAGCTTACGGCTCGTATGACAACAAGGCACGCATTCCCGCCCAGCACATCTGTAATGCCGACATCACTTACTCATGGAGACGCGGACGCTATAATCTGGCTTTGGAGTGTACCAACTTCCTCGACAAGACAGCCTATGACAACTACAAGCTGCAGAAGCCCGGACGTGCTTTTTTTGCTAAATTCAGACTATTCATTAACTAATCATTTAATAATTCATTCAAAATGAGAAAATTCAAATTTACACTGATTGCCTTTATGGCTGCCATGATGGCACTGTCATTCACAGCGTGTTCCGATGATGACCCGGAACCTAATCCTAATCCGGACCCGGAAGTCAATGAGGATAACTATCACTTCGACCTATTTGTAACCGTAGACAAGCACGGCGGGATGAGTAGCAAGAATACCACTATCGTCCATAGCGTCAACTCATTGGCCGCAGAGCAGGGTGTCATCACTGTGAAAAGAGAAGGTTCGGAACTGGGAGATTACTCCATGGAGACTATCTCTAAAGGAAAATATTACTACCAGATTCCCGCAACCAATGACCGTTTCGTGAAATATCAAATCAAGAACAATGCTGTTCAGGTAATTGCAGAACGTCCCTTCAAGACCAACAGCTATAAGGTGCGTGCCTACACACATGCCTGGATTGACGACAATACACTCATCATCATGTCTACCAATGGCGGGAAAGACCAAGTGATTTATACAAAGCTGAACGCAAAAGACCTGACAATCCTCGATGAAGGTACTCTGAACATACCTGATCCTACCAACTGGACCAAGCTGACAAGCTCCGGTATCCTTACCTACCGCAAATCGGACAATAGATTGTACTACTTCTATTCTGTCTCTTATACACATCTGACGCTGCCGACGAATAGAGAGGTGTAGAT